>Ga0208823_1001712_pt1 | contig 17061 bp, 17 predicted proteins | sample AD_UKC075_MetaG_FD_184440 | JGI IMG/M metagenome (GOLD analysis project Ga0208823, IMG submission 184440) | Active sludge microbial communities of municipal wastewater-treating anaerobic digesters from USA - AD_UKC075_MetaG (SPAdes) (version 2) | ecosystem: Engineered > Bioreactor > Anaerobic >... | reverse complement strand
CTCCTGCCAAAAAATTCAGCAGTCGCGTGATACACCCTGGTCAATTTTGAAGCGGCACTCCCGCCTTCAGATGGTCAGTTTTCGGTCGGCGTCAACAGGCCGCGTGGGCTGATCGCGCTGGCACATGAGCTACTCGCGATTGTTGGCGACGTGGAGGTGAGCGAATGACCACCACACCAACAAATAACGAAGAGTTCCTGCAGGCGGTTTTCGCTGGCCTGACCGAGCCGCATCGCCCGTTCGTGCTGGGTTTCGCTGGTAAACCGGGCGACCGCAAAGGCTGGCGCGGCGACGCTTGGCAGGCAGGCAAAACCAGCACGGAGAACGCGAGCCTTAACTGGTATTTCTCGTTGGCCGTGTTCGCGCCGGAGGATGGCTACCACCGACAAGAAAAGCACTGCGCAGGCATGTATGGCGTGATGTTGGATGACGTTGGCACAAAGGCTTTGCCGTTGGAGCGTCTGGAAGCGTGCCCGCCATCCATCGTGATCGAAACCAGCCCCGGCAACTTTCAGGCGACCTACTTGTTCGACGAGGTGCAGACCGACCTGGGCCGCGTCAAAGCGCTAAATCAGAGCATGGTCGAAGCTGGCATGTGCGACCCCGGCGCGAAGTCACCGCCGACCCGCTGGGGCCGTCTGCCGTTCGCCAGCAATGGCAAGACCGAACCCGCGTTCGAGTGCAAGCTGGTCGAGTTCCACCCCGAGCGGCGCTACACCATCGACGAGATTGTCGAGCGCCTGGAATTGGCACCGCCGATTGAAGCGCGCAAGAAAGCACCAGGCCGCAAAGCCACCGTGCGCAATGCCGAGGACGGCGTTTACATCCCCCGCCCCGACGAGAACGAGGTCATTGCAGCGCTGAAAAAACGCGGGCTTTATAAGTCGCCATTGGGCAGCGGCAAACACGACATAACCTGTCCGTGGGTTCATGAGCACACTGACCAGATTGACGGCGGCGCAGCCTACTTTGAACCGTCCGACCTGTACCCTGTGGGCGGGTTTAAGTGCCAGCACAGCCACGGCGACAAGCACCGCATCGGCGCTCTACTGGAATTCCTGGGCGTGACGTTTCAGGCGGCAAAGCACCGCCCGACGATCAAGACCGAGCCGGGCGAGCTGCATCGCATCGTTGACGCTGCCGAGGCCGTCCTGGCTGAGTGCGGCCGTTATTACCAGCGTGGCGGACTGATTGTGTCGGTCAACACCGCCCCCGAGAGCGGCGCGACCACGATCAAACCTGTATCGCAGCCTGCACTGGTTCGAGCGCTGTCTGGCTGCGCGACCTGGCTGCGCTATGACGCACGGGCAGAGGATTTTGTGACCAGCGACCCGCCTGCGCGGCATGTGCAAGTCCTGTTCGACAGTGAGCGCTATGAGCACTTGCCCGCCCTGACCGGCATCGCCCGCCAGCCACACTTGCGCGCCGATGGCAGTCTGGTTCGTGAAGCTGGTTTTGATGCGGCGACGGGCTTGTTCGGTGTGTTCGATGCGCGCCTGTTCAACGTGCCAGCGAAGCCTACACGCCAGCAAGCGCTGCAGGCATTGGCAGAGCTTCGCGCCCTGCTGACCGAGTTCGCGTTCGCCAGCCCCGCCGATGAGGCTGCAGCCCTGGCTGGCATCCTGACTGCTGCCATCCGTCCGAGCCTGCCAGCCGCGCCGATGTTCCACATCAAAGCCCCGCAAATTGCGAGCGGCAAAAGCTATCTGAGCGGCATCATCTCTGCATTCGCCGGGCCGGGCACACCGTCTGCAGTGGGCTTCCCGACCAGCGACGAAGAGTGCCAAAAGCAACTGCTGGCGCTGCTGCTGGAAGCCCCGAGCGTGGTCACGTTCGACAACTTGACCAGCGACTTGACCCCGTTCAAAAGTTTGTGCAGCGCGTTGACCGAAGAGTTCCTGACGGGCCGCATCCTGGGTGTTTCCAAAACGGCCACTGTCGGCACGCGGGCTTTGTTCCTGAGTTCGGGTAACAACGTCGGGCCGGTCAAAGACATGGCACGGCGCTGCATTACGGTTTCACTTGACCCGCAAGTCGAGACACCGGCGACCCGGCAATTCAGCGGCGACCCGCTGCAGGTCGTGCGTGATAACCGTGAGCGTTATGCGGCGCTGGCGTTGACCGTCATTCGTGCGTGGATTGAATCGGGCGAAGAGCACATCAACTGCAGGCCGCTTGCGAGCTATGGGCAGTGGGGCGCATGGGTTCGCCAGCCGCTGCTGTGGCTGGGCCTGCCAGACCCCGCAGAGCGCGTGTTCGAGCAACTGGCACAAGACCCCGACCGCGAAACGCTGGGGCGCTTGTTGGCAGCGTGGCAGCGCGTACACGGCAATCGTCCCGCCATGATTCGTGAGGCCGTCTCTGCAGCCGAAACGGGCTTTGCAGACGAGGCAAAGAATCTGCGCGAGGTGCTGCTGGAAGTCGCAGAAGAGCGCGGCGAAATCAACCGCCGCCGCCTGGGCCGCTGGATTGCACGCCATGCAGGCCGCATCGTTGACGGGCGGCGCTTTGTCCGGGCATCCGGCACAACGTCTGCAGAAAGGTGGGCCGTGGAATCGGTTATGTCGGTTTCAACGGTTAGTTCCAGCCATCCGGTCGAAAGTGTCACCGACGACGAAACGGATAACGAGCCGGTCGAGGTGCTGCTGTGAGCGACGCAACCACCCTTATCAGAAAAGCGCTTGACGCTGGCATCGAACTGCAGTTCGTTGGCGGGCAACTCAAAGTCACCGGCAAGCGCAAGGCGGTCGAGTGCTGGGCATCAAAGCTGCGCGAAAACAGGGAGGCGCTGATCGAAGCCCTGCAGCCGCCAGAGACTGCTGCGATTGATTGGCGCGAGCTAGACCGGGCTTACCAGCTACATCACATCAACTGCCCCACCTGCATCGCTGCAGGACGCGGGACGCGGTATGGCCTGCGCTGTGGTGCGGGTGCTGCGCTGTGGTCGGCGTACAGCGAAGCGCAGGGGCCGTAATCCGGCCGCGACTCTCACTAACCATCAACTTTTTTGAAAGACAAATCATGTTCCAAAAATCATCCGGGCAGCAACCGCCCAAAGCCATGCAAGCCGCGATTGCAGCATTTGAGCAATCCAAGCTAGAGCAAATCGCCGTAGGCGTTGCCAACAGTGGCGGAATCATGCCGCGCAATCTCACGCCCCAACAGCGCGAAGCAGTGAAGGCGCTGATTAAGACCCACCCAACCATCATCTAACGAAAGCACGCACCATGAAGAACATCAATCAAAGCACCCGCTACACCGAAGCAAAAAACACCCTTGACGCACTGAGCGCCGCATTCAATGCAGCCACTGCCGAGGAATCGCGTTTGCTGGGACTGCTGGCCGCGCCTGCCGATACGTTCGACCCCCTGGCCGCTGGCCTGCGCCTGCTGCGTGGTGAGCCTGCACAGCGCAACGACAGCACGGGCCTTAATCGTGAGCTTGCCCAGGTGCGCGAACGTCTGGACACCCTGCGCCCCGCCATTGAAGCGCAACGGGCGGCAGTGGCTGCGCTGGTGGCCGAACTGAGCGCCGGAGTCTGCGCTGAGGCCCAACCGGCGCACGCAACGGCCGTGCAAGGCGTGGCTGATGCGCTGGAGGGCCTACGGGCTGCGCTGGCTGCTGAGGCCGCCGTGAGGGCTGGTGTCGAGGCCGCCGGGTATCGGTGTGGTTTGGTAGGTGTGGCAGAGCCTGAACTGAACTTCACTGACAGTGAAAGCGCCGCGTCCCGTCTGCTGCGTGACGTTACCCGCCGCCTGGAGGTTGAACGCGTGCGCGCCGGTGGGCCGGTGAATGTCCGGTTGCTGGTGGACGGTACGGGGTTTGGCGACCTTGGGGATGTGCTGAAAATCGACGGGCCGGACGCTGCGCATGTGGTGGCGCTGGGGCATGGTGAGCCGACCACGGCGAAGCCGGGCAAGCTGCCGCGTCTGCGCGGATCTATCGCGCTAGTCCTGAGCTAAGAGAGTGGGCGGGCCTACGGGCCTGCCTTCGCCTTATGCAGCACTGGGCAGGCATGGTTTCCGGCTGGGACGCGATGGCCTGCCGCGTGAGTGAGGGGGGGGCACGGTCAAAACGTACACCCTGCCGATATGTAAACCGACATGTCCAAGCTACGTTCAAAAGCCTGTAGTTTTGAGGAACACACCATGACTAGAAAATCCGCCGCCGCACTGGCAACCCCGACCATTTTCAGCACGAAGCGCCCGCCGCCGCCTGCTGGCCTGCCCCCTGGCGCTGCCGCGCTGTGGGTTTCAATCGGCGCCGGGCTTGACCCGAATTACTTTGCTGGTGCCGACCTAACGCTACTTGAAGCGCTGGTGATGGCAGACCATCAAAAGAGGCTTTGCGATGCGCTGGTGCTGCGCGACGGGCCTATCCTGGCCGATGGCAGCGTGAACAACGCCGCGAAGCTTTCCAACCAGTACGCTGCCACGATGGCCGCGCTATCGGGCAAGCTGCGTTTGTGCAAGAGCGCCACGACCAGACCAGAAAGCGCCGGGCTGAAAAAGGCTTTGCACAGTGGTTTGAAGCCGTGGGAAACCGACCCCGAGATGGAACAGTATTTCTCATGAGCCGCACACCAGAGCAGAACCTAGACGGGGTTATGCGCTACTTGAAGCACATAGAACCCGTGCGGGAACAGTTCGAGAAAGTGACGCGCTATGACGTTGCAGCGATGCAGGCCCGCATGGATTGCCTGGAGGCGCACATTGCCCAGCTAGAGGCGCGCATTGATGAGCTGGTGCCGTAGGGGGCCGTCCAAAACATGCCCCCTGCCAATATGTAAACCGACTGTTCTGGTTTGCGATAACGCTAACGCACAACTTGTCGTGCGCGCGCGCGAGGCAGGGGTGGGGCGGGGTCATTGTTTGGAAGAATGACAGGCTCGAATCCCCACTGCTTCGCACGTAGGGAAAATTTTCCCCTTTTGAAATCAATCAAGTTTCAGCAAGCGATGGCAGGAAAACACGGGGGACGCAGGAAGGGCGCAGGAAGGCCAGCAGGCGCACGCAATCGGCCTGTGCTGGTGCATGGCCTGCCTGAGACTGCCGACCCCCTGCAATGGCTGCTTAACGCAATGCGCCATGAAGCCCTGCCGCTGCGCCTGCGTATGGCCTGCGCCAAGGCCCTGATGCCATTCATGCACCCGCCGGGCTGACAGACAAGCCCCCAACCGAAGCCCCCGCCCGTGGGGCTTTTTTGTGGCTGCGATGTAGGTTATGTCGCTTTTGAAGGTTTGATCCGGCCAACCGCTGAAAAGTGTCACGCCGGAAAAAACTAGCTACATCGCCCGTTGAATCGCAAAGAACTGCGGGGGACGCTGCGGGGGATGATCGGCCAGAAAAGAAAAAACCCTAAGTGAATCAATCACTTAGGACTTATCCTGGCGGAGAGGGTGGGATTCGAACCCACGGTAGGGTCGCCCCTACGCCTGATTTCGAGTCAGGTACATTCGACCACTCTGCCACCTCTCCACTCGAAGCCTTGGATTCTAGCAGGAGATGGGGCTGTTTTTACGGTATCAGCACGGATCCTGGCCAGCATCGAGCGATTTTGTTTGCGAACTTCTAACTCAGGACACTAGCGCAGAACGCGCCGACGGGTGAACAAAGCAGCGCAGGCCAACGCCAGTGCCAGCCCCACCAATGCGCCGGGACTCAGTGTCGGAACCGGAACCGCTGGAGCGACGGCGGCACGGGTGAAGCTGAAATCATCAAGGACTATCCCGTCGCCACCCTCCTGGGTGAGTTGGGAAATTTCGACGCGGCGAATATTGGCACTGGCAACCGTCAGTGTGTAGAACAGGCCCACACCAACATCGGTTCCTGCTACTTGCTGCGTAGCAACTTGGGTGCCACCGACCGCAGCATCGTACGCAGTCATGACCAAGCCTTGCACACCTATGTCAAGACCAACAACACTCACGGTAGAAACTGGCGTGGAAAACGTAGCAATCACCGGATTTGCAGGCCCCCACTGATAGGTGCCTGGATATCGAATTCCCAACGTACCAGACCCTCCCGCCAAACCGCCATGGCCTATCCACTCAGCACTTGAAAAAGTAACTCCCTGAGCACTGTAAAAGCTCCCAACGGCTGTACCGCTGGTGCCATCCTCAAAGTTCAGCGAGACCGTTTGGGCAAAGGCCGGTGCACACATCAACCAACCCAACGCCATAACCACAACTGCAAGAAATCGTCTCATGCTATTTTCCTTCGGGTTAACTGGTAAAAAATTACAAATAGTGCACAATTTTACATATACACATGCAACCCCCCTGAAAAACAGGCTGCCATGCACGCATAGCCAAAGCTGTTGTGACATGAAAAGCTGGCAGCGCGGCGCTGGAATACTCGACGAGCTGCAGAACGATGGACAGAAGTGCAAAACGGGCCAATTGGGCCCGTTTTGCATGAACTCTGGATATGCGAGAGAAATTCAAACTCTCGGTAAAACGATAACGCAGAGCTATCTGCGATCAGGCCGCTTCAGCGCTCCTGTCACCCCAGCGAGCGCTCTGCGGAAGCTCGCGGCTGCCACAGGCTTTTTCAGCCCTTCAATGTGGCCAACCCACCCAGATACGGCCGCAGCACTTCCGGCACCTCCACGCTGCCGTCGGCCTGCTGGTAGTTTTCCAGCACCGCCACCAGTGCGCGGCCCACGGCCAGGCCCGAGCCGTTGAGGGTGTGCACCAGTTCGTTCTTGCCCTGGGCATTCTTGAAGCGGGCCTGCAGGCGGCGGGCCTGGAAGGCTTCGCAGTTGCTCACCGAGCTGATCTCGCGGTAGGTGTTCTGCGCGGGAATCCACACCTCCAGGTCGTAGGTCTTGGCGGCGCCAAAACCCATGTCGCCGGTGCACAGACTCATCACGCGGTAGGGCAGGCCGAGCTTCTGCAGCACGGCCTCGGCGTGGCGCGTCATGTCTTCGAGGGCTTCGTAGCTCTTTTCGGGGTGCACGATCTGCACCATCTCGACCTTGTCGAACTGGTGCTGGCGGATCAGGCCCCGGGTGTCGCGCCCGGCGCTGCCTGCTTCCGAGCGGAAGCAGGGAGTGTGGGCAGTGAGCTTGATGGGCAGGTCGACCTCGGCCACGATCTCGTCGCGCACGAAGTTGGTCAGCGGCACTTCGCTGGTGGGGATGAGGTAGAGCGCGGTGTGGTCAGGTGCGGGCTCGCTCTCCTGGCCGCCCTTCTTGGCGGCGAACAGGTCACCCTCGAACTTGGGCAGTTGGCCGGTGCCCCGCATGGAGTCGGCATTGACGATGTAGGGCACATAACACTCGGTGTAGCCGTGCTCCTGGGTCTGCACGTCCAGCATGAACTGCGCCAAGGCACGGTGCAGGCGGGCGATGGGGCCTTTCATCACGGTGAAGCGCGAGCCGGTCAGCTTGGTGCCCATCTCGAAATCCAGGCCCAGCGGCGCGCCGATGTCTACATGGTCGCGGGCGGCGAAGTCGAGCGTGCGCGGCGTGCCCCAGCGGCGCACTTCCACGTTGCCGGACTCATCCGAGCCCACGGGCACGGAGGCATGGGGTAAATTCGGCACGGCCAGCAACAGCGCAGCCAACTCGGGCTGCAGGGCATCGAGCCGGGCGGCAGAGCTGTCCAGCTCGGTCTTGATGGCGGCCACGGCGGCCATCATGTCGTCGGTACTTTCGCCCTTGGCCTTGCGCTGGCCGATCTGCTTGGACAGGCTGTTGCGCTGCGACTGCAGCTCTTCGGTGCGGGTCTGGATGGTCTTGCGTTCAGACTCCAGCGCCGTGAAGGCGTCCACGTTCAGGAAGGCCTGGGGGGTCTTGCGGGTTTCCAGGCGGGCGATGACGCCGTCGAGGTCTTTGCGGAGCAGGGTGATATCAAGCATGGCGCAATTTTAGGCGCCCTGCTCTGTCACCCGAGCGTGGTCACATCCACGTTGGCCCCACACACCACTAGGCACAGCTTTTCTTCGGGTTGCGGCACGTAGGCACCGGTTTGTAATGCGGCCAGCGGCAAGGCGGCTGCGGGCTCCACCGCCAGGCGCATTTCGCGCCAGAGCCAGGCCTGGGCTTGCAGGATGGCGGCAGGGCTCAGCAGCAGCGACTGGCCTACATAGGCCTGGGTCAGCTCCCAGCCCAGTTGCCCCATACGTCCGGCGCCCAGCGAATCCGCTGCCACACCGCCCACAGCCACGTCCACCGGGTGCCCGGCCTGGCGGGCCTGGAACAAAGTGGGCGCGCCTTCGGGCTCCAGCGCCACCACACGGCTGCGCTGCTGGAACCAGCCGGCCAACCCTCCGATGAGGCCACCCCCACCCACACAGACCAGCACCGCGTCCGGCAGGCCGCCCTGTGCTTCAATCTCTTGCCCCAGGGTGCCAGCACCGGCCACCACTTCAGGCTGGTCGTAGGCATGGGTCAGCAGAGCGCCGGTGCTGCGCTGGCGCTCCAGGCAGGCCGCCAGGGCGTCGGCGTACAACTCACCTACCACCTCCACCTGGGCCCCCAGGGCGCGCAGCCGGGCGCGCTTGGCCTCGGGCGATACACCCGGCAGAAAGACTTCACAGCGCACACCCAATGCCCGCGCGGCAGCTGCGGTGGCAATACCCGCGTTGCCGCCCGAAGCCACCACCACCCCGCTGGCGGGAATCGGATGGGCCAGCAGGCGGTTCAGCATGCCGCGTGCCTTGAAACTGCCGCTGGCCTGCAGGTGTTCCAGCTTGAGCCAGACTTCCACGCCGGGCATGTCCAGCCCCAGGCTGGTGGCGGGCATTTTCCACAAGGGTGTGCGGCGCAGGAAGGGGCCCATATACGGCTCCAGCCGCTGGGCCGCCTGCAGGATCTCTGCCTGCCAGTCGATGGGGGTTGCCGCACTCACGAGATATGCGCCGGTGCGGGGGCGTGGTCCAGCTTGAGTCCTTTGGGCAAGGGAAACTTGAGCGTTTCCTCGATGCCGTCCATCTTGCGCACCGACACCGCACCCAGCGCACGGATACGGTCGATCACCTCGCGCACCAGGATTTCGGGGGCCGACGCACCGGCGGTGAGGCCCACGCGGCTCTTGCCCTCGAACCATTCGGCGCGCAGCTCGGCGGCGGAATCGACCATGTAGCTCTCGGTGCCCAGGCGCTGCGCCAGCTCACGCAGGCGGTTGCTGTTGGAGCTGGTGGGGCTGCCCACCACGATGACCAGGTCCACCTGTGGGCTCATGATCTTCACGGCGTCCTGCCGGTTCTGGGTGGCGTAACAGATGTCCTGCTGCTTGGGCTCGCGCACCATGGGGAACCTGGCGCGCACGGCAGCGGCGATCTCGGCGGCATCGTCCACGCTCAGCGTGGTTTGTGTCACCACGGCCAGCTTGTCGGTCTGGCCGGGCTGTACGGTGGCCACGTCGGCCACATCCTCCACCAAATGGATGCCGCTGGAGAGCTGGCCCATGGTGCCTTCCACCTCGGGGTGGCCCTTGTGCCCGATCATGATGAACTCGAAGCCTTCTTTGGCCAGCTTGGCCACTTCGACGTGGACCTTGGTCACCAGCGGGCAGGTGGCGTCAAAAACGGTGAAGCCACGGGCCTCGGCCTCGTGCTGCACGGCCTTGCTGACCCCATGGGCACTGAACACCAGCGTGGCGCCGGGCGGCACGTCCGACAGTTCTTCGATGAAGATGGCGCCCTTGGCCTTGAGTTCGTTCACCACATAGGTGTTGTGCACGATCTCGTGGCGCACATAGATGGGCGCCCCGAACTTGGCAATGGCGCGCTCGACGATTTCGATGGCGCGGTCCACGCCCGCGCAGAAGCCGCGCGGCTCGGCCAGGATGACTTCCTGCACGGCAGAGTTCATAACACGCCTATCAACTGGACTTCAAACGTCACCGGCTGGCCCGCCAATGGATGGTTAAAGTCGAACAGCACCGCGTCCGGGCTGTCGGCGTTGCCCACCTGCTGCACTGCTCCGGCGTAGCTGCCCAGGCCGTCGGGCGTGGGGAACTGCACCACGTCACCTACGTTGTACTGCTCCAGCGGATCGCCCAGCTGGTTGAGCAGCTTGCGCGCCACCCACTGGCACATGCCGGGCTGGTGCTCGCCAAAGGCCTCGCCAGCCGGTAGCTCGAAAGTGGCACGGGTGCCTTCAGGCAGACCTAGCAGGCGCTGCTCGACGGCGGGCGACAACTCGCCGGTGCCCAGCGACAGCGTGGCCGGCTTGTCGGCAAAGGTGTTGATGACGTCGCCAGCCGGGCCGGACAGTCGGTAGTGCAGGGTCAGGAAAGAGCCGGCCTGGACGCAGGGATGTCCCGTGTCAGGAATGTGGGAAGTAGACATGGGGTATGTGCAACGGGTGCCGATAAACTGCCCCTATTGTAGAAAAAGGGCCTGCGCCCGTTTCCATATGCCCCTGAAAGACCTTCCCGCCGACGCCCAGCCCCGCGAAAAACTGCTGGCGCGCGGCCCCGGCGCACTGGCGGACGCCGAGCTGCTGGCCCTGCTGCTGCGCACCGGCATGGCCGGCAAAGGCGTGCTGCAACTGGCACAGGAGCTGCTCGACCCGCCGCCGGTGGGGTTTGGCGGGCTGGCCGGCCTGCTGCATGCCACGGCCGACGACCTGCGCCGCATCAAGGGCCTGGGCCCCGCCAAGCGGGCCGAGCTGGTGGCGGTGCTGGAGCTGGCGCGCCGGGTGCTGGCCCAGCAGCTGAAAGAGCGCGAGGTGCTGGGCTCACCCCTGGCGGTGAAGCACTATCTTCAGTTGCACCTGGGCAGCCGCAGCTACGAGGTGTTTGCCGTGCTGTTTCTCGACAGCCAGAACCGCCTGCTGACGCTGGAAGAGCTGTTTCGCGGCACGCTGACGCAGACCAGCGTGTACCCGCGCGAGGTGGTGGTGCGCGCCCTGGAGCACCAGGCCGCTGCCGTGGTGCTGGCGCACAACCACCCCAGCGGCTCGGTGCAGCCTTCACGCGCCGACGAAGCGCTGACCCAGACCCTGAAAGCCGCGCTGGCCCTGGTGGACGTGCGGGTGCTGGACCATGTGATCGTGGGCCACGGGCAGGCGCTGTCGATGGCTGAACAGGGGCTTCTGTGAAGCCATCCAGCCCCCTCGTTTTCAAGAGCCTGGCCGACCTCAAACAGGTGCAGACCACACTGGCCGAGCGGCGCGCCCGCCAAGCCGCCGAGATCGCCGCCCGCGCTGCTGCGCAGAAGCAGCGGCTGGCTGAGCAGAACCTCTTCACCCAGGCCATCGGCGCGACGCGACCGCTGCGCGCAAAGCCGGTGGTGAACCTCGCGCCCACGCCACCGGCCCCGGTGGCGGTACAACACCAGCTCGACGAGGCCCAGGTGCTGCGGGAGTCGATCAGCGACGACTTTGACGTGAGCTCGCTGCTGGACACCGACGACGCACTGAGTTTTCGCCGTCCCGGCATCGGGGTGGAGGTGACCCGCAAGCTGCGCCGGGGCGACTGGAGCATCCAGCGCGAGATCGACCTGCACGGCCTGCGCACCGACGAGGCCCGGGAAGCCCTGGGCCCCTTCATCCGCGAGGCGCACAAGCAGGGCATCCGCTGCGTGCGGGTGGTGCACGGCAAGGGCCTGGGCTCACCGGGCAAAAGCCCCGTCCTCAAGGGCCGGGTGCAGAGCTGGCTGGTGCAGAAGAAGGAAGTGCTGGCCTTTGTGCAGGCCAAACCCGCAGAAGGGGGTGCCGGCGCGCTGGTGGTGCTGCTGGTGCCGGCAGGGCGCTGATTTTCACTAAAAGCACAGCCTCACCGATCGAATGGCCGCGGAGCAGGCCACACCAGGGTACCCGAGGAACTGGCTGTGCCAGGACTCTGGGTGCGCCCCCTCGAGGGGGTTGACGTAGCGACACGCAGTGCGCGAAGGCTGGGGGTGTTACCTATTTCTCATCCAGTCCGCCGTCTGGAAGAAGGACTGCGCAAGACGCAGGCGCAGGTCTTCGGGCACACCCGTTTCCTGCATCGCCTGGTCCATACACGCCAGCCACTGGTCGCGCTCCAAGATGCCGATCGAGAACGGCATGTGCCGCATGCGCAGGCGGGGGTGGCCGAAGCGCTCCACATAATGCTGCGGTCCGCCCAGCCAGCCGCAGAGGAACCAGAACAGGCGGTCACGGGCGTTGTCCAGCGTGTCGCCGTGGGCGGCGCGCAATGCGGCATAGCCCGGCTCCAGCTCCATCAGGTCGTAGAAGCGGTCCACCAGCGGACGAATCCGCGCTTCCCCGCCGATCCATTCGAAGGGGGTGGCAGGCGATGGGGCAGCAGGCGAGGATTCAGGGGCAGACATGCCCGCCATTGTAGGAAGCGTGCAGGCTCAACGCAGGGCGCGCTGCTCAGCCACGGACTGGCAGCCGATGCAGCGTGCGGCCGAGGGCTGGGCCAGCAGGCGGGCCACCCCCACGGGTTGGCCGCAGTCGGTGCATTCGCCCAAGCTGCCGTCGGCCCAGCGCGCCAGCGCGGCCCGTACGGCCACCAACTCGTCATGGTCACGCGTGGCCTCTGCATCCCGCACAGTGTTGTGTGCCATGCGATCTGCCTTGTCCACAGAATCTTCTGGCGCCTCGACGCCGTCCTGTTGGGCTGCAGCGGCCAGCGTGTCGCGCTGGACTTCACCCAACTCAGCCAGCAGCTGCGCCTTGCGCTGCTCCAGCATGCCATGCAGCTGGGCGCGTTGGGAATCGGTAAGGGTCGTGGTGCTCATATATCCAGCATACCAGCCATCGCTGGTGCGCATGTTGATGTGCATCAAAAAGCGGCATGGCCGCAGCACGCCGCCAAGCCGCATGACGTTATGCGCAAAGCGTCCTTCACCCTGCGGGGGTGGCCCGATAAGCTCGCCCTTGAGAAAGTTGAACACAAAAGGCACGGCTGGGGGGTTGTGCGGAGCGAAGGTGGAGTTCGCGCCTGGGTTCAACCTTCTCGCCTTTTCTTTCCTACCCAGTCCTTATACCGAGTTCAGAAGGCCGTACCGACCTAGGATTGTCAGCTGGTGCTTTGCCGCAAGGTCTGCACCACCGGCTGGCGCAACACTCCGCGCAGGCCCCACCAGCCGGCCGCCCAGGCCAGCACGGCGCCAGCCACGGCGCCGCCCAGCAGCACCAGCGGCGACGCCGTCCAGACGAAGTCGAACACATACCGCGCCAGCGCCCAGCCCACCACGGCGGCCACACCCGCCGCCAGCAGGCCGGCCAGCAGGCCCACCCCCACCAGCTCGGCGCTTTGCACCTGGCGCAGCAGGCTGGCGCGGGCCCCCACGGCCCGCATGATGGCGAACTCGCGCGCCCGCTCGGTGCGGGTGGCGGTGACGGACGCAAACAGCACCACCAGCCCCGCCGCCAGCGTGAAGGCGAACAGGAATTCCACCGCCCGGATCACCTGGTCCAACACCCGCTGTACCTGCGTCAGCGACTGGCTCAGGTCCACGTTGGTGGCGTTGGGAAATTCGCGTGTCAGGGCGTTGTCGAAACCCTTCACCGGCGGCGCCCGGAAGGCGGCCAGGTAGGTGGCCGGCAGGTCGGCCAGGGTGTCCACCGGGTAGATCACGAAGAAGTTGGCCCGCATGGAGCTCCAGTCCACCTTGCGCAGCGAGGTGATGCGGGCCTCGCTCTGCACGCCGCCCATGTCGAACTGCATCACGTCGCCCAACTTCAGGCCCAGGGTTTCGGCAATGCCAGACTCGACGCTGATGGCGCCGGCTTCATCGGGTGTCCAGCGGCCCTGCACCACCTCGTTGTGGGCGGGCCGGGTGGCCGTGTGGGAGATATTGAATTCGCGGTCCACCAGGCGGCGGGCGCGGTCATCGGTGAAATCGTCGGGCGACACCGGCTTGCCGTTCACCGCCACCAGCCGCCCACGGATCATGGGATACCAGTCATAACGCCCCACTCCCTTGTCCTGCAGGAACTGCCGGAAGGCCGGCCCCTGGTCGGGCATGATGTTGATGACGAAACGGTTGGGCGCATCCGGCGGTGTGGCCTGGCGCCAGCTGCTGATGAGATCGGTGCGCAGCAGCACCAGCAGCACCAGAGCCAGCAACCCTACGGCCAGGCTGCTGACCTGCACTACTGCATAGGCCGGGCGCGACGATATCTGCCGTGTGGCCAGCACCAGCCAGCGCGGCGCGGTGGCTTCGTTCACCACCCGGTGCAGCAGCCGCACGGCCAGCCAGCTGAGCGCCGCGAACAGCACCACCGCGCCGGCAAAACCACCCACAGCAATCAGCCCCAGGCGCAGGTCGCTACTGGCGGCCACCAGCAAAGCCGAAAATCCCACCACGCCCAGCCCCAGCACCGTAGCCGACGCCGGTTTGAGCCCGCCCACGTCGCGCCGGATCACCCGCAGCGGCGGCACCTGGGCCAGCTGCAGCACCGGCGGCAGGCCGAAGGCCAGCAGCAGCGTGAGGCCCATGCCCAGGCCGGTGGCCACCGGCTGCAGGCCCGCCGCGGGCAAGGAGTTTTCCACCAGCCCAGCCAGCATCACCACAAAAACGTAGTGCACCGAGAAACCGATCAGCACCCCGAGTGCACTGGCGAACAAGCCGATCAGCACAAACTCCAGTGCGTAGCTCCAGGCGATAGTGCGCTGACTCAGGCCCAGCACCCGCAGCATGGCGCAGTCGTCCAGGTGGCTGGCAGCAAAACCGCGTGCCGCCAAGGCCACGGCCACGGCGCTGAGCAGCGTGGCCAGCAGGGCCACCAGGCTGAGGAATTTCTCGGCCCGCTCCAGCGTCTGGCGCATCTCGGGGCGGCCGCTTTCCAGCGACTCGACCCGCACGCCGCGCAGGTCGGCGCGCTTCACCTCGGCTTCGGCCCAGGCGGTGAACTGCTTCACCGCCGCTGGCGCGCCGGCCACGGCGAAGCGGTAGGTCAGGCGGCTGGCGGGCTGCACCAGCGCGGTGGCCTGCAGGTCGTCCATGTGGATCATCACGCGCGGCGCAAAGGCCATGAAGCCCGCGCCCCGGTCCGGCTCCAGCACGATGGTGCGGGCGACCTTCAGGCCCGCGTTGCCCAGCAGCAGAGTGTCGCCCACGGCAAGCCCCAGGGCGTCGAGCAGCGGTGCGTCCACCCAGACTTCGCCCCTGGCCGGAATGTCACGCGTGGCCTGCTCGGCCGCGCCGGGCTGTGCTGCCACCTTGAGGCTACCGCGCAAGGGGTAACCCGGCTCCACCGCCTTCAACGCTACCAGCCGGCTGGCGCCGCCCTGCGCATCAGGGGCACGGCCCATGGTGGGAAAACTCAGCGTGACCGCGCTCTGCAGGCCCAGCGCCTTGGCCCGGGCGATCAGCGCAGTGGGTGTCGCGTTGTCACTGGCCACCACTGCATCGCCACCCAACAACTGGCTGGCATCGCGCTGCAGCCCGCCCTTGAGCCTGTCGGCGAAGAAGCCCACTGCGGTCATTGCGGCCACGGCCAGCATGACGGCCAGCATCAGCAAGCGCAGCTCACCTGCGCGCCAGTCACGCCACAAGGTGCGCCAGCCCAGGCGGATAAAAGAAAGGTCCGTGCTCATGTGTTTGTGCCCATCCTGGGGGTGTGCCCTGCAAGAAGCGCAAAACCCTGCCCCAGGCAAGCCCCAAGGCTACCCCAAGCAGGCGGACAGCTGCCGTAACGGGTCTGTAATCCCCCCTTGGCACACAAAGAAAAGCCACCCGGCCCCCCTGGCGCGGATCCGGGTGGCTGGTGGTGCGGGGGGATGTGCGCCTGCGCGCGCCCCGCTCTACTTCTTCTCGGGCGTGGGAGTCACCTGTGCAGCAGGCTGCGTGCCACTCGGCGGCGCTGCAGTAGTGGCGGCAGGTGAATGGGCGCCTGCCGCTTCGGCCGGCTTGGGCTCGGGCGGCGTGTAGGCAAATGGCCCTGGGTCAGTACAGGGCGGAGTAGTCACCGCTGGTCGCACGTCCTGGCCCTGCGCCTTGGCGGTGGCAAAAAAATGGGCTGCCACGCGCTCTTGTGAGCGGCAGAGCTGGTAGGCGTCAAGCTTGCCGGACCAGGCGGTCTTGGCTGCGGCCTCGGCCGCCTTGGATTTGGCGGCGTCGGTCAGCACGGGCGCTGGCAGCTTGGCCAGGGCAGATACGCCCGCCAGGGCCGACACCAGCCCCACGGTCAGGGCCACAATGGTGCGTTGCATGGATGTACTCCTCAAGCTTGTGCGGGATGGCGGGGGCTGGCGGCGGGCTCCAGGGCGGTGGCAGGCGCGCTGCGTTGCGCCGGTACACGGCCTGCCTGGATGTCGTCGTACCAGACTTCATGGTGCTGCTGGGCCCAGGCTTCATCCACATAACCGGTCTTCATGGCATCCAGGGCACCTTCCGAACCGATCGTGCCCAGGTAGATGTGACCGATGAACATGCAGATCATCAGCGTGGTGGCCACGGCATGCACCATGTGGGCAATCTGCATGGTACTGCGCAGGTATTCCAACCCGGGCAGCACCTTGTCGAGCACCAGACCCGAGGCGCAGACCAGCAGGCCCAAGCCGAAGACACCAGCCCAGAAAACCACCTTCTCACCCGCATTGAAACGCCCTGAAGGTACGTGCTCGCCGCTGAACAGGCCTCCACCCTTGCGCAGCCACAGCAGGTCGATGCGCTCTGGCCAGTTGTCCCGCACGAAGGTGAAGAACACCACCAGCAGCGACACCACAAACAGCGGGCCGACGAAGTTGTGTGCCGTTTTCAGGAGCCAGGTGATCCAGCCAAACACTGCGCCACCCAGGATAGGCAAGAGGAAGAACTTGCCGAAGGCCATGACGATCCCAGAGATGGCGAGGATGCTGAAGGCCGTGGCATTGCTCCAGTGGGCCGCACGCTCGAAATAAGTGAAGCGTTCGATCTTTTTGCCCGTGGCGGGTGCGTCCACCTTCAAGGGACCCTTGGTGAAATAGAACAGGGCCACCGCCAGCAGGGTGATGAAGATCAATGCCCCGCCGTAGGGGATGAGGATCTTGTTGCGCGTCTGCCGCCAGGCTTCACCGGCGGTGACGTACTTGGAGCCGGGGTACTGCGCAAAGGGCTGGATCAGGTTGCCAGCTTCGGGCGCCTGGCTGTGGGGCAGGCTGCTGAAGCCGGTGACACCTGCACCCACGCT
>Ga0208823_1001705_pt1 | contig 17104 bp, 14 predicted proteins | sample AD_UKC075_MetaG_FD_184440 | JGI IMG/M metagenome (GOLD analysis project Ga0208823, IMG submission 184440) | Active sludge microbial communities of municipal wastewater-treating anaerobic digesters from USA - AD_UKC075_MetaG (SPAdes) (version 2) | ecosystem: Engineered > Bioreactor > Anaerobic >... | reverse complement strand
AAGGCCGGCTCGCCCAGCTGGCGGGCGGCCAGTTGCACGGCGCGCGGCAGCAGGGCCGGGTCCGTCAGCGAGCGCAGGGTGAAGCTCATGCGGTCGCCGCCGGCACTGGCGCCGAATGAAGCGCCCAGATCAGCCCAGGCTTCACCCAGGGCGTTTTCGTCCAGCGCGGGCAAGCCGCCCACGGCGCGCACGCCCTGGCTGGCCTGGCCGGCGGCCATGCTGGCCAGGCCGGCCTGCGCGGCAGGGTCGCGGCGGCTGCCGGCGTCGAAGTCGATCTGCACGTCCACCATGGGGATGGAGGGGCTTTCCACCAGGAACACCTGGGCGCCGCTGGGCTGCGTCCAGTGCTGGATGGGCAGGGCAGCGAAGGCATTTTGAGTACCCAACAGGCCGTACGCGACCAGTACACCAGCGCATAGCGCTATCTTTTTTGAAATCAACATGGCTAATCCTGTGGGGACTCAGTGCACTGCGCCGGTGGGCGACACGGGGGCGTTGGACGGCCTGCGGCCCGGCACCTTGCCCGGCTGGGGCACCAGCGTGCCCACGGTGAGCTGGTCGTCGCCGAAGTACTTGGCCGCCACAGCCTGCACCTGGGCGGCGGTGACGCCGCGCAGCCGCTCGATGATGCGCTCGCCCGCGTCGCTGGGCAGGCCCTGCACCCAGTAGTTGCCCAGCTCCTGGGCCTGGCCCATCACCGAGTCGAGTTGGTAGACCTCGCTGGCCACCCACTGGGTCTTGACGCGGGCCAGCTCAGCCTCGCTCACGCCCTCAATGGCGATGCGCTGCACCTGGGCGCGCAGGGCGGCTTCCACCTGGGCGGCGGTCTTGCCGGCGGCAGGCACACCCTGCAGGTAGAAGGTCTTGGGGCCGCGGCTGAGCAGGCTGTTGGAAGCACCGGCGCTGTCGGCCACGCGGTCGGGCCCCTGAGTGAGCGCCCGGTCGAGGCGGGCCCCGCTGTAACCGTCCAGCACGGCGGCCAGCACGGTCAGCGCCAGGGCTTCGTCGTCGGTGGCGCGGGTGGCGGCTGCCGGGTCCACCGACTGCAGGCCGGGCACCTTGAAGGCCAGGGCCACCACGGCCTGCTCGGCCGGGGCCTTGAAGTCGATGCGCCGCAGGCCGGCCTGCGGCGGCTCCACCTGCGGTTTACGCGCAGGCACGGGGCGGGCGGGGATGGCGCCGAAGTGTTTTTCCGCCAGGCGCTTGACCTCTTGCGGGTCCACGTCGCCGGCCACCACCAGGGCGGCGTTGCCGGGCACATACCAGCGCTGGTAGAACTCGCGCACGTCCTGCGGGGTGTAGGCGCCGATGTCGCTCATCCAGCCGATCACCGGGCGGCGGTAGGGCGAGGCCTGGAACATGGCGGCGTTCAGGGCCTCATACATCTGGGCGCGGGGGCTGTCTTCGATGCGCATGCGGCGTTCTTCGGTGACCACCTGGCGCTCTTTGGTGAACTCTTCGTCGGGCCACTGGTTGTGGGCGAAGCGGTCGGCCTCCAGCCGCATCATCTCGCCCAGCCGATCGGACGGGATCTGCTGGTGGTAGGCAGTGGTGTCGCGGTTGGTGAAGGCGTTTTCGCGCCCGCCCAGGGCCGCCACCCGGCGCGAGAATTCACCCGGTGGCAGGCTGGGCGTGCCCTTGAACATCATGTGCTCGAGCATGTGGGCCACGCCCGAGGTGCCGTCCACCTCGTCCATGGAGCCCACCCGCACCCACAGCATGTTGACCGCCGTGGGGGCGCGCGGGTCGGGCTTGACCAGCACGGTGAGGCCGTTGGACAGGGTGAATTCGTGCACCTTGCCGGCGGCAGCAGCGGGTGCAGCAGCCGGGGCCACGGGCGGGATCGTCTGAATCTGGGCCTGTGCAGCGGCACCCCAGCACAGGGCGGCGAGCAGCAATGGCAGACAGGAAGTGGAGGTGAGGGCACGTTTCATAGAATCGTGTGATTCTAAGAACGGTCCCAATGTTCAGCTTTTTCAAGAAAAAACCCGCACCCACGCCTGCAAGCCCCCCCCCGGAGGCCCCGGCAGCCACGCCCGCTCCGGTGGCTGAGGTTGCGCCGGCGCCTGTGGCTGCTCCTGCAGCCGAATCCGGCTCGGTGATGGACTGGCTGCGCAAGCCGCTGTTTGGCGGCAAGGCGCCCGTGCCGGCGCCCGCGCCAGTGGTGGCCCCTGCGCCCAGCGTGCTCCCGGTGGATACGCCCGTGGCCGCCCCCACCTATGCCCACCCCGGCAGCCTGATCGGCACCCGCATCGCCCCGGCCATCGAGGTACCCGAACCACCCGCGCCCGGCACGGCGCCCGAGCGCAAGGACTGGGTCAGCCGCCTGTCACTGGGCCTGCGCAAGACCGGCTCCAGCATCTCCACCGTCTTCACCGGCACCCAGATCACCGAATCGCTCTACGACGAACTGGAAGAAGCCCTGCTGATGGCCGACACCGGTGTGGACGCCACCACGCAGCTGCTGAAAGACCTGCGCGAGCGGGTGAAAAATGGCCGCGCCCAGTCGCCCGCCGCCGTCAAATGGCTGCTGGCTGACGCGCTGGAGACCATGCTCAAGCCGCTGGAAAAACCGCTGGTCATCGGCCAGTACGAGCCCACCGTCATCATGGTGGCGGGCGTGAACGGCGCGGGCAAGACCACTTCCATCGGCAAACTCACCAAACACCTGGCCAACGAGGGTGCCTCGGTGCTGCTGGCCGCCGCCGACACCTTCCGCGCCGCCGCGCGTGAGCAGCTGGCCGTATGGGCCGACCGCAACCTGGTCGAGATCGTCAGCCAGGAAGGCGGCGACCCCGCCGCCGTGAGCTTCGACGCGGTGAGCGCCGGCAAGGCCCGCAAGAAGGACGTGGTGCTGGTGGACACGGCCGGTCGCCTGCCAACCCAGCTGCACCTGATGGAAGAGCTGAAAAAGATCAAACGCGTGGTGCAAAAGGCCGACCCGACCGGCCCGCACGAAGTGCTGCTGGTGATCGACGGCAACACCGGCCAGAACGCGCTGAACCAGGTGAAGGCCTTCGACGCCGCGCTGGGCCTGACCGGACTGATCGTGACCAAACTCGACGGCACGGCCAAGGGCGGCGTGCTCGCGGCCATCGCGCGCGAGAAGCCGATCCCCGTGTATTTCATCGGTGTCGGCGAAAAACTCGAAGACCTCGAAACCTTCAACGCCCGCGAGTTCGCCCAGGCGCTCCTGGGTTGACGGCTGACTTCATGAAAAACCGGCCCCACGCGCCCATTCTGCGCCGGGGCCACCATCAAATTCCATAGCACCATGAGCACTACCCTGCTGCCGCGCATCGAACTCGAAAGCGCCCCCAAGCCCACCGCCGCCGTGATCTGGATGCACGGCCTGGGCGCCGACGGCAACGACTTCGCCCCGCTGGCTCCCCAGCTGGACCTGGCTGGATGCCAGCCGACCCGTTTCATCTTCCCGCATGCACCCAGCATTCCGGTGAGCATCAACAACGGCTATGTGATGCCCGCCTGGTACGACATCCTGGTGATGGACCTGGTGCGCCAGGAAGACGGTGCGGGCATCCGCAAGTCTGCCCTGGCCATCGAGGCGCTGATCGCCCACGAGGTGGCGCGCGGCATCCAGCCCGCCAACATCGTGCTGGCCGGCTTCTCGCAGGGCTGCGCCATGGCGCTGCACACCGGCCTGCGCCATGCCGACAGGCTGGCCGGCATCATGGCGCTGTCTGGCTACCTGCCGCTGGCCGGCAGCCTGGCCGCCGAGCGCAGCAGCGCCAACGCCGCCACGCCCATCTTCATGGCGCATGGCACGCAAGACCCCGTGGTGCAACTGCCCCGCGCCGAAGCCTCGCGCGACGCACTCCGGGCGCTGGGCTACGCCGTGGACTGGCACACCTACCCCATGCCCCACAGCCTGCATCCGAAGGAAGTGGCCGATATCAGCGCCTTCCTGCGCAAGGTGCTATGACGGCCCTGCTCGGTATTGACTTCGGCACCTCCAACACCGCGGCGGCCCTGGTGGACGCCCGTGGGCAGCTGCATGCGCTGGCGCTGGACGAGGGCCACACCTCCATGCCCACGGCGCTGTTTTTCTCCAGCGAAGACAGCACGGTGGCCTATGGCCGTGCGGCCATGCGCGCCTACCTGGAAGGCACCGAGGGGCGGCTGCTGCGCTCCATCAAGAGCCTGCTGGGCAGCAGCCTGATCGACGAACAGACCCTGCTGCAGGGCCGCATGACCAGCCTGTTCGAGGTGGTGGTGATGTTCTTCGCCGAGCTGAAGCGCCGCTGCGAACAGCAGCTGGGCCACCCGGTGCACGCCGCCCTGCTGGGCCGGCCCGTGCACTTCGTGGACGACGACCCGGTGCGCGACGCCCAGGCCCAGGACACCCTGCGCCGCGCCGCGCTGGCGGCCGGCTTCACGGCGGTGCAGTTCCAGCTGGAGCCGATCGCCGCGGCGTTTGACTTCGAGCAGCGCGTGCAGACCGACCACACCGTGCTGGTGGTGGACATCGGCGGCGGCACCTCGGACTTCACCGTGGCCCGCGTGGGCCCGGGCCGCGCCGGCCAGCCCGACCGCAGCGCCGACATCCTGGCCACCACCGGCGTGCACATCGGCGGCACCGACTTCGACCAGTGGCTGAACCTGCGCCACGCCATGCCCCTGCTGGGCCGGGGCCACATCGGCCCCAGCGGGCGCGAGGTGCCTTCGGCCGTGTTCCACGGCCTGTCCACCTGGCACCTGGTGCCGCAGTGGTACAGCCGCAAAAGCCTGCACGACGCCGGCGAGCTGCGCAGCAACTACCGCGACGGTCAGATGCACCAGCGGCTGATGCAGGTGCTGCGCGAGCACCAGGGCCACCACATCCTGGCGCAGACCGAGGCGGCCAAGATCGCCTGCTCGGACACCGCCGCCAACGCCGACATCGTGCTCGACTGCATCGCCCCCGGCCTGGCCGTGCCGCTGGCGCCCGAGGCGCTGGAAGACACCCTGGCCTCGGCCCTGGGCGCCATCGTGGCCTGCGCACAGGAATGCGTGGCTCAGGCGGGCATCACGCCGGAAAAAATGCAGGCGGTGTACCTCACGGGCGGCTCGTCGGCCCTGGCGCCGCTGGGCGAAGCACTGGCCCGGGTGTTCCCCCAGGCCACGCTGACCGTGGGCGACCGCTTCACCAGCGTGGCCGCAGGGCTGGCCTATGGCGGCGCGGTACAAGGTGCAGGGGCTGAAATTCTGGATGAAATGGCGGCCTAGCCCAGGCAGAACGGCGGCAAAAAGCTCCTAAAACAGGAGCAAACCACCGACAACTGCTGGGGCTATCCCGGGTGGCAGGGCGACTGCAGCGGGGGCATCATCCGTCGTTATCCACGGAGACCGCCCCATGCAAACACTCCACACTCCGCCCGCCAACCCGCCCCTGCGCCGGGTGGACAGCCTGCTCGCCCACTACGGCGAAAGCCACCGCAACCCCACCAACGAGCTGATCCACTTTGCGGCCATCCCGCTGATCATGTGGAGCATCGTGGGCCTGTTGTTCGCCCTGCATCCCTGGGTGGCCTACGCCTTTCTGGCGGCCAGCCTGGTCTATTACCTGCGGCTGGGCTCGCCGCTGATGGTGCTGTGTATGGTCGCCTGGACGGCACTCACCCTGGCCCTGGTGCTGGCGGCCGGGCCGCTGCTGGTGCCGCTGGCGGTGGGGGTGTTTGTGGTGGCCTGGGTCTTCCAGTTCATCGGCCACAAGATCGAAGGCAAGAAGCCCTCTTTCTTCGAAGACCTGCAGTACCTGTGGGTAGGGCCGCTGTTTGTGCTGTCCAAGTTGCTCGCACGGCTGGGCCTGCGCTGGTAAAAAATAAAAACCCCCTGGGTTTGCAACCAGGGGGTTTGTAGCGGAGCCGCGAATCGCTGATCAGCTGCGGCGGTTGGAGGTGATTTCGCCAGTGACCGGGTGCACCCGCAGGTCACGCTTCTGGCCTTTCTGGAAGGCTTCTACGTGCCAACGGCCCGCACGAAAATCCACTTCAACGATGGGCGAGAAGCCGGCATCTTCCAGCGACTTGATGATTTCCGACAGCGGCTTGGCGTCCGCCGGTGGGCGCGCCACGGCCGCTGTGGCAGGGGTCGCGGACAAGACGATCGGGCTCAGCGCGGCAACAGCAAACAAACGACGACGCATATTCAACCTCTTTTCAGTGATGGATAGTGAGATTCCCGCTTTTCGCCACGCGTGCGGTCAAAACCCGATAAAACGTACGCAGCGCAACGAAACGTAAGGCGGCTTCAATCTACCAGAGAAAAGCAGCCTGATGACAACACCTGGCCACCCCCCGGCCGCGGCAAGCCGGCACATGGTGCCTAATCAAGCACCATGAACCTCACACCGACTTCATCCCGCCGCCAGATCATCACGGTCGTATTGCTGCTGCTGGCCCTGGGCGGCGGCCTGGTGCGCTGGCTGGCGCCCCAGCCGTCGCTGGCACGCGACATGGGGTCTTTGCTGCTGGTGTTGTGGTTGCCGATCATCGGCAACATCATCGCGTGGCTGGTGGCCCGCGTACACCACGCCAAGGCTGCGCCACCCTGGTTTGCCCCGGGCAGCCCGTTTGTGCCCTCGGCGCAGATTGAGCTCACGCTGCTGGCCGCCGACGTGCCCGCCAACAGTTGCCCCATCCGCGCCGGACTTTTCCCCTGCATGGTGGCGGTGGGCCACGAGGCCTTCAGCGCGCGCTTGTCCGTACCGCCCCACGCGGAGCCGGTGCCCGAAGTGGCGCAGTGGCTGGACGTGGAGTTTTTCCGCCCCGACCTGGCGTTGGCCAAGCTCGCCCCTGGCACGCACTTCACGCTGTTGTCGGGCCGCACGCTGCTGGGGCAAGGGCGGGTACTGGCAGTGAACGTTTAGAACGTGTTCACGATCTCCCAGGGGTCGCGCAGTGGTCTTGTCGGGATGGGCTGCAAGGCGCGGTGTGCAGTGGATAGCCCGGCTATCCACCAGCGCCGCAACACCGCAGACCGCCCGACAAGGCCACTGCCCGAAGGGTTGGAGCGAAATCGGGCGATTGAACGCCCCGGCTGCTTGCATGGGCATGAGCCCATGCGGCGCACCCGAAGCATTCACTCATCCCGATTGCACTCCAACGCGATCCCCTGCGAGATCGTGAACACGTTCTTGGCCGTTCACGCCTCACCCCACCAGCACCAAGCCGGGTGGCAGGCTATCGCCATAGCTGCGCTTCGCATCCTGCGCATCCATCTGCTGGACCTGTTCGACCATCGCCACCCAGCGGGCGGGGGCGTGGGCGGCGCGGAGCTTGTCCAGCACCTGCGCGCGGGTCTCGTCAGGCAGGTCGCGCGCGCGGTCACCGGTCAAGCGCGCCATTTGTACGGCGGCGAACATCGCGGTGTCGTTCTTGCGCCAGTCCTGCGCCAGCGTGGCGTTCAAAAATTCGGCAACAGCCTCTGGCGGCATGGTCTGGTGCGCGTTGGCAGCCAGCGGGGTGCGCGCGCACAGGCGGCCAATGGCCCACCAGGTTTGCACACTCTCGCCGGGCTCGGCCAGGCGCTGCAACATCCACTGGCCCATCTCCTGCCGGTATTGCCAGGGCACGGCCTCCACCGCGGCAAACAGGCGCAGCATGTCGTCGTAACTGCCGTGCGGGTGGGTCTTGGACTGGTGCCGCTGCACGGCCTGCTGCATGTGGCCGGCCACATCTTCGAGCAGCCGCATCTGCTGCGCCTCGCCCAGGCCCGCCGCCACGCGCCGCCAGAAGACCCACCATTCGGTGCGGTTGGCGGCATCCTGGGCGTGGGCCAGGTCCTGCGCGTACAGCGCCCAGACCTGCCCCATGCGCCAGTCGTCCAGCGCGGCGCCCACGCCGGGGCGCAGGCACCAGCCCGCAAGATTGAACCACACGCGTTCATGCTCGGCGCTGCGGCGGCGGCGCTTGGCACGGGCCAGCAGGGCGTCGAACAATGCCCGCAAGAGCGGCAACGCCCAGGCCTCGCGCGGACCCAGCAGGCGCTCCAGCGTGGCACGCAGCTGGCGCACGTCTTTGGCGGTGACGTCTTGCGCCTGGTTGCCAAAAATACGGTCGATCTGGGCCACGGCCTCGGGCAGGCGGGTGGCTGCTGATGCAGGGTCTTTTGGGCACCTGGCGCCTTCTACATCCACGCTACCAGCTATGTTTTTGGAAGCACCCCGTGTGGCAAACGCCAGCGTCCATTCCTGCGCCGCGTCGTACACCGCCACGCAGCGCACCTGCAGGGTGCCGACCTCGGTCATGGTGGTGTGCAGCAGCACTTCCACCTGCGACTGGCGGCTGCCCTCGGGGCGGGGCAACACGGCGGCCAGCGGCGGCAGGGCCACAAAACCGTCGCCCTCCAGCGGCACGATCTGGCCGGGTTGCATGCCCTGGTGCCGGCTGGTGGCCACCAGCGCAAACTGCACCGCCTGCCCCAGCCGCAGCGCAAACCGCCGGCCTGACAACACGACCCGTGTGCCTTCTGGCGTGCCACGGGCCAGCAGGCACACGCCTTGGGGTCTGGCACCTTCTGCCGCTGGCAACACCAGCAGGTAACTACGCGGCGCACCACCACCGATGGCGGGCAGGGCGCTTGCTCCCTTATGCATAGCAGCAAGCGCAGGTACAGCAGTCGCTAGAGCCTGATTGGATTGAAATTCTGCCTGCCAGCGCGCCAACCCGTGTGCAGCAGCCCCCCGGGCTACGGCGTAGTCCGGGTGTGGGTTGTGCAGCACCCGTACGGGCGCACCACGCCAGGCCGACAGCACGGTCACGAGCCGCTCGGCCAACGCCGGGGCGTGGAACACACCACCGTTGAGCAGTACGGTGTCGGGCAGTGGCGTTTCAGTACAGTGCCTCGTCAAAAATTCGGCCAGGTGGCGGGTGATGGCCGCCTCGGCTGGGTACGGCAGTCCCAGGCCGGTGAGTGCGTTCTGCCGCCGCCGGGGCAGATCGGTGATCGCCGTCGGCGGCAAAAAACCTTCCACGGTGCACTGCTGCACCTGCGCGCGGGTCAGCGTGGCAGAGCGGGTCTGCGCCAGCAGTTGGGAGCCCGCCCCCAGCAACGTGACGGCCACCGATTCGGGGGCTTCGGCGCTGAGCAATTGCTCTTTGGCCACACGGCAGCGCTGCACCAGCTGGGCAAACCGGGCGGGGGGCAGGCGCCGCCCTTCGCCGCTCAATTGCGGCTCCAGCAGGTGCGCGAGCGCCAAATCCATGTTGTCGCCGCCCAGCATCAGGTGTTCACCCACCCCCGTACGCGTCAACACCGGCACGCCGCCTGGGGACTCTGGCGCATCGACGCGGATGAGGGTGAGGTCGGTCGTACCGCCGCCCACGTCCACCACCAGCACCTGCTGGCTGCCCTGCAGCGCCGCGCCGACCTGGTCGCCCTGCAGCACCAGCCAGTCGTGGAACGCGGCTTTGGGCTCTTCGAGCAAATGCACATCCTGCAGACCGGCGAGCTGCGCGGCTTCCAGCGTCAAGGCACGTGCGCCTTCGTCAAACGAAGCAGGCACCGTCAGCACCACACGCTGCTGCGCCAGCGGAGCCTCGGGGTGCTGCGCATCCCACGCCGCACGCACATGGGCGAGGTAACTGGCCGACGCCAGCAGCGGCGATATTTTGGCCACGCCGCCCTCCCCTTCGGGCGCGCCCCAGGGCAGGATCGGCGCGCTGCGGTCTACCCCGGCGTGCGACAACCAGCTCTTGGCGCTGGCCACCACACGCCCGGGTACGGCAGCCCCCAGTTCGCGCGCATAACGGCCCACGATGGCGGGCGACACATCTGTCGCGCCCAGCGCAGGCCAGGGCAAGGCCAGCGCATCCGCAGGCAACTCGCCCACCGCCGCCTGGTACCGCACCGACGGCAGCAGCGTCTGGGCATCCACCTCCCCCGCCGCCGTGCGCTGCGGGATAGCCAGCAGCGCAATCGGCGCGCTGCCGTCGAACGGCGCGTGCGCGACCACGGTGTGGCTGGTGCCGAGATCTATGCCGACGACGTGGCGGGCGCGGCTGGAAGCCGGGGACTCAGTCGCGGTGGTCATGCAGCAGACGGGTCAGGTCAGGCGTCGGTGGCCGCGGCATCCGCCCGCACATCCAGTTCCACCTTCCAGCGCTCCACACCTCCCACCGGCACGGCGTTCAGTTCCAGCGTGCCGATGTCGGTCACGCGGGCCTGCAGGGTGACGGGCACCACTTCGCCGGGCGTGCGGCCTTCGGCGGGGAGGTTGAGTTCAATCTCCTGCAGCTCCACCAACTCTTCCGGCCCCCAGAAGTCGAGCATCGTGCCCACGGCGTCGGTGCGGCGCACGCTGGAGCCGAAGAAGCGCAGGCGCACGGCCTCACCGACGACGAGGCCAAATTCTTGGGCGTCGAGCGCCACTTCCGTGCCTTCTTCCATGCCAAAGGGCGCCAGGCACAGCGCGGACATCGGGGGCTCCATGCCGGGGATGGCGGGCATGTTGCTCTCCACACCTACGTAGTAACTCTGCGCCGTGCCGCCCCGGATACGCACACCCCGGCCCTGGCGCACGTGGCCGTAGTAGGCGGCACCACGCGCCACGGCGAGGTCGAGGTTGGCACCGTCCAGCAGGCGGGCGGGCTGTGCGCCATCTGCGGCAAGCCAGCCATTGATGACGCTCTGGATACGCTGCGCAATCTGCGGCGCTTTGAGCACGCCGCCGTTGAACAGGATGGCCGTGGGGTGCAGGAAGGCTGCACCTTCGGGCTGGGTGCCTTGCAATCCGTCGATGTGCTCCGTCGCGCCCGCCTGGCGCGCCAGAAACGCGGCCAGGTGGCGGGTGACGGCCGCGTCTTGTGCGTAGGGCAGGCCGAGCTGGGTCAGGGCTGCACGGGCGCGGGTTTGGGGCTTGTCGGTGACGGCGACCTGCGGGAAGAAACCTTCCACCAGCATGGCCAGTACCTCGGCGCGGGTGACTTCGGTGCGGATGCTGCCGCCAATGAGTTTGCTGCCCCGGCTGGGCACCACCACGGGCACGGACTGCAGCGTGTCATCGGCCAGCAGTTGCTCTTTGGCATGGCGGCAGCCGTGCGCCAGCGCGCGGGTCTGCCAGGCGTCGAGCTGTTTGCCCTCCCCGGCCAGCTTGCGCGCCACGCCGTAGGCCAGCGCCAGGTCCATGTTGTCGCCGCCGAGCAGGATGTGCTCGCCCACGGCCACACGCTGTAGCGCGAGGTTGCCGTCGCGCTCCAGCACGGCGATCAGCGACAGGTCGGTGGTGCCACCGCCCACGTCCACGACGAGGATGATGTCGCCGTGTTTGACCTGCTTGCGCCAGTCGCCGCCGCTGGCCTGGATCCAGCTGTACAGCGCGGCCTGCGGTTCTTCGAGCAGCGTGAGCTGCTGGTAGCCCGCGGCCTTGCAGGCCTCGGCCGTCAGCTCGCGCGCGGCGGGGTCGAAGGATGCGGGGATGGTGACGGTGATGTCCTGCGCATCAAACGGGGCCTCGGGGTGCGCCTGGTCCCAGGCTTGGCGCAGGTGGGTCAGGTAGCGGGTGGAGGCAGTGAGTGGCGACACCCGGGGCACTTCGGCGGGTGCATCTATGGGCAGCAGCGGCGCGCGGCGATCCACACCGGGGTGGCACAACCAGCTTTTGGCGCTGCTGACCAGGCGGATGGGGGTGGCGGCCCCCCGGCTGCGGGCGAATTCACCCACGGCAAAACCGGGGTTCGCATCCCAGGGCAGGGCCAAGTCGCCCGGGGCCAGCTCACTGTCGTGGGGCAGATACAGGAACGAGGGCAACAACGGCAGGGCTTCCACACGGGCCGGGCCGGTGGGCTGGGGAATGTCCAGCACACCTTGCACCACCGTGTCGCCGTCACTGGCGCTGCGGTCCACATACGACAGGGCGCAGTGGGTGGTTCCCAGGTCAATTCCGATGCTAAAACGGGCTTTAGAACCCGTCTCGCCTTCGCTGGTAGCTACATTATTTGCAGCATTCATATTCACAGCTCCACCTCGGCCTGGGCCAGGATGGTGGCGGCTTTTTCATCCGTCAGCTGCGGCAGGCGCACTTCGGTGACCCGCCAGCCCCGGTGGCCCAAGGTGCCGGTGAAGGGGGCCTGGCCGACGACGTTGCCGGTCAGGCGCACGGCGCTGGCGTCAAAACCTGCGGCCAGCGTGACACGGCTGCCCTCGGGCTCGCTGCGCACGGGGGCGATGGAGAAATGCGCGCCCAGCACCTTGCGGCAGCCTTCATGCACCACCCGGGCGGCAGCGCCCACCTCGGCGTCGGTGTAAGCCCCCACGTCTTCCTGCACAAAGTCCACAAAGCGGGCTTCGCGCTGTAGCAGGCCCAGCAGCTGCAATGCGGGCGCGTCGGCCGACACGCGCACATACACGGGTTTTTCAACGGGCACTTCGACGCGTTTCTCCACGATCGTCTCCACCGGGACTTCCACACGCACTTCCACTATTTTCTCTACCGGTACCTCGATGCGCACCTCTTGGGGGGCGACAGGCGGCACGTCGGCTGCCAAAGCCTCACCGCCGCGCAGACGCGTGATGTCCGAGGCCAGGCGGGCATTGCCCAGAATGGCAAAAAAACTGCCGACCGCAATGGCGATGCGGCTCAGAAAAGAGGGAGGGGGCTGGTTCATGGGGTTCTCGACTTGAGAAAAAAGGTGCCGGGCAATGCGCCACGCGGCAGGGCGGTGTGCACTGCACGACCACAAAAGGGAGGAGATGTTACCCAAATGTGTTGAACCTGCGGCGGCAATGGCGATCTGAACGGGAGTACCCCAGGGCCATGATCCCACTGAGAATGGCCCATCTACGTAACCCATCGTAAGACGCTATCCCCCCATAGCCATGATGGGAACCTTTGCCTTAGCACTCAATCATAGAGAGTGCTAATATCAAAGTATCGAGGAAAGGACTTCTGGTATGACCACTCAAACTGGATCCATGACATCTCCCCTGGCCGCAGCCAATCCCTGGGCCATGGTGCCCGCGCTGGGCAATCTGGACGCCTATATTTCGGCGGTGAACCGCCTGCCCCTGCTGACCCTGGAAGAAGAGCAGCAATACGCCCGCAAGCTGCGCAACGAACAAGACGTGGACTCCGCCGGCAAGCTGGTGATGTCCCACCTGCGCCTGGTGGTGTCCATCTCGCGCCAGTACCTGGGCTACGGCCTGCCCCACGGCGACCTGATCCAGGAAGGCAACATCGGCCTGATGAAGGCCGTGAAGCGCTTCGACCCCGACCAGGGTGTGCGGCTGGTGAGCTACGCCATGCACTGGATCAAGGCCGAGATCCACGAATACATCCTGAAGAACTGGCGCATGGTGAAGGTGGCCACCACCAAGGCGCAGCGCAAGCTGTTCTTCAACCTGCGCTCCATGAAGCAGGGCTTCAAGGCCGATGCGGCCATCGACGATGCGGGCACCCACCGCGACACGCTGAACGAGCGCGAGATCGCCGAAATGGCCGAGCGCCTGCAGGTGAAGCGCGAGGACGTGATCGAGATGGAAACCCGCCTGTCGGGTGGTGATGTGCTGCTGGATCCGTCCCCGTCAGACGACGGTGAGCAGGCCTTCGGCCCCATTGCCTACCTGTCCGACGCGACCCACGAGCCCACCGCCGTGATCGAATCACGCCAGCGCGATGTGCTGGCCAGCAACGGTATCGCCACTGCGCTGGACGGCCTGGACGCCCGCAGCCGCCGCATCGTGGAAGAGCGCTGGCTGAAGGTGAACGACAACGGCTCGGGCGGCATGACGCTGCATGAGCTGGCGGCCGAGTACAAGGTCAGCGCCGAGCGTATCCGCCAGATCGAGGTGGCGGCGATGAAGAAGATGAAGAAGACCCTGGCCGAATTTGCCTGAAATTCCGGCCCGGTGTTCCCCGCAGGCCCGGCCCCCGCCGGGCCTTTTTCTTGGGGTTTACACTTACCAACAGAACACCCACCGCCCCACAAGGCAGGGGCTCGACACCCATCACATCCAAGGAGTTTCCATGTCGCATCCCACCCCCGTCCTGCGCCGCAGCCTGCTGGTGCTGGCCCTGGCCGGCCTGTCTGCCGGCGCCTGGGCGCAGACCGCGTCCCGCACGGCGACCACCACCCCTGCCGCTGCGCCCGCCCCCAACTGGCCGAGCAAGCCGGTGCGTATCGTGGTGGGTTTTCCAGCCGGCTCATCCCCCGATCTGACGGCCCGCACGCTGGCCGAGCCCCTGTCCAAGATGCTGGGCCAGCCCGTGATCGTCGAGAACAAGGTGGGTGCAGGTGGCAACATTGGCGCCGACGCGGTGGCCAAGGCGACCGACAACCACACCATCGGGCTGATGATCAATGGCAACATGACCATTGCCAAGCTGCTGAACCCCAAGGTGCCGTATGACCCGATCAAGGACCTGGCACCGATCAGCCTGATCGGCGTGTCGCCCCTGGTGCTGACGGCGCCCGTCAACTCCCCTGGCGCGACGTCGTCGGAGTTCTTCGTGGCGGCGCGGAATGCCGGCGACAAGTGGAGCTACGGCTCGCCCGGCGTGGGCACGGTGGGCCACATCGGCATGGAACTGCTGAAGACCAAGACCAACATCAATCCGGTGCATGTGCCCTACCCGGGCTATCCGCAGGTGGCTACGGCCATGGTGGCGGGTGACCTGCAGCTGTCGATGCTGCCGCCCGCACTGGCCAATGCCCAGGTGAAGGCCGGCAAGCTGCGCGCCATCGGCGTGACCTCCAGCGGCCGCAGCCCGCTGGTGCCCGAGCTGCCCAGCATGTCTGAAGCCGGCGTGAACGGCTTCAACCTCGAAATCTGGAACGCCATGGCCGCGCCCCGGTCCATGCCGCAGCCCATTGTGAACAAGCTGTCGGCCGCCTTCAGCGAGATCGCCCGCTCGCCGGAGATCCGCGCCAAGCTGTTCCAGCAGGGCTGGCAGGTGGTGGGCAGTTCGTCCGAAGGTCTGGCCAACCGCATCAAGACCGACACCAATTTGCTGGGTGGCGTGATTGCGATGCGTGGAATTAAAGCGGAATAACCCCCCGTTTGTCCGGCTCACTGCGTGTGCCGGCCCACCTCCCCAAGGGGGCGACACCAGTGGCCCAGCAAAGCCGGCTCCACGGTGTCTGCTGGGATGGCCTGCTCCGAGGCCGTTTGAAGAACGTGCCGTGGACAGGTTCCAGCAAAATCAGACTTGCTTGAGCAGGATACGGATATCGGACAAAAGTGCTTCAGCACCGCTGCCGTAGCGGGCGTATAGCCGCAGGTTGCCCTTGGGGTCGTAGATGTAGCTGGCGGCCGAGTGGTCCATGGTGTAGCTGGTGGGCGTCTTGCCTTCGACCTTCTTGTAGTAGGCCTTGAAGTCCTTGGCCATGGCGGCCAGTTGCTCGGGGCTGCCACGCAGGGCCACGAAATCGGGGTCGAAGTTGGCCATGTAGGCCTTGAGCACCTCAGGGGTATCCCGCTCGGGGTCCACCGTCACGAACACGCCTTGCAGCTTGCTGCCGTCGGCACCCAAGGCCTTCTTCACCTCGGCCAGCTCGGCCAGGGTCGTGGGGCAGACGTCGGGGCACTGGGTGTAGCCGAAGAACAGCACCACCACCTTGCCCTGGAAATCCTTCAGGCTGCGGGGCTGGCCGTTGTGGTCGGTCAGCTGGAAATTCTTGGCATAGTCGGCGCCGGTGATGTCCACCGACTTGAACTCCGGCTTGGCCTCCGTACAAGCACCCAAAAGGCTGATCGCGCCCACTGCCAAGCCGCATGAAGCTATCCATTTAAGAGCATCGCGCTTGTGCAGGGGGGTGTGCATGAAAACCTCAGAGAACATAGTGGTCCACCAGCAAGGCCGCAAACAGCGCGCTCAGATGGATCAATGAGAAGCGGAAGGTGCGACGAGCCAGGGCATCGGAATACGCGCGCCACAACGCAAAGGCATAGGCACAGAAGCCGATGCTCAGCAGCACGGCGGCCAGCAGGTAGATCCACGAACTCATGCCGAAAATGAAGGGCATGAGGCAGGCCGCAAACAAAATCAGCGTGTAGAGCAGGATTTGCAGCCGGGTGAACTCATTGCCGTGGGTCACCGGCAGCATGGGCAGGCCGGACTTGCGGTAGTCCTCCACGCGGTACAGCGCCAGCGCCCAGAAGTGCGGCGGCGTCCACAGGAAGATGATGAGGAACAGGATCAGCGCCTCGGGCCCCACCTGCCCCGTCATGGCGGCCCAGCCCAGCACCGGCGGCATGGCGCCCGATGCGCCGCCGATCACAATGTTCTGCGGGGTCAGCGGTTTGAGGATGACGGTGTAGACCACGGCATAACCCACGAAGGTGGCGAAGGTCAGCCACATGGTGAGCGGGTTGACCCAGACGTAGAGCACCACCGAGCCCAACGCACACAGGGCGGCCGAAAAAGTCAGCGCCTGCCAGTCGCTCAGCTCACCGCGCGCGGTGGGGCGCCAGGCGGTGCGGCGCATCTTGGCATCGATGCTTTTCTCCACCAGGCAGTTGAAGGCGGCAGCGGCACCGGCCACCAGCCAGATGCCGGCGCAGGCGATGGCGGCCAGTCGCACCTCGGCCCAGCTGGGCAGACCCGGCACGGCCAGCACCATGCCGATGAGGGCACAGAACACGATCAGCTGCACCACCCGGGGTTTGGTCAGGGCGTAGAACTGCTGGAAGCGCGAAGGCTTGGGAAAGGAGGCACTGGGAGGTGCGGTAGGCGGGGTGCTCATACGGAAACTCGAGGGGAAAGAACATCGGCCTGGCTGTCATAAAGGGCCCAGGTCAGCACCACGGTGAGGGCGGCGGCGCCACCGGTATGCAACACCGCCGCCACCAGGGGCCAGCCTAGCACGACGTTGGACAGGCCGGTAGCCAGTTGCAGCAGCGCCAGCCAGCCCAGCCAGCGTCCCTGTGCGCGCAGGCCCGGTGTGTGCACCAGGCGCCAGGCCAGCACGGCCATGCCCAGCAGCACCAGGTAGGCAAACAGACGGTGTGCGTAGTGGATAGCCGTCAGGCCGGCAAAACTGATGTGGCTGCCGTCCTGCAGCAGCCCCAGCGGGCGCCAGATCTGGAAGCCCTGCGGGAAGTCCATCGGGGGCCAGTAGCTGCCCTGGCAAGTCGGAAATTCGGTACACACCAGCACCGCATAGTT
>Ga0208823_1001688_pt1 | contig 17191 bp, 14 predicted proteins | sample AD_UKC075_MetaG_FD_184440 | JGI IMG/M metagenome (GOLD analysis project Ga0208823, IMG submission 184440) | Active sludge microbial communities of municipal wastewater-treating anaerobic digesters from USA - AD_UKC075_MetaG (SPAdes) (version 2) | ecosystem: Engineered > Bioreactor > Anaerobic >... | reverse complement strand
TTGGACGCCATCGCCGATGCGGTTCGTCAGGTGGCGGACGGGCGTCCGATCGTCGGGGTCGGGGTCGGGACGGCCGGCGCCGTGAACGCTTCGACCGGAACGATCGTGTCGTCCACCGACACCTTCACCGACTGGGTGGGCACGGAGGTGGCCGCCCGGCTGCGGGAGCGGCTGGGGGTCGTGCTGGTCGAGGTCCGCAACGACGTGGATGCCCACGCCGTGGGCGAAGCGTGGCTCGGATCGGGGTCGGGGGTCGGCTCGCTCATGATGGTGGCGGTCGGCACCGGCGTCGGGGGCGCGCTGGTGCTCGACGGACGCCTGCGCACGGGCGCGCACCACCTGGCCGGCGAGATTGCTCACGTGCCTGCGGTCGGGGCAGAGGGGCTGCGGTGCACCTGCGGACGACTCGGCCATCTCGAGGCCTTGGCTTCCGGGCCGGGCCTGGCTCGTCACTATGTGGCCTTGTCGCAGCGCGGTTCAACGACCCACGGCCCGCAGCGGGACGTCGCTGCACCGGCGACCGGGCCTGGGGCGCCCGAGACTCCGCGAGGCGTCCTCGACGTCGGCGAAGCCGTGGACGCGCGCGAGGTCGCGCGGCGAGCGTCCGTGGGCGACGAGCTGGCCCGGCAGGCGATCGCGGACGCGGCGTCCTGCCTGGGGCGCGTCGTCGCCGGGCTGGTTACCGTCATCGACCCGGACCTCGTGGTGATCGGCGGTGGGGTCGTCGGGATCGGTCCGGCGTGGTGGAAGCCATTCGAGACGTCCTGCCGCAGTGAACTGGTCGACGCGCTCGCCGGCGTCCGCCTTCGGCCCGCGGCGCTCGGCGCCGAGGCGGCGCTGATCGGGGCAGCGAAGTCCGTGCTCGACGTCGCACTTCACCCCCGTCCGCGGGCACCGGGAACGTGAACGGCGACCACCAACCAGGAGTTCCCTGTGAGCGAAGGACCGATCGGCAGGGCACACCGCAACGAGGAGGATGACATGAAGGTGCTGGAGCAGCTGCACGGTGGGCTGATCGTGTCGTGCCAGGCGTATCCGGGCGAGCCGATGCTCGATCCGCGGACGATGGCCCAGGTCGCGGCGTCCGTGGTTCGGGGCGGGGCGGTGGGCATCCGGGCCAAGGGCCTGGACGATCTGCGCGCGATCCGCGAGGCGGTCAGCGTGCCGATCATCGGCCTCGTCAAGGTCGGCACGGACGGAGTCTTCATCACCCCGACGCTCGACGACTGCCTCGCGGTCGCTGACACGGGCGTGGAGATCGTGGCGCTGGACGGCACGCGACGGAGGCGTCCGGACGGGCTGACCCTCGCCCAGACGATCGACGGGTTGCGCCAGGCCTACCCGGACGTGCTCGTGATGGCCGACTGCGGCTCGCCCGCGGACGCGGCGGCTGCGGCGGATGCCGGGGCCGACATCCTCGGCACCACGCTGGCCGGCTACACGGGGGAGCGCCCGAAGACCGAGGGTCCGGACTGGGAGTGCGTGGAGGGGGTCGTGGCGCTGGGCAGGGGTCCGGTGTTCGTCGAGGGTCGGATCCATACCCCGGAGCAGGCCGCCGAGGCGATGCGCCGGGGTGCGACCGCCGTCGTGGTGGGCACGGCCATCACCCACCCCGCGTCCATCACGCGCTGGTTCGCGGACGCCGTCGCGCGCGACTGAGATGAGCGCCGAAGGTTCCAGCGGCCTCGGGGTCGCGCTGGCCCGCTCGGGCGAGCCGCTCCCGACGATGGATGCGGCTGCGAGGAGAGATCCAACCTTCGCACCGATCATCGTGCCCGGATCGCAGTTCGACTCGCCCTGCTACCGCATCCCGTCTCTGACGGTCACGGCCACGGGACGCGTCCTCGCAGCCTGGGACGTCCGCGCCGACTGGCGCGACCTGCCCGGACCGTTCGACCTTGTCCTGCGCCATTCCGACGACCACGGCCGCTCCTGGACGCCGCCGCGTCCGTTGCGACTGCACGAGGCGTCCGACGGCCTGGAGCGCGGCTTCGGGGACGCGAGCCTGCTGGTGACCGCTACCGGGCGGGTGCTCTGCTTCTACGCCGGCAGCACCGGGGCGAGCTTCTTCTCGGCCGGCATTGCTGGCCCGGAGCTGGAGTGCTGGCTCGCGGCGTCCGACGACGACGGCCTCACGTGGACGCACCGTCTTCTCGACCTGCGGCCCGACGGTGTCGGGGGCATGTTCGCGGCGTCCGGCAATGGGGTCCGTCTCTCGTCCGGACGCCTCCTGCAGCCGTTCGTGCTGCGGCGCCCGGTCGGCTCGCCGGTCACCGAGCACCTTCTGGACGCCGGCCAGCACTTCGCGGCCATCGCGCGCTCCGACGACGACGGCGCCACGTGGGCGCTAGGCGAGTGGATCGGCCCCGACTGCGACGAGAACAAGATCGTCGAGGTGCCGTCCGACGCCCAGGGTGACGGTGACGTCGCCACACTGGTCGAAGCCCGACGCCCTGACTGGACGACCCGTCCGGCCGGGCGACCTCGACGTCAAGACGTGCTCCTGCACGCGCGGGCCCAGCCCCGGCGGCGGTGGGCCAGGTCGCGCGACGGCGGGGTGTCGTTCAGTGCGCCGGTGCCACACCCCGACCTCGTCGACCCCGGCTGCAACGGCGGCCTGTGTCGCTGGGGCAACCTGCTGGTCGCCTCCAGCCTCGACGACCCCGCTGACCGTCGCCAACTTGTCCTGCGCACCTCGGCCGACTCCGGACGCACGTGGTCAGCGCCGGTCGTGCTGGACGCCGGCGGCGCGGGCTACTCGGTGGTCCAGCCGCTGGCGGACGGTTCGCTGGGCGTCTTGTACGAGGCCGGTGACTACGACGCGATCGTGTTCAGGCGGGTGACCCGCGCCGCGTTTGACCGCGGCCTGGTGGCGCGTCCAGGGTCCGGCGCGGCAAGGCCTCCCGAAGTCGCGTCCGTTCGGTCTCCGTGAGCCGTCGGCGCCCAGGATCAGCCGAGCAGCCGCGCCATCCGGCGCTCGTCGGCGGCGGCGTCCGGCTCGACGATGCCCAACTCGGTGACGACCGCGCTGATCAGGTCGTGCGGGGTGACGTCGAAGGCCGGGTTGAACGCGCGGACGCCGTCCGGCGCCACCTGGACGCCGCCGAGCGACAGCACCTCGGCGTCCGGACGCTCCTCGATGACGATGTCATCGCCGGTGGCCGTGCCGAGGTCGACGGTGGAGAACGGGGCCGCGATCAGGAAGGGGATGCCGGCGCGTTGGCAAGCGAGGGCTACGCCAACGGTGCCGATTTTGTTCGCGCTGTCGCCGTTGGCGGCAATGCGATCGGCGCCGGTGACGGCGAAGTCCACGAGCCCGCGAAGGATCGTGCTGGTCGCGGCCCCGTCCACCTGGACGACATGCGGTATGCCGTCCTCGGAGAGCTCGAAGCTGGTCAGGCGCGAGCCCTGTAACAGGGGTCTTGTTTCATCGGCGTAGACGACCTCCAGCGCGCCACGTTCGTGCAGCTCGCGCAGGATGCCGTAGGCGGTGCCCCAGCCGGTCGTGGCGAGGGCTCCGGTGTTGCAGTGGGTGAGGGCGCGCAGCCGGGTCTTGCCGGTGCGGGTGAGCAGCCAGTCGGCGCCGAGGCGCGACAGTTCGCGGTTGGCGGCGGTGTCGTCCGCGGTGAGTTTCGCGGCGGCCGCGACCACGGCGTCCACCCCGTCGGCCATCAGCGGACGCACCTGGTCGACGCCCCAGGCGAGGTTGACGGCGGTGGGGCGTGCGTCCCGGATGCGGTCGACTTCGGACGCCAGCCGCGCGGCATCCCAGCCTTCGGCGTCCGCCTGAATCATGGCGATGGCTACGCCGAACGCGCCGCAGGCGCCGAGCGCGGGGGCGCCGCGGACGGCCAGGGTTGCGATGGCGTCGACGAGTGCGTCGACAGTGCGAACGTCCAGGAATTCGCGGTGCAAGGGAAGGCGGGTCTGGTCGATCAGCCGGAGCGTCGGTGGCTCGGCGACCCAGTCCAGCGCTCGCACCATCAGGATCCTCGTCGTCGGTGGGGTGATTTCTCTGAGAGGGTAGGTAGTTGTCTGACAAGTTGTCAACATGCCGGACGCCGTGCTGCATTAGCATGGACACGCGGCGACGGGGCCCAGCGAGTCCGGTCCTCGGCGTCCGGGCAAAGCCCTCGACGTCGCACGACCGCCGAGGTGATAGGGGATTCCTGGATGGCCGCGCGGACCAGTCTCGTCACCCGGGTCAGCAACGAACTGCGCGGTGACCTGGCGTCCGGCACGTACCCCGTCGGCGGACGCCTCCCGAGCGAGAGCGCGCTGTGCTCACGGTTCGGCGTGTCGCGTCCGACGTTGCGGACGGCGCTGCGCGAGCTGGAGGCGCTTGGGCTGGTCCGGACCCAACACGGCGTGGGCACGTTCGTGAACGAGCCACGGACGGTCCGCGTGGGGCTGGAGCGTCTCGACTCGATGACAGAGTCGATCCGGGCCATGGGGCGCTCGCCCGAGATGGTCTACGCCAGCCGGCAGAGGCGTCAGGTGCTGCCTGACGAGGCCGAACGCATGGCCGTCCCCGCCGACAGCGAGGTGCTGGAGCTGCGCCGGACCATCCTCGCCGACGGTGAAGTGGTCGCCTACTCCTACGATCTGCTGCCCATCGAGGTGTTTGGCCCCGACTTCGACGCGGTCGCCCTGGACGCCATCGAGGGCTCGATCTTCGCCTATTTCCGCGAGCAGCTCGGGGTGGTCGCGGACCACAGCCTCGCCGAGGTGCACGCGGTGGCGTCCGAGCACATCGGGTGGGGTGCAGAGTCAGCGGCGCACAGCCTCTTCGTGCTCCTGAACCAGCTGCACTACGACGCGTCCGGACGGCTGCTGATGTACTCGCGGACGTACTTCATCGAGGGGCGTTACGCGTTCACGATCCACCGCAGCAGCGGCCCGGTTGCGGTTGACGCCGGCGTCGAGGCGCTGGCAGTCTCGCCACGACTTGTCTGACAACCGCGGAGGGTGACGATGCTCTACGAGCAGCAGCGGCGCGAGATCATCGACGTCTGCCGCCGGATGTCAGCCGAGGGCATGACGCCCGGGTTGTCGGGCAACATCTCCATCCGCGTCGGTGATCACGTGGTCATCACGCCGTCCGGGCTGCCGTACGACGCCCTCGTCCCCGAGCAGCTGTGCATCGTCGACCTGGACGGGTCCGTCGTCGAGGCGGACGCCCACGCCGCCGGTGGGCGTCCGGTGCGTCCGTCGACGGAGGTGCCGATGCACACCCTGATCTATCGACACTCGGACGCCGCCGCGATCGTCCACGCCCATCCGCTGCACGCGACGGCCCTCGGGACGCTCGTGGACGAGACGCCCGCCGTCCACTACATGCTGGCGTCCTTCGGGGGACCCGTCCGGGTGGCTCCGTACGCCCGGTTCGGCACCGACGAACTGGCTGAGAACGTGCGGGTCGCGATGGCTGGACGTTCGGCCGTCCTGCTGCGCAACCACGGGCTCACCTGTTGGGCGGACACGCTGTCAAAGGCCTATGACAAGGCCCTTCAGCTCGAGTGGGCGTGCGAGCTGGCGTTGCTGACGATGTCAGCCGGACGCCCCACGCTCCTGTCCACGGAGCAGGTCGACGAGGTCGCCCGCGAGATGAAGCGGACGGGCTACGGCGCCTGACGTCTGCGGCTCGGAGCGCCGATCGTTGCGGACGCCAGAGCCGCGCGGGGGCGAGCCTACGGGGCTGTCTGAGTGCTCGATGTTTCGGATTTCCGCCACGTTGAGCACTCAGTGGCAGGGATGGAGATGGTTGGCAGGCTGAAGCGAGGGCGGCCACGCCGTAGCCAGCCCGCTCGGGGATCAGCGTCTGGGCGCCCGCTCGCTTGGGCCGACGTGGATCGCCAGCCAGTCGAGCAGGGGCCGATAGGCCAGCCAGTCGGCGCGGACCCGCTCGACGACCTCGCCGGTGCCAAGCCAGTCGGGCGTCCCGTGCTGGACGCTGGCCAGCAGATGCTTGCGACGCAGCAGGTCGATGCGCGGGTGGTCTTGGGCGAACCCGCGAGGCGCGGTCTTGAGCTCGTCGCCGCCCATCTCGAATCCGGAGCTGACCAGGTCAGCCACGATCCCGGCCAGGGACGAGCCGGCGCCGTCGGCGTCCACACTGGCGCGAAAGCGCTCGACTTGGTCGGGCGACGGGGCGTACCAGCCGCCGCCGGTCATCAGGCCGTGCGCGCTGAGCTGGACGTAGAAGCCCATGCTGGGGACGGTGTCGACGACGGCGCCCTGGTGGTCCTTGTAGGGGGTCTTGTCGGCCGAGAACCGCACGTCGCGGTAGGGGCGGAAGAGCTTGGCGTCCCCGAACTCGGGCGCGAGGGCGGCGCAGAGGGCCTCCATCGGACGCCGCACGGACACCTCCCACCGGGCCTTGTTGGCCGTCCACCAGTCCTTGTCGTTGTTGAAGGCCAGCTCGGCGAAGAAGTCGACGCCGTCCAGGTCAATCCCGCCGATCACGGACGCCAGCCTGGCACGGAGGCGTCCGGACGTCACGCGTCCGGTGGAACGGAGGCGTCGGCGTCCGCCAATCTTGAGGATGTTGGCCATCCGGCCGGTTGGTTCGTTCGCCGAGGCTGCGGCGAGGGACAGGTGGGGCGCAGACTTCCGACTCGAAGGCGAGGAGGCCACATGATCGAGATCGGCATAGCCGTCGCTGTCGTGGTTGCGCTTCTGATCGCCATGGCGCGGCGACGCAGTTCTGCGGGGGATGTGTACGTGTGCAGCCTGTGCGGCGACACCGTGCGCGGTGAGGCGCGGGCGAACTGGCACGTGAGCGAGATCCACGGCACGAGTCCGATCGGGGTGTAGGTCGATCGGCCCTGGGGCTAGCACTGTCGTCTCGTCCTCGGGTCGCCCTAGGTTGGGGACATGGATCACCTGACGATCATCGATGACGAGACCGAACGCTTCATCGAGGCCGTGGCCGCGGCGTCCGGCGAGGGCCCCGTCCCGACCTGCCCCGATTGGACAGTCGACGACCTGCTCTGGCACCTGACCGAGGTGCACGCGTTCTGGGCGCGGATTCTGTCGTCCGGGGCGCGCACTGATGCCGATTCCGAGGCCGTGGAGGCGGACAAGCCGGAGCGCCCGGTCGAGCGCGGGCAGACGGTCGAGTTGCTGCGGGCGGAGACGGCGGCTTTGGTCGCGGAGTTGAGGTCGCGTCCGGACGCCGATCCGGCGTGGTCGTGGTTCCCGCCCGATCAGACGGTCGGCTTCACGCGTCGGATGCAGGTCCACGAGGCGACGATGCACCGCATCGATGCCGAGTTGGCGGCGGGGCTGGTGTCGCGTCCGATCGAGCACGAGGTCGCGTCCGACGGCGTCTCGCACGCGGTCGAGGTGATGTTGGGCTGGTGGGGGACGAACCCCGGCTTCGAGCTGCGTCCGGTGACGGGGGTGGTCGAGCTGGTGGCGTCCGATGGTGGACGGTGGCTGCTGCAGCCCGGGCGCTGGATCGGCACTGGTCAGTCCGGCAAGACCTACGACGAGCCGGGCGTGGTCTTGGTGGCCGACGGGGAACCCGCGGCGTCCGTCACGGCGACGGCCGACACTCTGGACCGCTGGCTCTGGGGGCGCGGACCCGAGCCCGAGGCGTCCGGGGACCAAGAGAGCCTGGACGCCCTCCGCGCGGCCGTCGCTCCGGGGATGCAGTAGCGGTCAGGACTCAGCGCAGGGCAGGAGGATGTCAGGCAAGAGCGTCGTCTACGGCCACCACGGTGTCGTACAGGCCGTAGCGCCGCAGCCCCTGGTGGGACTCGATTCCGGTGTAGGACAGGGAGGAGTCCTCGTAGCGTCGGAAGGCGAAGACGGCCTGGTTCATGTGGGTGGCGTTGAAGACGCCGAGATTCACGAGCAGGTGGAAGTCCTCGACGGTCAGGCCGGTGACGGTGCGGAACAGTCCGGGTTCGAGTTTGGTGATGACATCCTGGAGGGTGTTCTCGCGGAAGTCGGTGAGGTACATGAACGCCGGAATACGGGTGGCGAACTTGACCAACTTCTCCTGAATCTGCTTCCGCTTGGACTTGTACTCCTTCTCCTCCGCTGTGAGCTCCTTCTTCTCCGCCGGGGTGATGTCGTCGCCCTTCTCCTTCTTAGCCTTCTTCACGGCGTCGCTCTTGTTCACGACGGTCTCGAAGATGTCGTTGCCGAGTGCGCGGAAGCCTTCGATGTTCATGACGGCGCTGAGGGCGTCGGGGTTGTTCATGATCTTGCGCAAGGTGTCGTTGTCGACGTTGACGAGGATCGCGGACTCCCACTTGCGGGCCAGGAGGGTTGCGGAGGTGCCCGACATGGCGATGTCGAGGATGCCGCCGGCATCGACCTGGGTCATGTTCGACCCGTCGTAGGCCAAGACGGGCAGGAACTTCACGAGTTCCTCGACGGCCTGCTCCGGGTTCGGCGTCTCCGGTGACAGACCGGCACCGTAGTCGGCGATCTGACGTAGCGCCCGGGTCGGCGCGAAGTCGAACACGAAGCACACCGGCTTGAGGACGGCCTCAGCGCTCGGGTTGTCTCCGTCGGGATTCTTGATCGACCACGGTGACTGCACGCGGAACGCTGCCTGGAAATAGGTCTCGGGCGAGTCCAGGTTGCGCAGCATCAGGATCGAGGACCACTGCTTCACGGTGACGCCCGTAGTGAGTTTGCCGCAGGACAGGGTGATCGTCTTCGTGTCGTGGCCGTCGCCGATCGCCGCTCGCACCGGCGGGAGGGCATCCAGCCCGATGCCCGCGCCGGCACCCGCGACGACGAGGACCTGGTAGTCGTGCCAGAACACGTTCTGCTTCTCCGCGAGCAGGTTGGCCATCGCCTGGCAGGCAGCCACATTCGGTAGGAACCAGAACGAGTGCTGCAGGTACGGCAGGAGCCGCACATCGGAGTACGGAAAGGGCGGGCGGGTGCCCATTCGCATGGCGTCGACCTGCGTGGGCAGGTGAGCGCCACGGATGAGGTCGAGCCACTTCTGAACGTCGGTCTTGTGCGTGAACTCGGCGTCCGCGCCGATGCCCTTTGCCTCGAAGAACTCGTTGAGGTCGAACTCGTCGAACTCGCCCTGGTTCGCGACGGCGATGAGCTCGTCGGGCATCTGGTAGGTGAACAGGCGCATCTCCGGGAGTGCCCCGTACGGGTTCCAGGCGTTCGGGTACGCGACTTCGTACTCGGACTTAGCCCGCTGCTCGTCGGTATAGGTCCAGTTGAAGATTTGCTCCTCGATGAACTCACCAGTCGCCAGCGCCTTGAACGGCGTGCCCGACAGGTACAGGTAGGCGCGGGTGGTGATCGGCAGGAAGTCATCCTCATCGTTGCCGAGCTCGTCGAGTTCCTCGTCGAAGGCCACGAGGCCGTCGTTGTACTCGGCAGCCAGTTCCTTCTGCTTGACCTTCTCGTCCTCGCCCTCGAACAACTCCTTGGCGGACTCTCGCCAGGCGCCGAAGTGGTACTCGTCGAAGATGACGAGGTCCCAGTTGGTGGTGTGAACCCACTCGTTCTTCGCTTTGATGAGCCCGGTCATCCGGTCGCGCCCGAGCAGGTCCTGGAACGAGCCGAAGTAGACCAGCGGTCTCGTCTTGTCGGCCTCGTCCGGGCTACCCCCGGTAGCCGAGGAGAGGTACTGCCAGCCGTCGAAGTCGGCATGAGACTCCAGGTCGCTCTGCCAGGCGTCCTCCACCGCGGGCTTGAAGGTGACCACGAGGATGCGTCTCGCGCCGAGCCGCTTCGCGAGCTGATAGGAGGCGAAGGTCTTCCCGAAGCGCATTTTCGCGTTCCACAAGAACCGCGGCACCGCGTCCGAGTCTTCGGCCCAGATCGACTCGTAGTAGCCCTCGGCCTTGTCCACGGCGCTGGCCTGCTCCGGGCGCATCGGGAACGTCTCGTGGTGCGTGCCGCTGAGCTTGACGCCGGTGCGAAGCTCGGTGATCGCCGTGCGCACATCATCCGGGGTACAGCGCATCCACTCGCGCGCCGAGCCGAAGATCGGGTTCTCGAAGCCCTTGTCGATCAGCCGCTGGCGCACATCCGAGTCGCGAAAGATCGACCCGTCGCCGCGTTCGGCGAGCTCGTCGACGTGGAGCGTGTAGGCCTGCTGCATCTGGCCCTGAGACTCGCGGATGCGCGCATTCACATCCGCCTTCGTTGTCTGCCCGACCTTGACGAGACCTGCGTATCCGGCGGGCGGATCGTTCAGCGACCACGCGTAGATGCGCAGCCGAGCCCCCGGCTTCTCAGGAAGCAGTTCGTCGACGTCCCTACTCATCGCTGTCGTCGGCCCCGTCCTCGTCGATGAGGGTGTCGTCGTGGGCAGCGACCTGCGACTCGATGAAGGCAATCTCGTCGCCAGTTAGTCCGTAGCGCTCGTAGAGGAGAGCATCAGTCCAGTCCTGGTCGAGAGGAACATCTGGGACAAAAGCGTACACATCCCGAGTAGCGTGCTGAGTGGACTTACGGAGCGACACAAGGAAGCGGACAAAGCGGGTGCGCAGGTACGCGGCGTACCGCGTCGCTTCCTCCTCAGCGTCAAACCTTCCAGCGACAAGATACGTTTCCGTGCAAGCTGTGCCGGGGCCAGCAATGATCGGCTTGGAGAGGAACTTCGTCTCGACCGCAGCGCTCGTGCCCTGCACAGCAGTCATCAGGACCTTCCACTGATCGATCCACCCGTCACTCAGCGGAACCTCACTTCGGGCGACCCAGGTGATCTTGCGAGAACCGAACAGCTGTATCGGGTCCTTCAGGCCGCTGGCGGTTGGCTTGCCATGAAAGAAGGTGCGTAGACCGAATGGCTTGCCTGTGGACACGCGAGTGTCGAGCGTTGGCTCGTGCTTCGCGCGGACCTTCTCCAGGATTGGAACAGCTTCGTTGCGTCGAACCAAGACATCGTAGGCATCGAGGTACCGGGTTGCCCGCTCGCCCACCGGCTGCCCATCCCACATCGTCTGAATGGTGCAAGGGCCGTCGTGTTCGCGGTCCCAGAGGAAGTATGAGACGCCGCCTCTGATCTTCACGCCTGGGAAGGCCTCGTAGAGCTTTGGGTAGTCGACGATGTCGTGCATGCGGTGATCGGACAGCATCTTCTTGCGGTACTCATCGAGGCCCTTGCCTCCCGCAAACCAGCGAGACGGAGTGACAAAGACTGCGAAGCGTGGGTCGAGCCCCAGCGCCTTCTCCACGAACATCTGGTAGATCGGTGCAGCGGAGGTGCCGTAGCCGCCGTCGCTGAGCTGATAGGGCGGGTTGCCGATGATGACGTCGAACTGCATGGTGTCTCCGAACAGCTCCGCGATGCGAGCTTTGATGTCGTCGGTGTGGATGAAGGCGTAGGCGTGAGTCTCAAGGTCGTCGCCCCGTGCGTAGTCGTCCTCGCCCGCCCCGCAGTAGAGGCACTTGCGGTTGGTGTAGACCGTGATCTCTTCACTCGTGAGGGGATCGACGCGGAACTCGCGCTTACCGCCACCCCAGGTGTGCTCAGTGCGCTCGAACCAGATATTGCCGTGCTCGGTCGTGAATGACGTGGCGATCGAGTGCGGGCCGTTGGCGAACTTCGAGCAGTAGACGCTCCGGCGCGCCAGCAGCGCAGTGAGCTGGGTGATCCCGATGCCGAACACCTGACGGGTCAGGATGTGATCGACCCGCTCGGCGAGGTCGGGGATCGCCAAGATCAACCCGTCGGTGAGCCGACGGACGATCTCTCGGAGGAACACACCGGACTTGGTGAACGGGTCGAGGAACGTGACATCGGGATTGGCCCAGATGTCCGCGCCGTCGTTGGCGTCAGCCCACGCGGCGGCAAGCGTGTCGAGCATCTGGTTCGCGAACTCTGGCGGAGTGAAGACCTCATCGTTCGAGAGGTTCGCGATACAGGTCAAGACATCCGGGTTGTGCCCTCGGAGGGTGAAAGGTGCAAGGGTCACGCGGCGCCCTCGGCGATCTGATTGACGGTCATCGTCGGATAGGTCTGCGCGGGCACGAACAGATCCTCGTCGTCGAGCTCGCCGAACAGGGTTCCCTCGTACGAGGCGCGCTGGGTGAGGTCGTCGTAACGGAAGTCGCGCCTCTGGAACTTCCCCTTGCCGAGGTAGCCCCACTCAGGAAAGGTGATGGGCTGGCCGCTTGGCACGGTCATGGTCAAGGCATCGCCCTGCACGATGTTCACGGCTAGGACCGCGCGTGCCGCCCGTGCCCACGGGTCATCGTTGTTGATGCCCAGGAAGGCATTGAACACCTCCGCGAGATTGTCCCGGCACTCCCCCGCGTTGTCACCGAGGAGCTCGATGCCGTACGTGCACATCAGCGCGAACAGCGCGTAATGACGCTTCTCGAAGTCGCTCTTGCCATGGCGAAGCTGGACGGTCACCAGCTTGCGGGCCAGGACCGGGACAAGGAAGTTACCCGAGCCACAAGCGGGTTCGAGCACGCGAGAGTCGATCCGCTCAGACTCGTGTTTGACGAGATCGAGCATGGCCTCGACCATCCACCCCGGCGTGAACACCTCGCCGTGATCCGCGACGCGCTGCTTGGACTTCACCAAGCCCTTAGCTGCACTTCGCGTCATCGTCTCCCCTTCCCGTGCCCGTCGTCATGATCGTAGGAGTGACCGCTGACACTCTGCGTGAGTTGTAGCTGAGCTGGCTGTCACTGTGCGGGGGTTTGAACCAGGTGAGTGTGGTGGAGCTAAGGGGACTCGAACCCCTAACCCCCTGCTTGCAAAGCAGGTGCGCTACCAATTGCGCCATAGCCCCGAGCGAAGAAGAGTGTAAGCCACCCCGCGTCGGTCCCACCAACCGCCGGACGTGCGGATGACGAGCCGGATCCCATGCTCGATGGGCGACACGCCGGCCAGAACCCGGCCTATCCGCGTCGAGCACGGTCCAGGTCCGCTCAGCCGCAGCCCGCTCCGGTCAGCCGCTGGGAGGCGACAGCGATCAGCAGCGCGAGTCCGATGGCGGCCGTCAGTGGCTCGGCGGGATTCGCCAACGCCGGCACGAGCAGCGTCATCGCCAGCGGGACGAGCGCACAGGGGGCCGCTCCAGACTTCACGCCGCGCCGCGGCAGATACGTGGCGACCACGAAGCCGGCGACCAGCGCCGCCACCACGGCGAACGCGCCCCAGCCGAGGCCGAAGTTCAGGCCCCGGTAGGCGAAGAAGAATCCGACGGACGCCGCGACGAGTCCCGCCCACTGCGCAAGTCCCCAGCCCTGGAGTCCCCACAGTCGAACCGGACGCCGCACGGCGTCCACCGTCGGGATGCGCTGGAACAGCGCCGAGAGGTCGGGGTCCACCTCTCCCGCCCGGGCAGCACCCGACCGGGAATCGGCGGGCGGCGTCCGATCTGTCACGACGACGACTCGGCCTCGGCCTGAACCGGCTCGGACGCCTCAGCCGCGCGGTCCGCCTCGAACTGCGCGCGGGCGGCGGCGACCTGGGCGTGGACCTCGGTCATGTCCAACTCGCGCAACTGCCCGATGACCTCGTCCAGGGCCGGGCCGGGCAGGGCGCCCGACTCGCGGAAGACCAGCACGCCCTCGCGGAAGGCCATCAGCGTCGGAATCGACATGATGGACGCCGCACCTGCCAGCTCGCGCTCGGCCTCGGTGTCGACCTTGCCGAACACCACGTCCGGATGCGTCTCGGATGCCTTCTCGAAGACCGGCGCGAACATCCGGCACGGTCCGCACCAGGCGGCCCAGAAGTCGACGAGCACCAGATCGTTGCCGGTGATCGTCGCCTCGAAGTTGGCTGCGGTCAGCTCGAGGGTGGCCATGGGCTCTCCGTTCGACAGGTCTGCTTGGTAGAACAAGGATACCCTAGGGGGTATTTGAGTCCGATGCGAATCTAGCGATGACCGCCCAGCCTCCTACCCCGCCACGACCCTCGTCGGATGGTGGCACGGCGTCCGGCGCCTAGAATCAGGTGCCGAAGCAACGCTGGCGGCACCCCGCCAGCATCGCCCAAGCAGGGACTAGGCGCGGCATCAGCGCGCCGGAACTCGACCGAGGACACCTATGGCCAGCCCCAAGCCCGCCGGCGGAAAACGCGGCGCGACAGGCGCGAACACCCCCAACGGCACCAAGAAGAAGAACCCGGACGCCCCGCCTGAGGGCCGCATCCTCCGGGTTCTCAAGTGGGCGCTCGTCGGCGTCCTAGCTCTCGCCGTCCTGGCCGCTGGCGCGCTCGGCATTCTCTGGGTGTCAACGCCGATCCCGAACCCCAACAAGGACTTCGTCACCGCCAACACCCACCTGTACTTCGCGGACGGCAAGACCTCGCTGGGCATGCTCAGCGTCCAGAACCGCGAGATGATCGACTACGCGACGATCCCGCAGACCATGAAAGACGCCATGGTGGCGGCCGAGAATCCGACGTTCTGGACCGATCCCGGCATCTCGCCGACCGGCATCCTGCGCGCCGTGTCATCCCTCGGCAAGGCAGGCGGCGGTTCGACCCTGACGCAGCAGTACGTCAAGGTCCTCTACCTCACCCAGGACAAGACCCTGCTGCGCAAGCTCCGCGAGATGGTCATCGCGCTCAAGGTCGGCCAGGACGTCCCGAAGGAAGAGATCCTCGCCGGCTACCTCAACACCGTCTACTTCGGACGCGGCACCTACGGCGTCGAGGCGGCGTCCAAGGCCTTCTTCGGCATCCCGGCCGCGCAACTCGACCTGCAGCAGTCGATCGTGCTCGCAGCCCTGGTCAACGCGCCCGGGCTGCTCGATCCGGCGAACGGCAAGAAGCAGGCCGCCGACCTGTTGGAGCGCTACCAGTACACGATCAACTCCCTGGTCAAGATGGGCAAGCTCACCGAGGCGCAGAAGGCGCAGATCTACACGGCGCTGCCCGCCTTCCCGCCGATCAAGCGCGATCCCCGCTTCGGCGGCACCAACGGCTACCTGATGCAGTTGGTGATGAAGGAGCTGAAGAGCCTGGGCTTCGACGACGCGACCATCAACGGCGGCGGCCTCGAGGTCACCACGACCTTCGACGCCGCCAAGCAGGACGCCGCCGTCTCGGCCGCCCAGACCAAGGTCAAGGAGGCCGCTGGCAAGAAGGACGCCTCGCAGCTCCACGCGTCCGTCGTCAGCATCGACAACGCGACGGGCGGCGTCCTGGCGATGTACGCCGGCAACGACGACTACGTCTCGTCGCCCTTCAACTGGGCCATCACCCCGCGCGCGACCGGCTCGACGTTCAAGACCTGGACGCTCGTGGCGGCGCTCCGACAAGGTGTTTCGCTGGACAAGCAGCTTAAGGGCTACACGTTCACCGCGGCGGACGGTAAGCCGATCTCGGGGGAGACGTCGGGGATGGTGTCGCTGCAGGACGCCACGACGAACTCCATCAACGCGGCCTACGTCGACCTCACGACGCAGCTCAAGAACGGGGCGTCCGAGTCGATCAAGGCCGCCCAGGACGCCGGCATCCCCGGGCAGTCGGGGCAGGCGGGCTGGGATCAGAACATCCGCATCGCCATGGGCACCGCCGAGGTGGCGCCGGTGGACAACGCGTCCGGCTACTCGACGCTGGCCAACGACGGCGTCCACGTCGCCTGGCACGTCGTCTCCCAGGTCAAGGACCGCGACGGGGTGGTCGTCTACACCGCCAATCCGCAGCGGACGCTGGCCATCGACCAGACCGTCGCCACCGCGGCGACCGATTGCCTCACCGAGGTGGCCAAGACCGGTACCGGACGCGTCGTCGGCTCGCTGAACTGGCCCGTGGCCGGCAAGACCGGCACCCGGTACGACTCGGAGAACAAGAAGACCGTGTCGAGCTGGTTCGTGGGCTACACCAAACAAATCACCACGGCGGTCAACTTCGTCGCCGGCGACAGCGGCAATGAGAACCTCGAGGTCTACAGCCCCGGCTTCTACGGCGGCGGCTACCCGGCGCAGACCTGGCTGCTCTACATGCAGTCGGCGATGAAGGGGCTGCCGGTGCAACAGTTCACGGCGTCCAACTACGCCCCGACGGAGACTCCTGCGGTCGTGCCGGCGGCGACGACCACGGCGTCGGCGACGCCGACGGCGTCCGTGACGCCGGTGGAGACCACGGCTGCACCCACGCCGTCCAGCACCACGACCACGCAGGCGCCCCCGCCCGTCACGCCGTCGACGACCCAGACGACACGGACGACGCAGGTGCAGACCCCAACGCCGCACCCGACCACCGCGGCGCCAGCACCGACGCGGACGGCGACCCCATAGGCTGCTTCGCATGAGTGCGCGGGCGTCGAGCGTCCGGGTGGACGCCGATGCCCGCCTGGTCGTGCAGGTGTGGCTGGGCACGCGGCTGCTGCTGCTGATCACCGCCGTCCTCGTGGCGCTGCGCACCGGACGCCGACTGCCCAACCTGCTCGGCAACTGGGACGTGGCGCACTTCGTCGCGATCGCCAAGAACGGCTACGCGGTGCAGACCGACATGGCCTTCTTCCCCGGTCTGCCGCTCGTACTGAGCCTCGCCTACCGCGTCGGGGCCGACCCGGTCATCTGGGGGACGGTTCTCGCGCTGGTTACGTCTGCGCTCGCCACCTGGGCCCTGTACCGGATCGGTGGACGCTGGGCCGCCATCGCCTGGCTGCTGGCACCGACGTCGGTGTTCACCCTGGTGCCCTATTCGGAGTCGCCGTTCTGCGCAGCCGCCTTCTGGGCCTGGGAACGGGCCACGCGCAAGCACTGGGGGGCCGCGGCGGTGTTGGCGGGGCTGGCGTGCACCCTGCGGGTGTCGGGGCTCTTCCTGGTCGGCGCGCTGGCGGTGTTGGCCGTGAGCCAGGCGTGGACCGCGCGCAGGGCGTCCGGACTCGTTCGAAGCCTCCCGTGGCTGCTGCTGCCGCTGGGCGTGCTGGCCTCGTACGCCGTCTACCTCTACGGCCGGACGGGCAGTTGGACGGCGTGGTTCTCGGCGCAGGCCGCGGGCTGGAAGCGCGAGTTCACCTGGCCCTGGGACTGCGTCCGCAACTCGTGGCGCTCGCTGCAGCCGGGCATGTACGCCGACCACCCCGAGTGGGTGTGGATCTTCCGCGCCGAGTTTCTGTCGATGATCGTCGGGGTGCTCGTGGTCATCGTGCTGCTGCTGAGGTGGCGGGTGCCGGAGGCGTCCTGGGTGGGCGTCCAGGTGCTGGCGTTCTCGATCTCGTACTGGTTCCAGTCGGTGTGCCGCGCGGTGCTGCTGTGGTTCCCGCTGTGGACCCTG
>Ga0208823_1001684_pt1 | contig 17213 bp, 8 predicted proteins | sample AD_UKC075_MetaG_FD_184440 | JGI IMG/M metagenome (GOLD analysis project Ga0208823, IMG submission 184440) | Active sludge microbial communities of municipal wastewater-treating anaerobic digesters from USA - AD_UKC075_MetaG (SPAdes) (version 2) | ecosystem: Engineered > Bioreactor > Anaerobic >... | reverse complement strand
GGATCTCCCGGATGATCCGTAAGCACGCCGAGGCCCGGGAGGCGAGCACGCTCGTGATCGATCACGACATCTACGTCATCGATATGATCAGCGACAGGATCCTGGTCTTTGAGGGCAACCCCGGGGTGGAGGGGAGGGCCGCCGGGCCGTTTGATATGGCGCCGGGCATGAACCGGTTCCTGAGGGCGCTCGGGATCACGTTCCGCCGGGATAAGAGCGGGAGGCCGCGGATCAACAAGCCGGGATCGTTCCTGGACCGCGAACAGATCGCCGCAGGGGAGTACTATTACACCGAGATATCAAAATAGGGCGGAGAGGGGCGCTCAGGCGGTTGCCGCGAGGAGACAACGGTGCGAGAACGGGAGATGTTCACCCTGGAGCACCACTGAACGGATTATCTCGCGGCGCAGTCGGGGTATGATTGGATCAGGGAAGGGGGCCTGGATCTAAAACGGACAGGGAGACCTGCCGATCGGTGATCCCCGGTCTGTAGTTTGTGATTATGACCTCGTTGATCTCCCCCCGCCGGTCAGCATTGGAGTTGATCATGCGCCGGGCGGGCACACGCTCGATGCAATATCCGGCGTAAAGCTCGTCAAAGAAGTTATCCGAGGGATCCTGGTTTTTGGGGTCGGAGTTGCTGAGCATCAGCATCGCCCCCCTGGCATCCAGGTCACGGTAGAACGCGGCAAGACGCCGCTGTTCATCGTCCCCAAACCCGCCTTTTGAGTATGATGTAAAACTCGATGACCGGTTCAGGGGGCGGTACGGCGGGTCGAAGTAGACGAAGGTCTCCTCATCGACAAAGGGGGCAGACGATGAGAAGTCGCCATGGTGTATCCCTGTGTTTTCAAGGAGTTCAGAATCGCTTCGCAGCAGTTCTTCGTGCAGTATCTTCGGGTTCCTGTAGCGGCCGGCCGGAACATTGAAGGAGCCTTCTGAGTTGACCCTGAATAGTCCGTTAAAACAGGTTCTGTTGAGGAATATGAGGTCTGCTGCCCTCTGGATCCATGCTTTGCTGTAGTTGTTCAACTGAATTGAGGCTCTCTCTTTGTTGTACTCGCGGCGGACGGTGTAATAAAACTCCTCTCGCTTTTCGGCGTCTAAATTCAGGTACGCGGTTTCCATATCCCTCAACACCTCAATCAGGTCGTCGACGTCATTCCTGACAACCGTGTAGGCCAGGATGAGATCTTCGTTGGTATCGAAGATATGGCGTTCTTCAAAAGCGTATTTACTGGTGATATGGAAGTAAACAGCCCCTCCGCCTGCAAAAGGCTCAACGTATGCAGAGACGCGGCCCTCTTTCACCGCCCGCGGAAGCCGCGCCTCAAACTCGCCCAGGAGCTGGCCTTTTCCGCCAGCCCACTTCAAAAACGGCTTTGGATCGCAGACCCTCATCCTGTTAAGCCTCCATGACAGCGCCGAATCCTGACACGGCCTGATCCGTCTCTCTATAATTCTAGGCGTCCGGGGGCTAAAAAGGATGCGAAGGTTTTCAGGAGCCGCGGGAGGCAAACGGGATTTTGAGATGGAATTTACAGATTTCAATCCACGCACCCGTGAAGGGTTGCGACGGAATATGACGGATGAGCCAGCTCGGCTTATCTCATTTCAATCCACGCACCCGTGAAGGGTTGCGACGCCAGGAACATGCCTGCCGACGCCGGGGGCGACCTATTTCAATCCACGCACCCGTGAAGGGTGCGACAGGTGCGGAGGTAGGTTCGACCTTTCCACATGCTATTTCAATCCACGCACCCGTGAAGGGTGCGACCGTCGTGTATGGGTGGATATCGCATTTAGGTATGAATTTCAATCCACGCACCCGTGAAGGGTGCGACGCAGACTCAATGGTAAGCACACTCAATATCGGCAAATTTCAATCCACGCACCCGTGAAGGGTGCGACAATCTCGCTGAGTTTTGATTCTTCGACCCCGAGAATTTCAATCCACGCACCCGTGAAGGGTGCGACATTCGTTCAATATTGACCATTGCACCACCAAAAAATTTCAATCCACGCACCCGTGAAGGGTGCGACGGAGGGCGGCCTGGTCGTGGTGCTGCTGCCGGACATTTCAATCCACGCACCCGTGAAGGGTGCGACAGCTCCACGAGCGGATAACCGACCTCTGCAAGCAATTTCAATCCACGCACCCGTGAAGGGTGCGACTCGTTCTTCGACTACTGCATAGCCTCGGCCGTCCTATTTCAATCCACGCACCCGTGAAGGGTGCGACGCGGCGATGTAGAGGGTGTAGTTGCCGGGGGCGCATTTCAATCCACGCACCCGTGAAGGGTGCGACCGACCTCGTCGCCGCCATGCAGAGATATACACAAATTTCAATCCACGCACCCGTGAAGGGTGCGACGGCCGTAATCGACAACGGACGCCTAAAAATCTATCAATTTCAATCCACGCACCCGTGAAGGGTGCGACACTTCCCGCGGAAAACCGGTAGGCCGTCAACGAGATTTCAATCCACGCACCCGTGAAGGGTGCGACGCACTCGCTGTATACTTCTGTACACGAGCTGTGCCATTTCAATCCACGCACCCGTGAAGGGTGCGACCCCAGGCTGGCTACGTGATCAGCGCGCAATCAGTATTTCAATCCACGCACCCGTGAAGGGTGCGACTTGGGGATGCTCTCCAGGTATCTCCTGGTGGTGAGATTTCAATCCACGCACCCGTGAAGGGTGCGACCCGGTTCCCCTTCGGCGTCGAATGCAAGGCACAGATTTCAATCCACGCACCCGTGAAGGGTGCGACCATTTGGCCGCACCCACCAATACATCGCCGCCTACATTTCAATCCACGCACCCGTGAAGGGTGCGACGGCCTCTACAACCTACCACAACGAGCGCGACCAATTTCAATCCACGCACCCGTGAAGGGTGCGACCGGGGGCGCCCCGTCGGGGGGGGCCGCTGGCGTCGCATTTCAATCCACGCACCCGTGAAGGGTGCGACGGTTTATGAGCGCAGGAATTTTGACAAAATGCTAGATATTTCAATCCACGCACCCGTGAAGGGTGCGACGCTGCTGCCTACACCCTCGGTTCAGTCAACAGATACATTTCAATCCACGCACCCGTGAAGGGTGCGACTCTCCCAAAAGTTTTGGGCCCGGTTTCGTTTAATTATTTCAATCCACGCACCCGTGAAGGGTGCGACCGCGAAAAAATCATCTTGTATTTGACGTGATGGGGATTTCAATCCACGCACCCGTGAAGGGTGCGACGCGGGCTCCGGGACGACCGACGCGGGTGGAAGAAATTTCAATCCACGCACCCGTGAAGGGTGCGACGCGCGACCACGGGATCAAATACGACCGCCACCACAATTTCAATCCACGCACCCGTGAAGGGTGCGACTGGTCCCGCTCAAGCTGCGAGAGCGCCCGGACCGTATTTCAATCCACGCACCCGTGAAGGGTGCGACAGGAGCACTGGGTATTTCGAGTTCACCCCAAGTATATTTCAATCCACGCACCCGTGAAGGGTGCGACGCCGCGTCTAGAGCCGCCGTTAACCCGGCGCTTATTTCAATCCACGCACCCGTGAAGGGTGCGACTCTACGGGCCGGCCGGGTCTACCGCTAAAAAGGCGATTTCAATCCACGCACCCGTGAAGGGTGCGACTCTCTGTCGGCTGTATTGCTGGTGTTGGCATCAGTTCGATTTCAATCCACGCACCCGTGAAGGGTGCGACTCGGCTGAAGACGGTGCACACATTCTGGTTCTGATTTCAATCCACGCACCCGTGAAGGGTGCGACCTCTACCTCTCTGGCCCGTATCCCGGGCACCGGATTTCAATCCACGCACCCGTGAAGGGTGCGACGGTCATGTCCTGGGTGGCCACCCGGGTACCAGTCAATTTCAATCCACGCACCCGTGAAGGGTGCGACCGGCGACGAGAGGCATGTTGATCAGAGCTCCATATTTCAATCCACGCACCCGTGAAGGGTGCGACAGGGGTTGACGGCGAAGGAGGCGGCGCCGGAGAGATTTCAATCCACGCACCCGTGAAGGGTGCGACCGTGGCGGGATGAGGCATCCCGGCTGATCTCGAGGATTTCAATCCACGCACCCGTGAAGGGTGCGACGGGTCTTGAGCTGCCGCTCGATGTCCTGTTTGGTATTTCAATCCACGCACCCGTGAAGGGTGCGACTCGTCGATGATCAGGAGTCGGGGTCGGTTTAGTCATTTCAATCCACGCACCCGTGAAGGGTGCGACAGGTGCGGATGGGCGACCTGCACCACAGAGATCGCGTATTTCAATCCACGCACCCGTGAAGGGTGCGACGAGGCCTGACACTCTGACATCTGACCTTGCAAATCTATTTCAATCCACGCACCCGTGAAGGGTGCGACGCAGGCCGCCAGCTACCTCGGCTATGCTGGTTGATTTCAATCCACGCACCCGTGAAGGGTGCGACCCAGGGATCGGGATCGTATAATCATAGTCTGCCCAATTTCAATCCACGCACCCGTGAAGGGTGCGACATGGCCCCCGAGGCCGTCGACCAGGCCATCCAGGAATTTCAATCCACGCACCCGTGAAGGGTGCGACCCGTCGTACTTGAGATCCCCGCCGGCCCGGATGGAATTTCAATCCACGCACCCGTGAAGGGTGCGACAAAACCCGCTCATCAAGCGAGCCGTGGCCGTCCAATTTCAATCCACGCACCCGTGAAGGGTGCGACGATAGACATTGATGTATTAGTTCGTACATTTACATTTCAATCCACGCACCCGTGAAGGGTGCGACTCCAGGCATGGCAGACACAGGACGTCGCCCGGCCCATTTCAATCCACGCACCCGTGAAGGGTGCGACCTGGTTACGTTGAGCATTACCGAGAATACTTTAATTTCAATCCACGCACCCGTGAAGGGTGCGACCTGGTTATCAATGCTCAAATATATACATTGATATCATTTCAATCCACGCACCCGTGAAGGGTGCGACATGATCTCGATGAGTCTATTGAGATGTGCATCAATATTTCAATCCACGCACCCGTGAAGGGTGCGACCTTTATACCGTCATAGATTAACGCAAAACCAAATAATTTCAATCCACGCACCCGTGAAGGGTGCGACCAACCGGCTCGACGACATGCAGTTTGGCGTCTCGATTTCAATCCACGCACCCGTGAAGGGTGCGACATGCATGGTGGTGATCTAAGTGCCGTTCAATTTAATATTTCAATCCACGCACCCGTGAAGGGTGCGACTTACAAATTAGATTATAACATTGCACCTGTAAGGAATTTCAATCCACGCACCCGTGAAGGGTGCGACTTACAAGTTGTTTCCTCTTTTATCTAGTGTAAGATTTCAATCCACGCACCCGTGAAGGGTGCGACACGTAACATAATCAAACACCATTATATATTAGATTATTTCAATCCACGCACCCGTGAAGGGTGCGACCGGGTAAGGGTAAGGATGAGATATTTCCAATGGTATTTCAATCCACGCACCCGTGAAGGGTGCGACGTGGCGCGTTTTTACGCAGGTCATCGGCGGCAAATTTCAATCCACGCACCCGTGAAGGGTGCGACTTTCTAATCTCCTCAAATCGGGCATATTTGGATAGTATTTCAATCCACGCACCCGTGAAGGGTGCGACCGGGTAAGGGTAAGGATGAGATATTTCCAATGGTATTTCAATCCACGCACCCGTGAAGGGTGCGACCAACCGGCTCGACGACATGCAGTTTGGCGTCTCGATTTCAATCCACGCACCCGTGAAGGGTGCGACTTGGTATTGCTTCTTCAATTTACAAAGATAATACTATTTCAATCCACGCACCCGTGAAGGGTGCGACGATTTATTGTATGCTGATTATTCTTATGTAAGAGATTTCAATCCACGCACCCGTGAAGGGTGCGACGTGAGTGTTGTGGAAAGTCTATAGCAGAACTACGTAAATTTCAATCCACGCACCCGTGAAGGGTGCGACTTTACCCTGTTACGTTTGATTACATTACGGGTAAATTTCAATCCACGCACCCGTGAAGGGTGCGACGTTGTATGATTATAAGTTTACTACTATTGACATAAATTTCAATCCACGCACCCGTGAAGGGTGCGACCCTCGACGACGAGGTCTTCTGCCCCGTCAAGGATATTTCAATCCACGCACCCGTGAAGGGTGCGACGATATTTGATTGATAATTACTATCAAACAGGTATTATTTCAATCCACGCACCCGTGAAGGGTGCGACTTGTATTGGTAAGGCACATGAACTTATTGTAAAGATTTCAATCCACGCACCCGTGAAGGGTGCGACCTTTCTAAGTGCAAGTTACTCTTAGGATAGAATAATTTCAATCCACGCACCCGTGAAGGGTGCGACTTCTTTGGTTACACCAAGCCATATGATTCGGCAAAATTTCAATCCACGCACCCGTGAAGGGTGCGACCTTAAAACGCTTGTATTGTGGTGATTCTTTCATTATTTCAATCCACGCACCCGTGAAGGGTGCGACTTGGTTTGGCAACATGATTGCCATAATCATCCATTATTTCAATCCACGCACCCGTGAAGGGTGCGACTGAGGATCTTATTTATAAATATCTTGATCTTGTTATTTCAATCCACGCACCCGTGAAGGGTGCGACCTATAAAGTCAGTCTTTGCGATTGCCTTACGCTTATTTCAATCCACGCACCCGTGAAGGGTGCGACGTGATTTACCCTACTAGTTAACTGGTAGGGGAGATTTCAATCCACGCACCCGTGAAGGGTGCGACGCCCGTACTCGGTCGTTGCTCGGCCGAGATCGTCATTTCAATCCACGCACCCGTGAAGGGTGCGACGCCCGTTCCACTGGCTGTACACCGACTACATCCAATTTCAATCCACGCACCCGTGAAGGGTGCGACCCGAACGGAGGGGCACCGGTGCATGGAGGCCGGGAAATTTCAATCCACGCACCCGTGAAGGGTGCGACTATACGCTTATTGTTACGATTGTCAGGGATATTGTATTTCAATCCACGCACCCGTGAAGGGTGCGACTGTCTGTCCGCGTGCGATCATCAGGCCTGAGGGATTTCAATCCACGCACCCGTGAAGGGTGCGACCTCTTTGGGGTCCGGGGGAAAGTCGCCTGGATGATTTCAATCCACGCACCCGTGAAGGGTGCGACATTAGTAATGGGCAGATGATTGATCCGTATGATAATTTCAATCCACGCACCCGTGAAGGGTGCGACGTAATCCCGTTCGGCCTCGACATGCCCGGCAATGATTTCAATCCACGCACCCGTGAAGGGTGCGACGCGGTTTCCGTTCGGCGTCGAGTGCAAAGCGCAGATTTCAATCCACGCACCCGTGAAGGGTGCGACTCACGACCTCGACAACCACCGGGCGCGGGGCTCCATTTCAATCCACGCACCCGTGAAGGGTGCGACCCTCGATGAGTATGGACGGCTACAGCGTCGCATACTCGATTTCAATCCACGCACCCGTGAAGGGTGCGACGGGTCTACCTGGACTGTAGCATAGGGGGATCCCGATTTCAATCCACGCACCCGTGAAGGGTGCGACGGGGTGTCGAGGGGGTATGCTCTCTCAATTGCAATTTCAATCCACGCACCCGTGAAGGGTGCGACCAAATTTTCGTTAATTTTCCTTAACTTACCTTTTAATTTCAATCCACGCACCCGTGAAGGGTGCGACAATCCTCTTACAGTATTTAAGGTTAAAACAAAACAATTTCAATCCACGCACCCGTGAAGGGTGCGACTGGTTTTGATCCGACGCCTAATGCGATAGAGTGCATTTCAATCCACGCACCCGTGAAGGGTGCGACCCGATACAAGATCGTCGATTATACGCACAATACATTTCAATCCACGCACCCGTGAAGGGTGCGACTAGAGGTTAATGGGTTTACCCATTAGCCGTGAAATTTCAATCCACGCACCCGTGAAGGGTGCGACCTTGTTTCGTTTGTAGAGTTATAAAGTTTTTTTATTTCAATCCACGCACCCGTGAAGGGTGCGACGTGAGAAGGATAGGATCTGTAATAGTTGCTACTTATTTCAATCCACGCACCCGTGAAGGGTGCGACATTCTTTTTACGGCAAGTATTCCCATCAATGAACTATTTCAATCCACGCACCCGTGAAGGGTGCGACCCCCGGGGCTCATCCACTGTAGCCCGCTCTTGCAATTTCAATCCACGCACCCGTGAAGGGTGCGACTTGGTGGTGACGTTCGCGCTCTCGGTCTCGCTCAGATTTCAATCCACGCACCCGTGAAGGGTGCGACGGCGAGACGAACAACGGCGGCGATCTCGTCGAGGTATTTCAATCCACGCACCCGTGAAGGGTGCGACTTTCCCCCCTTGGGGGAGGAGATTGTGAAAAAAATATTTCAATCCACGCACCCGTGAAGGGTGCGACGGGTCGACGGCGCCGTGTGGCCGCCGGGGCGGAGATTTCAATCCACGCACCCGTGAAGGGTGCGACCCCGGACTTGCGGACGGACGGGTTCAGGGGCATCAGATTTCAATCCACGCACCCGTGAAGGGTGCGACGGCAGATAGTGACAACCATCAGACAGCAACTAATCATTTCAATCCACGCACCCGTGAAGGGTGCGACCAGCCTAACTATCGCCACTTCCATACACATACATATTTCAATCCACGCACCCGTGAAGGGTGCGACGATTTGATTGTTCTTGCTGACGATAAATTGACGGTATTTCAATCCACGCACCCGTGAAGGGTGCGACTGACTTTCTCTTGAAACAGTTATTGGTGTAACCATATTTCAATCCACGCACCCGTGAAGGGTGCGACTTGATAGACATTGATGTATTAGTTCGTACATTTACATTTCAATCCACGCACCCGTGAAGGGTGCGACAGCAAACAATCCAGATCAACGTTCAACCATTTCATGGAATATGGTATGACGCCAGATCATTTGATAGTTAATCTACAGGACGATAAATGTTGTTCCCGCTAAAATCGGATAGATCAAAATATATCCCTTATTGAAAATATTTATATCGAAATATTACTTGACGGTGCATCATCAATCAGGATCAAGAACTTTCCTCCGACAGGGAAGTGACCACCCCATAAAAGTAATATAGGGCATGAGGGAAAATCCCGCGAACCTCCCGGGGGATCGCTGTTCACCAGAGGTTCGCAAACTCATGTAATCAATAAACCTTCCGGATCGTATCCCCCCTTCGCACCGAAGTGCTCCACCCGGTTTTTCCAGTTCTTCCCCAGGTAGTAAAACCGGAGACTATCCTTCTCCATATCAATCAATTCACAGAGAGAACACTTAAGCCTGGCAAACTGTGCGGGGTCAACGAGACACTCGAACACAGAGTTCTGCACACGCTGCCCATAATTCACACATTCTGCCGCCACCTTGCGTAGCCGTTTCTTTCCCTCTGGAGTCTCTGTGTTGACATCATACGTTACCAGAACCATCATACAGACACCTCAATTCATAAAGAACGGCGGATAACCATCAATATCACCGCGGAGAAAACGGGCCATCAGCATTGCCTGTACATAAGGGAGCAGACCTATAGGGATCTTCTCGTTCAGGTAAGGATGCGTGATCATATCCTGCTTCCTCTTCTGCCATGCGGCTATTACCTTTTTCCGTCCGTCATCTCTCAAGATAACCCCTCCATTCTCTTTTTTATAAAAATCGTCCCTGTCGACCTGATTTAAATTTACAAGATTCAGCGCAAGACGATCTGCCATATACGGCCTCAGTTCCTCCATCATATCCAGCGCCAGCCCGGGCCGCCCGGGACGATCGGTGTGAAAGAATCCAACATATGGATCAAGCCCGACCGTCTCCAGTGCGGACTCAACATCGTGAGCAAGAAGCGTGTACAAAAAAGAGAGGAGTGTGTTCATATTATCCAGTGGCGGCCTCCGATTCCGTTCATGCATGTAAAAATCGTCCTTCTGCTTGAGGATCAGATCATCAAGTGCAACAAAATAGAATTTTGCGCAATTTCCTTCAATCCCACGCAGCGTATCCGCAGAATCGCAATCCTCAATCTTAAGGAGGTTCTCGATCAACAGGGCATCCACCCCCCTGACCCGATTGCAATCGATTACAGCACCGTGATCGCGGATACCCCTCCCGAGGACAGTTCTAGAGTTTACGATCTTGCCTATAATAAAAGACTTTGATATCTCCAGCGACTCCAGACGATTGTCCGCCTTCCGGTACTGTGTCCGCCTCAGCAGAACATTACCGCGGACGCGCCCGCTAACCCGGGCCAGAAACTTCCCCGACGGCGTTAAAAAGGATAGGCCCACATTATTTTCAGAACAAAGCCTCATCAGATGAGGGCTCGCACCCATGTAGCCGAAACACACGACCCCTTCGAGGTTGTGGATCGGAATACGAAATTTCTCCTCGTTACCAATCCTTACCACCAAGTTCTCCCCATCGCGGGCCAGGTAAGCATCCGGTGTTGTCACGTAAAGGGTATTCAGCAACTTCCTCATTTAAAGACCATTCCTGGATACAGAGTTCCTTTCCAGGTAGCGCAGCCCCTGAGACCCCTTAAACAGTCAAACATCCTCCACACAGGCCTCTTTAATGTGTTTGCGCACATATCTGCGAACGGAAAGATTCTTCCTGGTTATTTTTGGCATGCAGACATCCTGGAGAGAACATAGATTACACTTCCGAGAGGGATCTGCAGGCGGCGTGACACCCTCTTTGAAGAGAACATGCATCTCTTCTGATAGCGAGCAGACCTTGTCCCTCAATTCAGCAGAGAACAAAAGCGGCACTCTTTTCCGGATCTCATCATAGTAAAACTCACCACGATCGATATAGATCCCAAACATCTCCTCAAGACACATCGCCTGTGCACAGAGTTGAACCTCATCACGCTCATCAATCTTCGGTTTCCCCCGCTTGTACTCCACCGGCCTTATTGCCCAGAGTCCCTCGCGACCAGAAAGAGCAATACCATCCTCAGATCGGATGTACTCAACCACATCCGCCACGCCGTACAGACCAAGAACGTATGAAACCAGAGGGAACGCACGTGAAATTACCACATCGCCACGGCTCTCGGCGAAAAATGGATCGTTCACCCGCTTGTGTACCGCCTCCCCTTCCACGGTCCGCAGGTTATCCTCCCACTGGCGCTCGATATGAATAAGCGCCCACTGTCGGCGACAAAAACAGAAATGCTGAATACCCGACAGCGCCAGCAATTCGTCGTCGGTGTATCGCATCTCCCTCATAAGAACTCGATTACCTCTACGCCAGCAGGCACATCTCTGTCAACGGCGACCTTGTAATCTCCAATGGAGCGTGGAGGTCGATCACCGGAAACTCTCTCCACTTTGACCTTATCAAACAGGATATGGGACTGACAGCATCCAAGCGGGGTATCATGCTTGAATACGATAAGTTTCCTGGCGGACAACTTTCCCCTTGAGGCTGAATGATCGTGTTCGAACATGTTGACCAGGCTCTCCCAGAAAAGTTTCAGATCGTCCTCCGAGAACCCCGTCGTCTTCTGGGCCAGGTGAGCGGAAATGTACCCCTCAGCACGATACAGGGCGTATGGGACAATCTGTTTCTTCCCCATTGTCTGCCCCTTCTCGATATCCCTTTCGTTCGCAACCGCCTGCCGGGTAATTGTAACCTCCTGCTGAAATATCGGATCAATGCTTCGGGCGAAGTTCAACTGCACCGGTCCACGAACCTGCCCACAGTTCACATCTGTGGTCATCACGGCCCCAAACGTCCGAATATCAAAGAAATTGTCGCACATAAACTTCGTCAGTCTGCTATCCTTCGGCTTTTTGTTGCTTGGTTCGATGCCAAGGTAATCATACGCCTTCTTGTGCTGATCGTTCAGAACCACACCAGATTTAACGTAGATCTCATAGCCCGGAACATCACTCTTTACCATTTCAACATAATCCCGGACCTTCCTCTTGAGACAGACATCGGTAACGATGCCATGTCCGGTCTGGGGATCGACCCGCGGCATATTCCCCATGTCCGGGTCGCCGTTCGGATTACCGTTCTCTACATCGAACAACAGTACAAACTCATACCGATTTTTAATAGGTTCGCTCATATTTACGCCTCCTCGCTCACAACATCCTCTTTTTTGGTGAAATTCGCCTTCCTCTGATGGTAATAACCAAGCATAAACATCCCCTGCTCCTCAAGACTCAGATAGGCGGGGAACTCATCCACGCCATCCAGCGCTTCCTCAATATCCCTGGCGGTCTTGAACCCCCAGTCAGACTTGGCTATATGATGCTGTGCAAGTTTCAGCAGAACCGGGAAGACCACAGCTGGCGTCGTCGACGCACTGCTGAAATACTTGCTGCTGATCGTGCTCTTTACATCTCTGTTTGCATCGGTCTGTGCCTTCTCAAGTATGGCAAACAGCCGCCCGAGGCGATACGGCACATTCTGATTATCTTTTTTAAGGCTCACGCTAATCAAATCCTCCTTTAAATTTGTCAAACCGGCTCTTGAAAGCCGCAGCAGGTAGGCCTTAATGAAGCCCGCCCTGACAGAGTTGATCGACCGCTCAACCTTCACCCTGCTGAGGATCGCACTGTACATCTGAACAGGATACGGTGTACCGTTCAGGATCGACCTCATAACAAGGCCTCCAAGAAGCGGTGCGGGGGTCTTATCCTCAGCACTCTGTGCTACAGTCTCCCGGAGAAGGCGGTACAGCGACACGTATCGTGGATCGCGACCCCCCCTGACGATCTCCATATCAAGGTGATGACGCGCTGCTTTTGTGACGAAATTGCCAAAACTGTCCACATGCCAGAACCGCACCGCAAGTCTCGCATTGTTGGGTGCCAGACCAAGCATGTAAAAATTCGTCTCCGGGTCAGCCCCGATATCATCAAGATTGATCTTCTGGCCATTCCTGACCTTATCGAGGATGTCCCGGATCAACTCGATCTTCTGCCAGTCCTGAACCCTCTCCGTGTCCTGATCCTGCCCCCCCGTATCGCCCTCAAAGACATCCGGTGGATCGAAGAGGAGATTGGCAACCTCTTCACAGGCTGTTCCACTCGTCTCCGCCCAGAAAACGACAGTTGTGTCGGCAATTCGTATGCGGTAGTCCTGATGTGCAAGCAGGTGGTTAAGAGTGGTGGTGTATTTAAACATCGCCGATTTACTGATAGGAGCGTTAAAACTCTGCTCTTTTCCGTAAGAGCAGAATGAGGCATCGTTGAACGTGACGAGCGACGCACCTGCCGTATGCGCACCAACAACTCCAGCGATTTTGTTGTGCACTCGCGCAACAGGAGCAGTCTTGCCGGTTACAAGGCATTGGGTAGTAAAAACCTCATCATCCCCCTCCAGGGTGAGGTGATTCTCCCAGATCTCCATCACGGCAGGTTTCGTGTGCAGAAATTCCCCCTCACACTCAAAGACACAATTCCCACCACCAAGGAGTTCGTCCATGTATTCCACAATTTTCGGATGCCGGATGAACTCCTCGGGGTTCCAGGTGTCCAGAAAGGTCAGGAGAGCCCTGATACCCCGATCGTCCAGAGAGTCAAACAGATTGTGATGAAGGTTCTTGAAGGCTTCGAATGAATCGCGTGATCGCTGGTTAACCAGAACCACCTCTTTCTCCGTCTCAGCAAGGATCCTGTAATCAGACGACGCACCCTTTCTGGAAGACTTCATGAATTTATTTTCGAACTCGTTTCGCTTGATCTTCTCGACCCCAAAGATGTATTTCGCGTTATCGCAGAGAACGTCGGGTGCTATGGCCACCGTGCGAACACCCTGCTGGGGGACATCCATAACCCTTGGCCGCTTTCTCTTGTTGTCATCAACCCTGAGATCGACTATATAAGATAACTCACCCTCCGGGCTGAGGACAAGCGCAAACGACACATTCCCCTTGCTGTACCCCGGCCTGGAGATCCCTGCATCCTCATCCTCCGCCAGAATATCATAATACCGGCAGAGGGACTGTATGATCATGACACGCCTCCATACCCAAGGCACCGCTCAACGTCGATAATGCCGTCCACCATGACCGCCCGGTAAAAGATTGGCTTCATGCCGTTGGAGAAATCGATATCGTATAGCATAAACCCAAGATCTTTCTCTCCGCCGTTCTCTCCGGTGTAGTACGACTTTGGCATCTCCCCTTCAACGAGTTCGAATCTAACGGGGAACTCACGGCAGCCAAAGTAAGGCTGGTAGAAGCATTGACCTTTCCGCATCCTGCGGAGCGCAATGCTGTAGTGCTTCTCGACGGAATCTTCAGGGCCCGCTTCGTCGGTCAGTTCAAAATGCGCTTCGATGCCGTAACAGACATCGCGCAGCACCAGTGACGCCCGTTGGACGGCGTCATCTGACGCATCCTGAAAAAGTCTCACATCCCCACCGCGGAGCGCAGTCTTAACTTTGGCCGCGGGGATCTTGCCGGATCTCTCGTTTCGGCGGATGTTATCGAACTTGATCGGGTTGAGGACATGAATTTTGTCGATTTTCCAGCGGATGGCAGGCTTCCAGTGGATTGCCTCTAGAATCCCACGGGCAGCTGACGGGGTCATGACATCATAACTCACCCGTTCCGTCTTCATCTCCGGGCGGGTGAAGCAGGCGTAATCGCCCCAGACCTTCAGTCTTACTCCATACCCAATTGCTCTCACCTCCCTAAACAATCAGTAGTGACCTTTCCTCTCCAATATCTTTTCTGTTTATAAGTCCAATCTCCTCGGAGTATTTGCTCATGTCGTTGAGCACATAGAACCTCTCATCCAGCAGATCGATTAGATCTGCCCGTTCGAGTTCCTTGAACTCGTCGGGGTAGATACTGATCGTATACCCCTGGAGGCGTCGTACATACTTCCATGGCTTCTCGCGGGTCCTGAGGTCATTGAGGAGTGATCTCCCCTCTTCGCCGTAGGGGATGATGAGATCCTTTGTAGCCTGCTCGATGATGCTGAACTCCCCCCCTACATCCTCAAACGGAAATGCGAGGTCACGAGCCCTCTTCTCAAATGAGAGTATTATTTTTTTCTTATCGAGTCCATCCTCACCCTCATACGAGTAAAGCTTCTGGAAGTATGCCTCAACAGCCTGAAGAGAGAGCGGATCTTCATGGGTGTCGATGACCATCCGGCCAATCTCCGCAGTCAGGCGCTGCCAGCTGGTAGCCTGACCGTAGCGCTCGGTTGACCGGAAGATATAGACATCCCCCCTCTCGATCTTTCCCTCACGGTTGCACCGGCCGGATGCCTGGGCAATGGAGTCAACACCGGCTATCGCCCGGTAGACCACTGGAAAATCTATATCCACACCGGCCTCTATCAACTGTGTTGAGACGACACGGCAGTCAGCACCTTCCCTGAGCAGTCTCCTGATCTCGCCGAGCTGCTTTCTCCTGTGAACCGGGCACATCCGGGCGCTCAGGTGGAAACACTTCTCATGTTTCGAGAGTTCAGCATGCAGGTGCTGTGCATGGGCTCTGGTATTGACAATACACAGGACCTGGCGATGCTCTTTTAGCCTCGCGGAGAGTTCTTCGTCGCTCAAGGATCCAAGATCGATTACACGCACCCGGCGGAAAGCCTCATAGAGTTCCTCAGGCGAATGCATGATCTCAACGGGCCTGAGTTCCCTGTCCAGAAGATCGCCAAGTTTCGGCTGGGTTGCCGTGCAGATGACAACCGTAGAGCCGTAGTTCCGGACGAGTTCGGAGAGAGCCTGCAGGCAGGGCATTAAGTATTCCGTTGGTAACATCTGGGCTTCGTCGAGTATGATGACGCTCCGGGCTAAATTGTGGATCTTCCTGCATCTTGACCGCCTGTTAGAGAAAAGAGATTCAAAAAACTGGACGTTTGTAGTTACAACTATTGGCATGTCCCAGTTCTCGGCTGAGAGTTTCAGAAAATGCTCCACCGAGCCAACATCGTCGTCGACTATCGCCGCGGGGTCGAAGTTGCTGTGATGTTCCAGCACGTTCCGGCCTCCGAAGACCTTCCTGAACGTCGCAGCGTTCTGTTCGATGATGCTGGTATATGGGATTACATAAACGATCCTATCCAGGCCATGATATTTCAGGTGGTCAAGCGCAAACGCCATCGATGAGAGCGTCTTCCCCCCGCCGGTCGGAACGGTCAGGGAAAAAAACTGTGGCGGGAGAGTGGCCATCGCTCTGCACCGTTCATAAATCTCTCTTCTGTACCTGTTGATCGCGGTGTCCTCTGCTTTTGAGTGGAGGGAGACCATGTAGTCATCTAATTTCTTCGAAAGGTTTTCGAACGATTCATACTGCCCACGAACACGGGCCGAGCGGGGATCCGCAAAAGATTCTGTGTCGAGGGAGTCTGCATCGACAAGGCACGAGTAGAGCATTCGTGTGAAGAAAGCTACCGAAAAACCCGTTTTTTTCCTGATAGGGCGCAATTTAAGGCGAAAATGTGTTAGATCCGGGACTGAGATCTCCTCACGGTATGCCGAATAATCCGGCAGATATTTGTTTGCCAGGCGCTCCTCAAGCCCGCTCTCGCTGCTGCCGTAATTTAAGAGCCCGCCGTGGTGCCCCGTGATGATGTACTCCAGTAAACGGCTTAACTGCCAGTTGTACAGCGCCCTGGCCTCCCGCGCACCGGCGGTTGAATGGTCAACCCGAATACTGGCACCCTCCAGACGCCGTTGAAATTCAATCGAATACTTCCCGATGTCGTGCAATAGACCGCCGCCATAGGCGAGATCACCGGCATCGAAACGATCGGCAAACGCCGAGGCGATGTCAGCCACATTCTGGAGGTGAACCCCAAGCAACTGCCAGCATCTCTTGTCGGGGTTGTCCGTAGAGTGTGCATAATACATGACGCTGGTCACTGAATCATAATGTTCAGTAGAGATAAGATAAACATAGCCCTTTTTATCATATTCCAGAAACTCTCGACCCCATTCCCCTTTTGCCGCCTTCGCGAACTCAAGCTCTCGAGGACGCCCCCCGCCGGGGCCGCAATCCGCAGCCGGCAGACCGCCCATGGCGGTGGCTCCGGCTTGGAGCCGGACGCACGCCCCAAACCCCTTACCCCTCTCCCCCGCCGACCTCATCCTTCCGGAGTTTCGCCCGCACCGCCGCACCGGCGACCCCGGCGGCTGTCCCTAGGATTATGTAGAGATACCCGAGAGCGATCATCAACATCCCCGCAA
>Ga0208823_1001682_pt1 | contig 17220 bp, 14 predicted proteins | sample AD_UKC075_MetaG_FD_184440 | JGI IMG/M metagenome (GOLD analysis project Ga0208823, IMG submission 184440) | Active sludge microbial communities of municipal wastewater-treating anaerobic digesters from USA - AD_UKC075_MetaG (SPAdes) (version 2) | ecosystem: Engineered > Bioreactor > Anaerobic >... | reverse complement strand
CCCCCGTTCGCCGCCGGACTCGGCCGCCCGGATCAGCACGATCCGAGCGGCCGAATCTCTACGCGGCTTCGATCAGCACGTAGCCGCGACGACGACACTCCTGAAGGTCTTCTCTCAGTTCGCGGAGTACCCGCTCATCGAGATCCTTCGGCATCTGGCATCCGCAGGAGACCCCGCCGCCAGCGCCATAGCCTGGGGGCTGTTCAGGTTTGCAACGCAACTCCGGCGGCACCTCGCGGGGCAGTGGCACGCACAAGTCGTGTCCGGAGCAGCGGCGACCGATCAACTTCACTCGACACCGATGAGGGGACATCGGGCTTCCTTTCCTGGCCCAAATGGACCGTGACAGGAGGCCCTAGACTCATCAGCGCACAACCGAGGTTTCTAGGACCTCAATCGGGGCGGACGTTGACGCGTCCGTCCCGACCCTTTCCTGAACCCAACCCGGACGGGCTGGGAGTTGTCGAGATGCAGCGAAGACTGCACGACTCCGTGCGCTGTAACTTGCATCGATCAGCTCAGGAGATCGAGGTGTGCAAGATTGGGGCGGTGAACGTCGTGCACCACCAACCACAGCCCGCCAACGCTGTAGGCGCAGACACATCTGGCGCGGTCGTCGGCGCGTCATCGATGGGTCTGCCCCGGGTTTGGTTGAGACCTGAGACGTGGTTTCCCGGCGAGCGGGCCGAGGAAGTCCTGACGTTCGCGGGGCCATCAGTGGCCGAGCAAACCTCTGACCAACTCATACGCTGCATTCCCCGCGACGCCTCCACCAACGACGGCGGCGGTGCGGACGAGCGCCCTCTCCAGGTCGTGCACGCCTCCGCCGATCCGCTCGTGATAAGGGTCGCGCCAGAACATCGGATCGTCCTCGCCCTCTCGCCAATCCCGTTGGCGGGCAGCGACCTCGGATAACATCTCGGCCTGCTGATCTCCTCGGCTGTCGATCCTGCATGCTGTGAGCGACAACCAGTCCGGCTTGCCGTAATGGGAGAGCACGCTCACCAGGTCAGAGCCACCGGTGTGTCGCCATGCGCGGCCCACGTCCAAGCCTGCCTGCTCCAGGGCGTTGGCGTGGTAACGGTGAACCTCACGCTCGACTTGGTGGAACTTCTTCGCCTGGAAGTAGCGCGACCAGTCCTGCCCGCGAATTGAGTCCTTTCGGGCGACTGCGGGCACGCCGATGAAGAACAGGTCCCAGTCGTCGCCCGTCTGAGCATCCAGGTAGGCCACGGAGTACTTCAACTCGTGCCAGAGGCGGGCGCGAGGAGGGGCGAACACGAGGCTGACGAGACGCTCACCTGCCGGGTCAGACCGGTCGGTCACGCTCTTGGCGCGCTCGAAAACGTCATCCAAGGAGACCGCTGGCCACATGAGACGAGGATTCCACTGATCGCGCGCACCGACTTCGAGACACGCAGGGCGGAGGCTACTCCCGCTCGGTTCCGAATGGTCAACCCTCTCCCCGAGGGCGCCGAGCAGTGCACGATGCATCTGTGTCGAGATGCACTCAAGATTGCACGATTGTGCGCGGGATACTTTGCGCGATCGCTCGATCTGGCTGGCGCGCGCAAGATCCAGGTGGCATACCTGCTTCCGTCAGCGGTCCGTCCACGGGCCTTGCAGCAACGAAGTGCCGTCGACCCCGCGTAGGGGCTGCGTCCACGTACGGCCTGAGGTAGGGCGAGCAGGCTCGCTTGCGGCGCAGTCCCGACATGCTCGACCCCTATACACGCCATTAGGGACCAGGACGTCAAGGGCTCTCTCGACGCCGATCCCGCCAGACCAGCGGAGCGCGCCCAACGATCAATTCCAAGCGCTCAATCTCTCTGTTGGCGGCCACCATCCGAACGCCAACTGCGGCGGACTACGGAGACAAGAATCGTGGCCGCGACTCCGACCCAAAATCCTGTAGCCGCCCCACCCCTCGGCGGATCCCTAGGCGAAGGAGCAGAGACGGAGCCGGGGATCGCCGCTTCCTCAAAGCCGCCCTGCCATTTGCGGGGCACCAGCCACAGGATCGCATTTCCCGCGATACCCAGCAGGAGACCTCCAGCGAACAGTAGCAATTGCAGTTGCCGAGTCTTCACTGGTCGATGGCCCCGGACAATATATCGAAGTGCTTGATCGGAGCTGCCATCGAGCCTAGCATTCCACATCAACACCTCAGCATCACGCAGTGCAGGCGAAGAAGAGTCCGTTCGAAAATCACTGAAGGCGTTGCTCGCCCTTATCTCCATCGACGAGGACTTTGGAAGCGGATATGCCGAGATCCCGCCAATCTGATAGCGCTCCGTCGTCTCGCTTCCGTTCAAACTGCTCGTGACAATGCCTGGAAGCTCCAAAGTCGCCTGGTCGCCCGAGGATGACCAGACGGAAGGGAGGTCGATGTCGATCACCGCCAAAGCCGAACTTCCAGTGGTAGCTCCCAATAGGCACGGAACATACTTGCAGCTTCCTACGTCACCCCCAGTTATGCCTGATGAGATGATCCCTGGCCTATTCGGATTGAGGTACTCTGCCGTCGCGCTTTCGTCCAATCGCGGCCGAATCTTGGCAGCCTTGGCCAACTCCCCACAAACGATTATGTGAAGCCGGGGAAGGGTGCCTAGGTTCGCGCGAGAGGACACACTCACGTCAATGAGAAGACGCGCGCCGTCGGGCGCGACGGGATTCGGCCGAAATGCTTCATCAGCGGGAACAAAATTGGCCTCGACGTAAACGTTGCTTTCTGCTGGCAGCGGCCGATCAGTAGCTATTAATATTGTGCCCGACTGGGAGGCTGAGGGAGGGCTCGGGAAGGCGGCGAGACCGCACGCACCAGCCCCCGCCAGTGATGATGCGATGAATATCCACGTGAATTTGGAGACGCGCTTCAAGTGGTTTCGTCGCGCTACGAGACCTGCGCGGCGCTCGGCCAAAGCAATCCTCCTGACTGCACCCCTGAGTCGCTGCCAGTCTTGCACCCACGGACAGCTGGCACCATCGAGCCGCTCTGCTGGGGATGAACACCATTCCGGCCATCACGGGCCGAGTGACGTGGGGGTCATGCCCGTGCCAGAGGGCATGGCGGGGGTTTGACGGCCATGCCGTCATGCCCGCCTGTGGAAGGTGTAGGCGAGTTCGCGCTGCTGTCGGTGGTCGAGGGATGCCTCGAACTGCCGGTAACGCGTGCGTTCCTTGGTGGTCGGCTTCCTTCCTCGCCAGACGGGTGAGAGGTCGAGATGGGCGTGGGCGACGTGGACCCACTGCCATGTCAGGCCGTAGATCCAGCTGCTGTAGTGGGTGCCGGGGCGGAAGTGGCGAGCCCATTCCTCGAACCATCGGGTCATGTGGAGCCGATGGCGGATTTTGGCTTCCGTAGCGCGGTAGTCCCGGCGCGGTGACTCCTCGCCGGCGCGCCAGATCCGAGCCTCCCATTCGTCGGCGGTGACGAGCATGCTCGCCGAGCAGGCGCGGGCGCAGCGCACGCCCATGGGGCCGGGCATGCCGAGGGCTTCGGCGGCGGCGGCCCAGGACCTCACGTCCGGGTGGAGACGGGCCAGCGAGAGCGACGCGAACAGGCGCACCGTGGCTTCGCTGGAGTCGAACGCGCCGGCGAGATGCTCGACGTACTGCGCGTGCGGGATGACTTGGGGGACGACCAGCAGGTTGATCGGCATACGCACTCCGTCCGTTCTGGGGGTGTCGAGGTGGTGGGACAGGCGCCGGTGCGGGGCGCGGGCGGCCATCACCAGGCGGGTCAGGGTAGGGGTCATGACGGTGCGGTCGGCCAGCCACCCGAGAGGTCCGTCGTTGGTGGTGGGGGTGAGCTCGGTCCACGGCGTTAGCTGCCCGGCCGCGGTGTCGAGGTCTTCGGCGGCCAGGATCGCGTCCGCCGTCGCCAGCGCGTGGCCGCGCAGGGCGGGGTCGTCGGGTGGGCGGATGCCCCAGCGTGGTCTGCGGGTGACGGTGCGGTCTGCGGCGGCGGTCTTCAGGTCTTGGACCCAGTGGGCGAGTGTGTCGGCGCCGGGTTGTCCGGCCAGGTGCAGCAGCAGGATCGTCAGGTTTCTCAGGTCGGTCAGGTATGCCGCCGGACCGGCCGACTGCCCGAGCACGAGAACGGGCTCGCCTGCGAGGGCGGCGTCGATGCGCGCCTGGGTCGCGAGGACCACTGGTGACGCTGGTGTCGTCGTGAGGGTGGTGAGGTCGTGGTGGCACTGCTTGAGCGGCCCCTGACCCAGTGGGTTCCCGCACACCGTGGCGCCGCCGACGCGGCGCAGGTGGGAGTGGCGCTGGTCGCGGAACGGCCGCCCGCACGACGGGCACTCGGCGGCCAGGACGAGGCCGTGGTCGGTGCACACCGTGACGAGGAGCAGCCGCCAGGCGGTCTTCCAGGTACCGGTCTCGGCGATACACGTGGGGCAGATCTGGGTGCCGTGGGCGGGGGTCCAGCCGCGGGCGGCGACCTGCCGGTACGAGTACCGGTCTGCCGGGTCCAGGCCGGTCAGGTCGAGGGCGGTGCCGTCGAACGAGGCGAGGGTGGCGGCATACACGCTGTCCTCGTCGACGCGAGCGAGGGCGGCGAGTCGGGTGATGGTCTCGGGTGAGGGGGCGAGGGTGAGGTAGCGGTTGCCGGCCCGCCCTCGGCCGGTGGCGGCGAGGAGTTGCGCTGTGGTGAGGCCGTTGGCGTCGGCGAGGTGCTCGAGCCAGGACTCGATCGACTCCCCAGGCTGGGGAGTCACAGAGACCGGCAGGGCGGCGGTCATGGCCGGATGGCTGGGGGTGTGCGCGACCCCCAGGCCCTGTCGTCCGGCAGGAGATCCTGGGGGTCACTTCCCGGTCCCTCGCAACGGTGGACGTCAAGGGTCAGGCTACCGGTCACGCGGCTCACCAGCAGGGACTGTGGTCGGGCCGTGTCCTGACTCGGCTGCGGTGCATTGGTCCAGCGCGGCGGCCAGGTCTGCCTTGGTGGCCGGTTTGGATCGGTGCACACTGTCGCTGACGTCCCGGGCGGCGTCGACCACCCACACCAGCTCGTCACCGAGGTCGACGGCCTCGATGTCATGTGGGAAGCCGTCGCGGGCCAGGATCCGGGTCAGGTTGGCTTCAAGGTCGCCGAATACGGGGTTGGGCATTTGCCGCAGGTCGGTCGGTTCCCCGCCCCGGGCCACGGCCAGCGCGATCACCCCGTGCACCTCGGACGTGGTCTCGGCGGGGCCGGCTGCGACGAGCAGCTGGTTGATCGGGTCGAAGACGAGCAGGACTCGCACGTAGATACCGTCGGTCAGGCGCAGGAACGTGGGGTGCAGGTGCCAGGTGGTCGTTGCTGCTCTTCCTTGCCCACTGCCAGGTCGGGTCGGCTCGGTCATGCCGTTCTCCTCTGTTTCGGGTGACGGTGGCGGCCATGATCAGGGCGTCCGTTGCGGTAGGCGCGGCCGGCGGCGATGCCGGTGTACCCAGACAGCTTGGCGAGGTCGGCGCACTCGGTCGCGATGGGGCAGCCGGCACACACGGCAGCGGGGTCCACGAGCGCGGCAAGGCGGGCCGACAAGGCGGGCGCTGCGGCATACCCGGCTTCCCAGCGGGTCCACTCGATGGTGAGGCCCTTGCAGCTGCCGTCGGCGAGGCTCCAAGCCGCGTCGCGGGCTAGGACTTCGCGGCTGATGCCTCTCACTGGTGGCCCCGATGCGAGCCGAGGCACTTGGTGGGGACGTGTGCCGTGGTGATGGTGATGCTCTCGAGGAGATCGGCGTCGGGGCCGAACTGGCGCAGGAGCTGGTGCTGGAGGTCAGCGCGCGCTTCGAGGGCGGCATGCTCGGTCGAGTAGGAGCCGGCGAGGTCGTGGCAGCTCCAGACCAGCCACACGCGGGTCACCGAGGCGGGACCCGGGCGACGGTCGGCCAGGAGTTCTTCGACGAGCATCCGCAGCTCTTCGGCGTAGTGGGCGTAGAAGGTGGCATCCATGCCTGCGATGGGCGTGTCGCCCATCGCCTGCAGGATCCGTACGGCGCGGGTGTGGAGGTCTTCGTGGTCCGGCTCGATGGGGTTCATCCGTACCTCCGGGTCACGCCGGCGAAGGTGGCGCGGCTGGCCGGAATGGTGAGGAGGTCGGCGTCGGCGAGGAGCTGTTGGCCGGTCTCGTGCAGCAGCAGCCTGATCTCGGGGTCGATGCGGGTGTCGAAGGCGTGGATGTCGCGGTCGGGGATGTGGGGCCAGGGGCTGGAGCGCATTGGGCCGTGGGTGAATCGCGTCCAGATCCAGCCGAGGGCGAGGACGTCGATGTCGGCGGTGGCCAGGCTGGGCGGTAGCAGCCGGGTGGTGCTTGAGGGCAGGTGGGTGACGGCTCGCAGGGTGTCGCGGCGGCGCTGGTAGTCGACGAGGCCGGCGGCGAGTAGCGCGTCGAGGGATCGGACGAGCAGTTCTGCGTCCTGGTGGCGGAGGCCGGCGCCGGTGTGGATGCCGTGGATGAGCAGGCTGGTGGGTATGCCGGTCACACCGAGGGCGGCGGTCGACTCACTGGGTGTGGGGTCGCCGTTGTGGGCTTGGGTGGTGAGCATGTGCAGCGCGGTGGCGGCGCGGGTGAGCGAGAGCCACTGCCCGGGCCGTCGTGCCGGGGCGCCGTCGCCGGTCGGCAGTGGCAGCAGCGCTGGGACGTGCCTGGGGTGCAGTCCGTCTTTGGTGACGTGGTGGCGGAGGCGGGTGAGGAACCAGTCGAGCCGAGCTCGGTCTGCGGGGGTGAACTCGGCGGCCTGGTGCACCCGCGTGTGGACCGGTCGCTGTCGTTTGTCGCGGACGAGGCGGGGGCCGCAGAGCACAAGCAGGGCGGCGACCGAGGATGGGTCGGGTGACGGGTAGGCGCCCCACGTCCGAGCGGCCGCGATATCGACCTCCGGGAGGTCAGGGGGCGCGTTCAGCAGACGAGGCTCGATGCTCGAGGCTGTGTGCTGACAGCGGCGGCGGAGTCGGTAGAGGATTCCCCGTGCTCGGGGCTGCTCGATGGCTGCTTCGGCGAGGTCGCGCAGGATCTCGGCGAGCTCAAGCACGCGTGGGTGCGCGCGCGTGACCGTGTGTGCGGCGCCGGCTTGGACGAGGTAGCAGCGGCACCGGAGGCAGACGGGCATGAGCGCGGTCTGCCAGAGCAGGTCGGTGTGGCCGGTGGCGAGGGTGCAGGCCGGGCAGAGCCACACGACGTCGAAGTGGTGGCGCCACCCGTGTCGCCGCTGGGCGCCGTGGCCGCGGATGGCCAGCGGGTACCGATTCATCGTCAGCTGGCGCGCGGCAGCGTCGTCGAGCCCGGCGAGGGCCGCCACGGTGTCCAGCTCACGCGTGTGAATGTCGATGTCGTGCCGATACCGGGGCAGCACCCGGGCGCGGTGGAGGCCGTTGGCGTCGGCCAGCCGCACGGCATACGAGCTGAGCGGCTCGGACGGCCGCGGCGCGGGACGGACGGGCAAGACCGTCACGACACGGCCACCTTGACTCGCCGGCGTCGGGACGGCTGGGGCGCGACCGGACGGAGCTCAGCTTCGCCAGCGATCGCGCGAGCGGACAGGGGGACAGCGTCGAGGTGAGCGGTGGTGATCGTGTCCGAGCCGTCGTCGAAGGCTGCCAGCAGGGCCTCGGTGAGCAGCAGTGCGGTGTCGCCGACGTAGCCCTGCGTTCTGCGCCAAATGTAGCCCGCGTGCTGGATGGAGAAGACACCTGCCGGGGCGCAGTCGAAGTAGGGCAGCAGCACTGTCTCGGCATCCTTGAGGAACCGTTGCCAGGTGCGCCGGTCGTCCTCGGTGTCCAGCGGGTACGCGGTCAGGGTGAAGCGTTCGAGGCGGGAGTTGATCTGCGGGTCGAGGTAGAGCGGGGACTCGTGCAGGTCGGCGCCGACGAGGATCATCGTGCCGCCCAGCTCGCCGAGCTCGGTGTTCAGGTACTTCAGGAAATCCAGCATGTCGCGGCTGTCCTTGTTCGATACGTCAAGGAAGTGGCTGTCGTCGATGAGCAGCAGCCGCACCCCGTGTTGGCGGAAAGCGTGGATGACCCGGGTGGTGGTGACCCGCACGAGGCCTTCGCTCGGATAGCCCATCGTGAGCAGCAGCGCGGCGAGGACGTCGCGGATCTTCGACGCGGCACGCAGGGTGAGGTAGAGCTGGGGGATCCAGTCGGCGGTGACACCGGGTTCGGGGTTCCAGGTGGGGCGCGGGTCTGCGCAGGCGGGGCCGAGCAGGTCGCGGTAGGCCGCTTGCGCCCAATCCTTCACGAACGTGGACTTGCCGACGGCGAACGAGGCGCTGACCGACCCGATCGCCTTCGCCCCCGGAGGGCGGAGCCGGTTGCGGTCCACGAGCCGGGTGAGCTGGTGGGCGGCACGTTGGGCCAGAACCGAGGGCAGGACCAGCCCGGTCATGGCGGAGGTTAGCTGGTCCCAGTACTCGTCCTGGGCCGCCTCGGACATGGTGTCGAACGTCTCGACCGGGATCGGGGTCGGCATCGGCCGGGGTGGCGCCGTGGCCTGCTGGTGCCACAGGCGGGCGTCCATCAGATGGCCTCGCGGTCGTAGTCGGGGAAGGGCGAGTCGAAGTCGATCGGTGCGGGACTGTCGATGCCGTCGACCTGGTCCGCGGCGACAGTGAGGGCGGGACGCGGCCGAGGAACCGAGGGGGTGTCGGCGGCGGTGTCGATGAGCTGACGGGCAGCGGCTGCTTCGGCGTGGTCGATGACGGCCTGGTCGTGGCGCATGCCGGCGCGGATGAGCTTGCTGCGCCATTCCTCGTCGGTGGGTGCGGCGCTCAGCTCGGTGATGGCGGCGATGATCTCGCGGGTGACGTTGCGGCGGGAGACGACGCGGTTGCCGCCACGTTCCTTGATGAGCTGACGGGCTCGCTGCACGACGACGTCGGTCAAGGGCGCCTCGACCAGGTGCGCGTCGCGCCACTGCAGCTCGTAGATGCGGTCGTCGTGGCGGCTGCGGTGCCAGAGCCGGGTGCGGTCCCGGGGGTCGTAATGGAAGGGGACCTTGGCGTCCTGGGCGCGGAAGGTCCCGGGCCGGACGCCGCGGATCTCGTCGAGGATGTCGCCGTCGTAGGTGAGTCCGCGGAACGCGACGCCACCGTTGCCCGGGGTGAGCCACTTCTCGGGGAGCAGGCTGAAGATGAGGTCGGGGTGTTGCGGGACGAGCAGGCGGCCGGTGATCGCGTGCAGCATGTCGTGCCGCTCCAGCGGGGTGAAGTTGCCGTCCTCGACGCCGGGGATCTTCACGCCGCCGTGGCGGTTGCGGTGATAGGCGATGGCGATGTGTCGGTGCAGGTGTTGCTGCAGCTCGCGCCAGGACCCGAGGGGCTCGAACCCGACCCAGCCGACGAACCGGCCCCTTTCGTGCACGGCGCGGCCTTTGAAGCCGGCCCCGTTGCGGAATGACTGGTATGCCGCCTGGAGGCTGTCGTGCCACCGCTCCACAATCCCGTTGTCCACAGGACGTCCAGGCCGGGACGGCATGAAGTCGACCTGCCAGTCGGACAGCAGAGCCCGGAAGGGAGCGCTGAGGAAGATCCGCGCGTTGTCGGCCCGCAGCGAGACAGCGGTGATGCCGGGCTTGACGTGCCGGCCCGTTACGTCGCGGCTGGTGCGGACCCGGCTGGCGTGAGCGGTGACAGGGTTGTCGCCGATGTCGAGGCTGGCGGGTATGCCGCACCACCGGAAGTCGTCGATCGTGGTGTCTTCGACGACCATCGAGAAGGGCCGGATCGCGTCGTACAGCGCGAGGGCGATCTCCAGGGAGTTCGCGGACTGGGGCACGACGCGGCAGGCGACGACGACCCGGCTCGGCACCGAGATGATCGTGATGATCTCGACGGAGTAGACCCGTTCATAGACGTCGTCCCAGACGAGGTTGTCGCACCGGGTGACGTCGACGGCGAAGTGGCCCGGGTGGGTGGCCGGATAGTTGCTGCGGCCGGAGTTCCTGCGCAGCGTAGATGACTTGTGCTGCTTCGTCGTGTGCCCCAGCGCGGCGAACCGCATGGACAGGTACTGCTGGGTGATGCGTTGCGGCAGGTCGATGTCGTCGACACCCTCCTGCTTGAGCCGCACCAGGACCCGCCGCTCGATCTCGACGAGGCTCACCTTGCTTCTGGTGCCGTCGAAGCCGGCCAGCTCCTCGTCAACGATGCGGACGAAGCGTGGGTCGATGACCTCGAAGCCCTGGCGGCCGCGGGTCTTGCGGCCATCGACCAGGCCCCGCAGCCCGTCTCGTTTGAAGGACTTGATCCAGCCTCGGATTGTGTTTGCCGAGACGCTGTTCTTGACGACCTCGCCCGCCAGGACGCGCCGGACCCGCATCCGGTCGACCGAGTACTCGAAGGTGAGTTGGCGCGCCATGGCCTCGATCCGCTTGGTCAGGCTGACCCCGAAGCCCTCGCCGAACGGATAGAACGGCTCCCCGTCGCGGGCCATGAGCGGGTGCCCGTCGCGGTATGCCGTGAGGATCTCGAGCACGACCTCGAGCTTGAGCAGGATCTCGGCGCGGATCGCCGGGGCGAGGCTGCTCCACCACGGCTGAAGTGACAGGTGGATCGCGTCGAGCCCCTCGTCGCCGAGACCGGTGACGGCGAGCTTGTCGGCGCGCACGAAGTGGTTCTCGCCGAGGGCGTCCTTGACGGTGACGCCGTGACGGCCCAGCTCCACCACGACGGCCGGGCCGTGGGTCATCAGAACCCGGGCCCCGACGTAGAGCTCGACCGCCTTGCTCACGCCGTCACTGCCTCTGGCTGGTGCACCACGATCGGTGTCGTCCGCGTGAGCTGGGCGTCGAGGTCGCACTCGATCTGTCCGCTCCAGATGCCGTGCCACATCGCAGATAGGACATGCCCCCCGCCGGCGTCAAGCCCCAGGACGTCGGCGACACTGCCCTGGCCCTCGAGACACTCGTGGAGCAGGCGCAGCGATCCCTGGTACCAGGGCATCGGCCGGCGGAAGCCGTGGATCCACATCAGGTTCACGCGCCGGACCCGGGACCAGCCCGCGAACACCTCGTGGCTCCAACCCACCTCCACGCACGCTTCGGCGGTGAGCCGCACTTTCAGCCGGAAGTCCTCGTCCTGCCGCCCTGCTGGTCGGACATCCCACAGCCGGACCGTGCCGTCGTCGTGCCGACTGAGCAAGTCCGGGGTGTGCTCCAGACGCCGCCCCCGACGCTTGGCCGGCAACCGAAGCAAACAGGGCTGAGCGACCAGCCAAGTCACATCGGGGCGGCGATCCAACTCCCTCACCAGGTCATGCTCAAGGCCTGACTCCAAGTGCAGGTGGTTGCGGGTCGTGACTGAGTACGCGTACACCGGCACATGCCCCGACCCTGCCTTCACCTTCGGGGTGCGGGTGCGCTGAAGACGGGTGACGTCCGGGCGGTCCGGCCACGGCCACACGGCCAGGTCCGCCCCCACGTCGAACAACCACTCAGTGTCCATGTCGGGGCACAGCACCACAGGGGCTGGCCGCTTCCGGGCATGCGAAATAGACTCGTCCACGCGGCGGCACCTTCGTTTCTGTCCAAGATTCATCAGGGCCGGCGTCGAGGGGTACCCGTGTCCGCGGGTGCCCCTCATCCGTGTCACGGATGAGGGCCTCGAAACCTGTCCTGTCCGGGAGCCTACGGCGACACGCCACGGCAAATCAAGACTTTCGCGCTTAATAACCGACAGAGACGTGTCTCACTCAGTCGCCGCTAGCCAGTAGCCAGCAACTCGAGCGGCGGACCCACGTAGACGAAGCACAGCAAGCGGAGGCCAAGACGGTCAGGAGTGCCTCCGACGTCTCCGCAGGTCGTCCCCACTTTGTCGCTTATTAAGTGCCAGGATGCGACTTTTCGCCTACCCTGTCTCTGTGACGGGTAGGCAGCGGTCCGTTAGTGTCGGTGCGACGCGTCTGACCAGCGCGTCGCCGAACCGGCCGAGCGCCACCAACGCTTGGCGACAGGGTCTGACCAGCCCTACCGAAGGACATCCACCGGCCGTGCCTCAGCGAATCAACACCGCCGTCGCCACAGGCGACGCCACCGTCTCAGTCGTGGCTCGTGAATGGCCCGCTGCCGTCAAGCCTCAGGAGAACTTCCTGTGCATGAACCCGCGATGCCCACAGGCCGCTCGGATAGCTCGCGAGAAGAGCAAGGGCCGACCTCAGCTCTTCTGTGGGACGAAGTGCCGACGCGCCTACGACTACGAACGCGCCCAACTCCTATTGGACAAGGAGTGCCTCAAGAAGGCGCTCGATCGTCCTGGCGGAACCTTCCGAGAGCGCGAGGTCGTCAAGGCTGCCCTCGCCAGCATCGAGCGATGCCTCCTTCACTACGCGTACAGCGCTTCCAGCACCACGGAGGATCCCAGATGACGCCCGTAGGGTTCCGGGACAGGGTCGCCTCCGTCTGGAACGTAGCGGACAAGCTCCGCGGTACCTTCAAGCAGCATGATTACGACTCGGTCGTGTTGCCGCTTCTCGTGCACCACCGTATAGACGACGCCTCGCGCCGCCGGAACCGCTGTCCTCCACGCAGCCAGGGGGTACCCCATGATCGGTGGCAGCCGTTGGAGCGGGAGGTAAGGACCTTTGAGGGTTCGTCGGACTTCTGATTCAGCGGTGGCGCCCAGCTCTCGCCCCATCGACTCCCTGGCATTCATATGACGGCCCTCCCTGGCGGCGCAGCCGACAAGAGTGGCAACGCCTACGAAGCCTTGTGGACCGCCTTGCGCATCGCGGACCTGCTGCGGGGTGAAGCCTCGAGCCTTCGGATCGAGCCGGTGGGCGACGACGGCCTGGGCATCGAGTTCCAGGTTCAACTCGCGGATGGAACCTGGGGAGAGCAGACCAAGCACAGCGTGACCACATGGACCATCAAGCGGCTACGTGACGAGGGCGCTCTGGCGGCTGCGAAGCACCAGGTCGGCACTGGCATCGGCTATCGACTTATCACCTCAAGCGCAGCCACCGCACTCGATCAGTTGTCGCAACGCGCCCGCGCTACAAGTACCTTGGGGGACTTCGAATCCAGTCTCTCCGAGAAGCTCCGATCGGACTACCAGGACCTTAAGTTGATCTGGGTCGATACTGACGACCGTTGTTGGCGTCGGCTCCAGCAAGTCAGAGTCGAGCATCATCCGTACGCGTCCCTACGCCGGACCGTCCGCCAGGCGTTCGAGATCCTCTATGCAGGCGATCCCGACCTCGTCATCGCTGCGGTCACCGCCTTCTGCGGCGAGCACATGCATGAGCCTCTCCAGGCGCCTCAGGTTGCTGCACACCTGAGGCGAGTGGGCTTCGTCGACCGACTGCTGGCCGGCGACGACAACACGCGACGACTCCTCCACCGGACGATCGCGCGCCAACAACGCCGCGTCAGCGCATCGGCCCCCGAAGGGGGCCTCGTCCCGCGGATCGAAGTCCAAGAGATTGTCGACGACCTTCTGGCCGACGAGAGTCCACAACTCACTCTCCTTGACGCGCCGGCCGGGTTCGGCAAGAGCGTGGTGGCGATGGAGGTCGCGGCAACGCTCGAACTTCATGGATGGCACGTAGCGATCGCGCGACTCGACAACGCGTCAACGATGCCTACGTCTAAGCACCTCGGCGCGCAGATGGGCCTGGACGAGTCCCCCTCGATCGTCCTCGCCGGCATCGCCGCTGGGTCACCCGGGCTGCTGGTAGTGGATCAGCTCGATGCGGTTAGCTACTTCAGCGGGCGAATGCCTGACAGTTTCGATGCCGTGGCAGAAGTCGTCGACGAGTTCCGTAGTCAGCCGAACTTGAAGGTGATGCTCGTCTGCCGAACCACCGACGTCGAGAACGACCCCAGACTCCGGTCCCTACTTCGAGCCGACAGCAACACGGGTCGACGCACCTTGAGTCGACTGGACCTTGACGCCCTGCAGGCCTACCTGAGGACCAACGGGTTGGAGATCGAAAGCTCCGAGACCATGGAGCTGCTCAGGACCCCCCTTCACCTCTCTGTGTACACGCTGCTGTCTGATGAATCCCGGAGCGATAGGTTCCGAACGCTGCAGGACCTATACAACGCCCTGACCCGAGACATCCGGCGCCGTGCCGAGTCAAGGGCGGGGGCGCTGGACTGGCAGGGAATCACGACTCACCTCGTTCAGTCCATGAGCGACAACGAAACGCTCACGGTCAGCTCAGACCAGGTGGGCCAGTTTGCCGCCAACCAGCTTGCAGCCTTGGAGTCCGAGGGTCTCCTCGTCTCGGACATGGGGGGTCTCGCCTTCTTCCATGAGTCCTACTTCGATTACCTCTTCGCTCGGGCGTTCGTGACGGGCCAAGGGGACCTCCACGAGTTCCTTGCTGGCTCGGGCCAGTTCCTCTTCCGCCGAGCACAGACCAGGCAGGTTCTTGAGTACTTGGCCGCCACTGACCGGCCACGCTTCCGTCAGCTGGCGGCCCGGTTGCTCTCCTCGCCGGCGATACGGTCTCATCTCAAGCAGGTCGTTGTCGGCGTCCTCCAAAGAATTGACCCGCAACCGGAGGACTGGGCGGCGATCGAGGCAGTGGCGTGGTCGGATTCATCCATCGCCCCGCAGGTCGTTGCACTGCTGAGTCGGCAAGGTTGGTTTGAGGCAGCAGATCGCTTGGGCCGGTGGGAGGTGTGGCTCAACGACACGTCGCTCCTGAATCGGGCAATGAATCAGGTCGTGCCTGCTGCGCGTCATCATGGGAAGCGGGTAGGAGACCTCGTTCGACCCCACGTCGGCGCAAGTGAGGATTGGCGCCTCTGGCTTCGGGCTCTCGTCTCGTGGTCTCTCACCCCTGAGCTGGTTCCGCTGACCGTGGAGCTGATCGAGGGCGGCCACATCGATGATGCTCGAGGCCCCATTGCGGTCAACAGCGACTTCTGGTCGATCGTCCACATGTTGCTCACCAAGGACCCCGTCGGCGCCGCGCGCGTGACAGGGGCTTTCCTACGCCGTGGACTTCGCCGCGGGCAGGCCGAGGGCTCAGCAGATCCCTTCGAGTCAGGACATCTGGCGACGCACTCAACCGACACGAGCATCTTCATCGACACAGCCGAGGGCGCACCACTTGAGTTCCTCGAAGAGGTTCTGCCCTTCGTTGTCGAGGTGGCTCTGGTGGACCAGAACCACCGAGACGAGCACCTGCCGGCCGGGCGACGCTGGGGGTATCGATGGCGTGGAACGCGATACTCGGTGGATGACGCGATCTTCGAGGCGGTCGAGGCTGCGCTCATCACCCTGGCAGGGTCGCAGCCAGACGGCGTCAAGGCCACCATCGAGCCCCTACGCGAGAGCGAAAGCGAAGAACTCCGCTTCCTCGCGTGTAGAGCGCTCACAGCCTTGGACGACTCGGACGACGCCATCGCGTGGTTGATCGAAGACCCGCGGAATCTCGTGCTCGGGTGGGCTGACAACCCCCGCTGGGCCTCTCGCGAGTTGATCTCCAGGCATTCTTCACGGTGCTCCGTCGACCTCTTCACCCAACTCGAGGAAGCGATCCTTGCTCGTGGGTCGACACTGCAGCGCGGGGCTATCGGTCACGGCCAGTTCGTGCTGCTCTCTGGGCTTGACCCCTCCCGGATATCACGTGATGGACAGCGACGACTCGCAGAGCTGGAACGGAGATTCCAAGTCGCGCCTTCGGAGCCGCTGCCGATCGAGGGGTCTTGGGTAGGGTCGCCTATCCCCGACGATGCAACGAAGAAGATGTCGGACGTCAACTGGCTGGCCGCTTTGAAGAAGCACTCCTCCGACGAGACCGACTGGGCCGACGGCACCCCCGTCGGGGGAGCAAGGGAGTTGGCCCAGGTTCTGGAGCAGCGTGCGAAGGAGGATCCAGAACGGTTCGCCCGGCTGGCGCTGCGCTTCGACGCCGCCATCCCGTCCACGGCGGGCGCACATCTGCTTAGGGGAGCCAGCGTTGGCATTGATCTGGCGCTTCTTACCGAGGTATGCAATCACCTGTCGGCACTCTATGGGGAGGAGGTCGGGCGCGACATCTGCAGCGCCATCCAAGATGCCGACGGGACCAACGCTCACCTGGTCGCCCTCGTCGCGCGATACTCGCAGTCGCCGGACCCCGACCGGGAACTAGCGCGCACAGCAGCAGCCTCAAGCGGCGGGTACTACTTCGCCGGTGACCTCTTCACGGCTGGACTGAACTGCACGCGGGGCGGGGCAGCGCTGGCCGCGGCATCAGCGCTGTTCGGCACGCCGCCGTTCGTAACCGAACTACTTCCCGCCGTCGAACGACTGGCGGGTGATCCGATCCTGGCGGTCCGCACCTGCGCAGCCAACGCCGTGGCCGCCCTCCTCAACCACGACCGCGACCACGCGCTCTTTCTGGCCGAGGCTCTGTTCGATGCCCCGGTTGATGTCCTTGACGCCCACTCAACAGAGCGGCTGCTCACGTACTGTCTACTCCGCTCGCCCGACAGGTTCGCAGCCCAGCTACTGCGCGCCATAATGGGACCCCCCTCGATCGCCGAGCGAGGAGGGCGCATTTGGGCGATAGCCGACTTCAGGGGAGTCATCCCCGCGCCCATCCCGACCTCCGTCAACGCTCTCCCTGCGTCTGCTCGAGTAGGTGCGGCCCAAGTGCTCGCCGAGAACGTGGCCGACGCGGTTGGCACCATCGCGCCGCTCTTCGACGATCCGGATCCGGATGTTCGCGCAGCGGCAGCGCGGGGTATGCGCAACATCGCCCACGCTGCACCGCAGGCAGTCGACTCCCTGATTGAGACGTTCCTCGACAGCGCTTCGTTCGTGGACCACATGGAGCACCTCTTCGATGCTCTGGAAGGACTCGGAACGCGACTGCCGGCATCGACCCTCGAAGCCTGCCGGCGAGCAGTGGGGACAACCGGAAACGACCTCGGTAACATCACGACAGCCAGGGCAGGGCTAGGGCAAGACATCATCACGATCGTCCTCCGCCTCTACCGGCAAGGAGACGAGGCCACTCGCGCGGGCTGCCTGGACATCATCGACAGTCTCACCGACGCCAACGCCTACGGGGTTGACGAAGCACTGGCTGAGGAGCGTTGATCGGGCATAGGGCTTGATCCTGCGCCATCACAGGCAAGACCCCAGATCTTGCCGCCCGAGCATCCATAACGCAGCGCGGGAAACACTCCCGAGATGCATAACGTCGGCTAATTCTTAGAATCGACGGCCGTTCTTACAAGATCCAGTGCATCTCGACAGGAGTCTTGGATCGGTGTGGAGATGCAGTGAA
>Ga0208823_1001677_pt1 | contig 17243 bp, 17 predicted proteins | sample AD_UKC075_MetaG_FD_184440 | JGI IMG/M metagenome (GOLD analysis project Ga0208823, IMG submission 184440) | Active sludge microbial communities of municipal wastewater-treating anaerobic digesters from USA - AD_UKC075_MetaG (SPAdes) (version 2) | ecosystem: Engineered > Bioreactor > Anaerobic >... | reverse complement strand
CCACAGGTCAATGTCAAAAAGGACGGCCAAGGCCTTGCCCACGGCCAATGCCATGCGGGTGCCCGAGCCGAGCCCCACGTGTGAAGGCACGGCAGAGGCGATATTTATGAAAGCTCTATCCTTGATGTCGAAGTGGTCCAAAAACCTTTGAGCATACTCAAGCGCCCTCTCAAAGTCAGGCCCTTTAGCCTGCAGGGTGTCGCTCCTGCAGACGTCAAGGGAAACCTTGGGTTCGTCTATACCCATACCGATCCCGCCAAACATCCTTCCAAGGCTTCCGTTTAAGTCAAGAAAGCCAAAGTGCAGCCTGGCGCCGGCCTCAACGTGAACGACCTTCATCGAATACCTCCTCAAGATAGCCTTCCACAAATGCGAGGGCTTGCGCTTCCCTCTCTCCGCCCGTCCTTTCGACTAAAGCCTTGGCGTTCGATATAAGCCCGTTAAAAAATTGGCGGTCGTAAAGCCGATATCGCGTCGCCGCTATCAAAAGTTCCATGATCGACCCTTTAGCCCTATTATAGCCCCTATACGAACGCCTTACGTCGCTGTAAAGGAGGCGGCAGCTAAATCGCCCGGCAAGATCGTCTTCTTCAGTTGCGACGGCCTCAAACTCCATCCACGAGCAGGCCTCGACGTATACAAAACCTGACACCCTTAGGGCGGGAATGCAGTTAAATACGGGTTCGCCCAATGCACTTAGGCAAAAGGCCAAGATGTCGTCCGTTGCGTTTGCCACAAATTCTCCCCGTGACATTAGGTTCTCGTAGGTATGGCTGCCCTTAAAGACGTGCAAAAAGTAGCTGCCCTGCTGCTCGATCAAGCCCATGGGAGCCCAGTTTGGCAAGCCCTCGGAGTTTAAGGTTGAAACTATGACCTCATATATCATCGCTCGACAGATAGCCCCAGTTTAGGGGGCGCTCCTGCACGTATTTTTTCCCCAGCTTGGCGGCCAGTGAAGCCCTTTCGAGCTCGCGGCCCAGGTAGAAGGCATGTCCGGGGTCCGTGACGTTCAGCTCACCGAAAAGCTCGCCTGCATCTTTGCCCCTTAAAAATACCGAATTGTTAAATATGTATATGCAGTCGCCTATCACGAAGATCCTAAAGTTTTTGTCCGTCACATGTCTGTGTATGTTTACTATCTCCTCTTCGCTGTAGCTTTCAAAGGGCATGTCCCTTACCGTAACCAGGCCAAACCCGAAGCCCTTGGGTAACATTCCCGACTGCTTGGCGCTTTCGTTCAGCGCGCTTGCTATGTAAGCTTCGCGAACCGCCCCCCGCGCCCAGCTTACCACTTCCGTCGTGAGCACGTAATTGACGTTTAGCTCGCTGCATATCCCCAAAAGCAGGGCGTTTATGCCCGTTGAGTCGGCCTCGGTAAGCTCCGTAAGGTTTCCCGTGCCCATTAGCATCTCGTCTTCCGGAAAACGACTCCTGTACTCAACGAAGCGGTGTATGGACCTTGAAAGCCCAAAGGGCAGCGGGTCAAGGACAGGATCTGCGATGTAGCGCTTACCCATCTCCTTTAACCTTGTCACGTTTCTTACCAGCGAATCGATGCTTTTGTCCTCAAAGTCGGGTATTACGACGACGGGACATGACATCTTGTCCGCAAGGTCCATGTTTGAGCCGTTGACGCTCAAGTAAAGGTCGATACCCGCTTCGTTGGCCTTTAAGGCCGTTTCCTCGTCAAAGGTATCGAGGCTCACCCTGTATCCAAGGCCCTTTAGCATCGTAACGATCTCGCTGACATTTGGGATTGCGCCCCTGACGGGGCCACCCAGGTCGATGATCGATGCCCCCTTTGCCTTGTAGCCTGCAGCCTTCTCTGCGATCTCCTCCAAGCTCAACCTGTGGGCGTCTACGATCTCGGCCAGTATCTGAACGTTTGGGCCGACCCTGGTCTGGTGTGCTGCAAGGCCGAAAAATCCCGGAAGGTCCTTTAGGTCCTTGGGCCCCTTTATTACCTTGACGCCTAAAGCCTTGGACAGAAGCTCTTCGTCTCCCTGGCATAAGCCGGGCAGGATCACCGTGTCTGCTCCCTTTAAATCCGTCAACTTGGACGCCACCCACGTTACGTTCATGAGCGCCGCTACAGAAATGGGGAGCACTGCCACATCATGCGAAAATGGCAGCTCAATCTTTTTTAATATGTTCTGCAAGGCCTCGCGGGCGAGCTTGCCCGTCACAAACAGGGTCTTAGACATCTACAGGCTCAGCCATTCTTCCATGGTGATGTTCGGCCGATGGCTTTCGGCCTGCCCGCGAATTTCCGCCCTGATGTCGCCAAGCAGTCCGCTTCTTTCGGCGAAGGCGTTGTGACGGTGTATGCTTTCAAGGCTTTCTTCCCTGGCAAGCACGAAGGACTCATTCGGAAGGTCCGGATAAACCTCGACCAAGTTAAAGAGCATCTGCCTTACCACGTCCTCGGCGAACCTCGCGTTTTGATGCGCCTTGTTGACCACGAAGAACTCGTCGGGCCTCTTCAGCAGCTCGTAGGTCTCCGAGCTCATGGAAGCCTCTATTATATGCACCAGGTGTTCCGCCCTAACCGACATATCGGATCCCACCAAAAGCGTGCCCCTTGCCCGTTGGTTGTGGGTGGGCATGGGAATCAAGCTCACGATCTTGGCAGCCTCGTCTGGGTCATAACCCGCCTCCTGAAGGAGCATCCTTGCATGAGAGCTCATCATGTCCTGTGCGCAGGGACAGGCCGTCATGCCCTCCGCTTCCACCCCGATGATGCGTCGAGACCTTTGTCCGTCGGTTGAGGCGATTCCCACGAACGTATAGAGCTCCTCTGTCTTTTTCGCCGATATGGGTGTGACCCTTTCCATGGGGTAGCGCGCCTTTATCCACACCTCGGCCTTCTTTGCCCTTTGGGATCGCACGACCTGCAGGGCCAGCCTTTCGGCAAGGCTTTCTATGTCGGGGGAAGGCTCGAGCGAAATTTCTTCTATCATGCCCTCGAGCACGTCAGTGAACCTCGACATGTGAACGCCAGCCTTGAAGGGATCAAGGTAGGCAAAGAAATCAAGCGTCGCGTAAAAAAGCGCAGCCTTTCCCTTGACCCCTAGCCTGATCACGCGCTTTAAGTCGGTGATGCCTACCCGAGACAGGCTCACGTTTATGGATGGACGCCCTCCCTGGATGTCGCTTTCAAGCTTAAATTTCAGGCTCCTTTCGACCTTTTTTACCGAGGAGGAATCAAGCTGTCCCGCCAGCTCGCCAAGGGCCTTTTTCGCAGTCGGATGTATGTAGTCTGGGGCTATCTCTGCCAGCGGAATGAGCGTAAAGGCCCTCTCAAGCATCCCGGGATGGGGAAGGCGCAAATCGCTTTCATCCGCGATCATGTCGTCGTACATTAGCAAATCTATGTCAATGGGCCTCGGGGCGTTTTTTTCAAGGGAGGTACGGCCCATTCGCCTTTCGACCCATTTCAGGAACTCAAGCAGCTCCCTTGGGCCGTCGGTCGTCCGTATCCGGCAGGCCATGTTGAGGTACTCGGGCTGGTCTGAGTCGTCCAAGGGCTTCGTTTCATAAAACGAAGAGACCTTTTCGATATTTGCCCTGGCCTGGATGTACTGCAGCGCCTGCAGGATGTTGCTCTGCCTGTCTCCCAGGTTAGCGCCAAGCAATATGTAGGCGATGTGATCTTCATTGCTCACGAGCAGGCCACCTCCTTTGAGCCTTTCAGGTACTCTTCCTGGACGGGATAGTTTTCGAAAGAAAGGGTGTAATATTTTTCGAAATCTTCCCTTATCTTTTCCTCTATGGAGCTGTCAAACTCGGGGACGACCCTGTATACGCGGCCCGAAAACTCCTTCAAAAGCGTGCCGTCTTTTACGACGACATCTCCGCCCTTTATGACCCAGGCCGGAAAGTCGAGGGCGCGGCGGCACTCCCTGAAGTTGCAGATACATCTCCTGTGGCCGTAGTTTCGAGGATCGTATATGGCCACGTCTCCGTCGGCGCCAACTCCCAAATGTCCCTTTTCCTTCAAGCCCAATATTTTGGCAGGAGCAGCCCTCGTGATTATGGCGATCTCATATAAGCTGTATTCCCTGTCTAAGTCCTTTATCACCGATCTCTTGAGGGCCTTTGGAGGAAGCAGGCCGATGAAATGATTCCTGTAGTCCTTGTCCATCAAAAGCCTTATGACCTGTGGGTAGCAAAAAAATGGCCCTGCGTTGGGATGGTCGGTCGTCAGCGCAACCCTCCAGGGGTCCTTGGCGAGCAAAAAAAGCTCCATCCCCGTTATCCACTGCACTGCCGAGGCGACGGACTTAATCTTATACTCCATGGGGACAATGCCTCCGCCCGTCTCGCATTCCACGTCGTCGTTGCACCACTTATGTCCCGTCATCTTCTGAATCCTGTACTCAAGCGGGCCGTCCGAGGTCATCGTGACGGCGTTGCCGAATATGATCTGGCCTACATCCATGGTGACGTTTGAATGTTCGTTGAAGGCCTCCATGACGGCGCTTGCGCCGCTGTACATGCGCCCCTTTTTGTCCTTGCCGTAGCTTAAAAACTGCAGGTGGCACAGATGAAGCCTGCCTTGGACGTCTTTTATAACCTCTACCGTCGTCTCGACGTTTCCCGGGACCCCAAGGTTTAATCCGTGAAGGTGAACGGAGTGAGGAAGCTTTAAGCTGTCTGCCGACTGGACCAAGGCGTCAAGCAGCTTTCTTGAGGTTAAGCCGAAATACTTGACCTCGTCGTCCCAGCTTTGGACGTTTCCGCCCCACTTCCAGTTTTCCACTCCGCCGGGGTTTACGACCTTGACGCCGTAGCCTCCTGTGGAGTTAAGGAGCCATGCCATGACGTCTTTGGCCTCGTCAAGCTTGTCTTGAGAGATCATGTCCATGAGGATTTCGTTGTTGCCCATGGTGATCAGTATGGCCTTGTCGAGCAGGGGCATGTCCATAAGCTCTTCATGGGTATGTCGCGTCACGAGAGGAGCTGACGCTGCCTCCACAACGGTGGTATAGCCCATCTCCACGTACCTGTAGGCCGTCAAAAAGGTCGTAGGAACTCTAGAGCCTGCGCCCGACCGCAATCCCTTCTCGGCGATCCTAAAGTGTTCGTAGTGATCCTCAGGGCAGAGCTTGCGACCCGTATTTACCTTGGAACCGGCGATGTGGGCGTGCATGTCTACGCCGCCTGGCATGACGATCATGCCTCGAGCATCTATGACTGTTGCGTCATCGGGGATGCGCTCGGGAGGGTTTGCCACTTTACCGCCTTCTATGTAAATGTCCTTTACGTCGCCGTTTACGCCGTTGATCGGGTCGTAAACTTGGCCGCCTTTTATGATCAACATGACTTCACACCTTCAATCAAGGCTTGCAAGACTTCCTCGTCGCTCGGCCTCTTTCTCTTTAAGGGGGCCTTTAGGCGCAGGGCTACGCCATCCATCCTGTAGGCCGTGCCCTCGCAGTCGATGCCGTACATGGCCGTCGGAAAATAAACGGACGCCCCGGCTGCCGTCAGGCTTTCTGCGGGATCTATGGCTATGACGGGGATAGTTTCCATGTGCTTTACCGCAGGGGCGGGAAAGTGAGCCGCCGGGTCTGAGGCTATCACGAGCATGCAGTCGGCCTCGCCGCTGCAGAGCAAGTCGACGGCCGTATACTCGCCCGGGCCGTATCTGGGGTAGCCCCTTGAGTAGTTGACGGCAAATGGATACCCGCAAAGCCAGGACATGACCTGGTCTGCTCCCGTCACGTTTCCGTGGCCCCTCATGGGCAGTGCAGAAAACCTGGTGTGGTCGTTTAACTCCCTCACCAGCGACAGAACGCCACGCACGTTTAAGTCCCTGCCATTTGTCATGGTAAGCCCCATGCCGAAAAATATCACCCCGTACCGGCAGGATTTCATTTCAACTGCAAGCTGCTGCAGCACCTCTGCGGGTATCCCGCCCACCTCGACGGCGTCCAGGGTGCGTCCCATTATTAAGGCCTTTAGGGCAAGGAGCACCTCGAAGTCGCATCCCTGCTTGATCTGCAAGTACATATCGGCCGACTTGGCCGTCTCGCTGCGGCGCACGTCCACGACGACGACCTTGCGGTCGCGCCTGCCCTCGGGGATGAAACGCCCCTTTGGCATGGCCGAATACCGGGCGAAATGACGGCTGTGGGTCACAAGGGGGTTGCATCCCCAAAAGACCAGGAGGTCGGCCCTGTTTTTTATCTCGCCCAAGGTACAGGTAGGTTCCCCTACCGCCTGCATGGCAAGGCCCGTGGGGCCGTGACAGACCGACGATGTCGAATCGATGGATGCCCCGATCAGTTCGGCCAGCTGCACGGTCATGCGCTGTGCCTCGGACGACGTGGAAGACAGGCCGTAGATCAAGGGATACCTGGCGGACCTTAAGATCCTTGAAGCTTCCTTCACCGCCTCCTGAAACGACGTATCCCTTCCCATAACCTTTGGCATTATAGGATCGGGGTTGTAGCCTTCAAACAAGCCCCTGCCGTTGCCGCAGGCTTTTTCCACCTTGACGATGCGATCGTCCTCTATGGTTAAATTTATATCGTCGCACAAACACCCGCAGAAGGTGCATACGACGTTTCTTTCGACCGTCATGATCTAACGACCTCCACCTGCAGGCCCTTGAATGAGGGCATCCCGCTTCCTTCGGTGTCAGAGCCTACGAGCGTATTCGCCGTCGGCCCCATGGGAACGAAGACCACATCCTCGGGCAACCCCGCATCTGCATATACCCTGACTCGCACCTTGCCGCAGCGCGTCTTAAGCATTACTTCGTCGCCTTCATTTAAGGACAGCTTGCTTAAAACCTCAGGCGACAGAAAGGCCTTGTCAACTGCTTTCCTGTATTCCTCCTCCGTCTTGCCGATGTGCATCCCCTTGGCCTGCTCAAGGGTGCGCCCCGTTACCAGCGTACAAACCGCGCTAAAAGATTCATCGCTCATGGTATGCCTCTTCCTTTAACTCTCGATATACCTCGTTTGCCTTCCTATAAAGGTCGGCAATGCAGTCATCCTGCGTTTGGCCCCTTCCAAATACGGTGCAAATTGGAAAGCCCTTGGCTACGTGCTCGTTCGGAAAGGGAACATCGCTGTGCAGCCCCAGCCACTTCGACGTATCGGGCGTGACTACGTCATCTTTGGCGTAAACTATGCCCTTGGCCGTGAAGCCCTGCGTGCTTTGGACGGCAAACTTTGCCATTTTACCCAGACAGGCCGACACGTGAAGGGACGTGAAAGACACGTTTAAGTCGTGCTCGATCAGCTCCATGGAGGCGCTGTAGCGCGGGTTTATCTCCACCAGAAAGGGGCTGCCTCCTTCGTCTATCACAAAATCTATGCCAAAAAGGCCCTTAAGGCCAAAATGGCCGGTCAAAGCAGTTCCCCAGCCCGATATTTTGTTCATTATATCAACAAAATTGGCATTAGTCGAAAAAAGGGGATAGACGTTGCCGCACCACTTAAAGCCGCTTCCTCCAAGGGATTCGTCTCCTATGATCTGTCTTGTCATGCCAAGCAGCTGACATGTCCTGCCATCCGACAAAAAGGACGCCGATGCGGGAAGGCCGCTGACGAACTGCTGCACGTAAAAATCCTCGCCCACTTCGCCGCCTTCGTAAAAGCCTATTCCAAACCCGCTTCCGCCGTAAATGGGCTTTACGAGCCACTTGCTTTCTTTGTCTAAAGCTTTAGCCTCACTTGAAACAAGCGTCACGGGAAATTCAATTTCACCCAGCCTGCAGGCCTCGCGCAACAATATGGGGTCTCTCACGTCACGCAAGACCTTTGAGTCGTTGCCGAAAAGCACCTTGTCCTTTGAGATTAGATCGATTAGTGCAGGCTTTATATCGGCCCCTCCCGTGTAGATGACCCCGTCGTAGTCAAGAAGCGAGCAAACCTTGCATATGGAAGCTTCGTCGAAGGGAAGGCCGAAGTCCCGCCCTACGGCCAACGAAGGTATCAGGCGACTTTGGTCAAGATCACCGAAGTAGTCGACAGCGACCGCATCAAAGCTTGCCCTTAAGGCGGACTCGGCCAAGGCCCTGGTGCTTACGCCTACGAGAAGTATCCTCAAAATCAGGATAGCTCCTTGGCTATCTCAAGAATGCTTTGAGCGTCAAATAGGGCGTCGTTTCTTTCAAAGAGCCGCTCGATGCAGGTTCTGTGCACCCTCATCTTTAGGCCGCCGATGCCCATGGAGCCGAACATGACCTTTCCCTCTATGACCTCGCCGTTGTAAGACGACTTCATGCCCTCCACGCCCATGGGCGGCACGGCGTTCACGTCCCCGAGCACTTTAAGGGAAGGATTGGCCTTCCAGAGGGGCTCGCGAATGAGCGTTACCCCGGGCGCTCCGGTACAAAGGGCGGCCACCGCTCCTTTTAGGGCCTCGGTCGTGCTTTCGTCATCAAAGGCAGCGAAGGGCTGAACTTCCAGGCCGAACGTGGCCTTTATCTCCTCGGCTGCCGCTTGGGCCTTCTCGAGTTTCCTTGAGGTGACCACCACCTTTGCCCCTTCCATGGCAAACATGGCAGCCGCGCGCTGCCCGACGGGACCCGTGCCCGCCAGGACGACCACCTTTTGGCCCTTCACGTCGCAGGCCTTCGTCATCTTGGCCACCGCAGCTGCTGCAGTGGTGTTGCAGCCGCTTGGGTCGAACATGACCGAATTTCTCACGTTTCCAAAAAACGTCTTTTTTACGACGTCAAGGATCTCCGATGCCCTGCTGACGTTTGAGCCGCCTATGAAGATGGCGCTGTATTTTAATTTATCACCGCCTCGGGTGAACATCACGCCGTATACCAGATCTACGACATTTTCTGTCGTCACGTTGCCGTACTGCAGGACGACGTCCGCTCCGGCGTCATAGGCGGTAACGGCATCAAATACGCTTGCTAACGGATCGCAGTCAAGTTGAAGCAGGATCTTTTTCAAGTCACTTACCCCCTTTATACAATGAAGGGGGATCGGATATGCTCCAACCCCCCTCTTTTGCGACTAAAGTTTAATTATACAGCTCTATACCATTCGCAATATCCGCAGGGACCCGCGCCCTCTCCCTTGACGTAGGGAACGTTGCGTTTGATGAGCTTCGTCACGGCGCAGCCCTTGCAGGCCCTGACGGGAGCTCCGGGCATACCGGGGTTCTTTGCGATGATGTTGGTCATCAAGGTGGCGGTGGTGCACTCAGGCGTCAGGTAGCACGGAAAATCTGCAAGCGCCATGAGGGCGGCAAACCTTTGGGTGATGGCGCACGCGGGATAGGTGTAGCGCTGCGGGTTGCTCACTATCTCGTGCTTGTCGATGGGCGAAAGGTCTATCTCTATCCCCTTGATCTTTCCGCCGGCTCCCAGAGGGCTGATGTCCAAGATCTCCTCTCCGCGGGCTATGACGTCCATGAAGTCTACGTTGTGAAGCTCGTCGGCCTCTCCTCTCTTGGGGTTCATGGCGCAGTAGTTGTAGAAGCGCTTGGTGAGTAGGTCTATGACCATGGGGACGGTGAAGCTGTCAAGCCAGAGGATATAAGCCACGGCGCAGGCGGGCGCGCCCGTCGCGACGGTCAGGACATCCCACTCGCTCTTGAAGGCGCCTTCCTTCAGGGCCTTTCTCATGGTGTTCTCGAACACCTGCATCACTGCGTCGTAGATGCCGAAGACCATGTCGCTCTTGAACATATTGTAGGCAGACTGCGAGATGTGGTGTCCGATGTCACCCACGCAGTAGGCGGGAACGGCGGTGATGTTTGCCGGATGCACGCCGGCCTTTAGCGCAGCCACCACATAAGGACGCATCCATTCCTTGTATTGGGCCATGTATTTTCTGACGTCAAAGGAGCTGTAGGGGCCGTGTCCGCCGAGGTTGTGGGTCTCCATGAGCCTTGCCTGTGCCTCTACGGGCTCTTTATATATGAACTGGAACTGCTTTACCTCGGCCTCTTCGGCCTCGGCGGCAGACTTGCCGGACTCTATGGCAGCCCTAAAGGCGGCGCCAAAGCCGTAGGAGGTGTTCATGCCCCAGGACTTGCAGGCGAGTATCGTCTTTTTGTGCTTCTCGGGAATGTCGAGATCGACTAAGATCTTGTTGACGACGTTCGGGACCGAGCCGACGGACATGGCAAAGTCGACAACGCAGGTCGGGCCGTACATCCCGCCGTATCTGCGGGCCGCCTCACGGCCGATCAGGGCCCTGTTTTTGGCGATGGCGTCGATGAACTTCTCCATCGATTTCTTGAACTCGGGATCTTCCTCATACAGTATTTCGAGAATGGGCGGGGTTTGGAAATGCTCTACGAAGGGATCGTCCTCCGGCCGGATGTAGTCCGTCATGCCCTTTAAAATCTCGTAATGGGCGTTGACCGACTGAACGTGAAGGTCGATGACGGTCTTGCACTGGCCCTCTCCAACGGTCATCTTGTTGACGGCGTCAACGTAGGGTTTGCAGTCCTCCAGCTTGAACTGACCACCGCGTTTTTCCTTTATTACAAGAAACACAGACTTCGTAGCCTCAATTGCCTCATTAACCATCTTTTCAATCATATTAGCCATGGAACCCTTCACCCTCCTCGTTTATGATTTTATCAACTAAACATCCATAGCAACTTAATTCAGTTGCCCCTTTCACCCCCTCATTGTTTTGTGCTCACATTCATCCACTTTATATATTATATTATCGCCATGTTCTGTCAAGCAAGATTTAATCCAAGACCGCATCAAGCCTTTGCCGGATTTATGAGATGTATACCTGCCAGTACCCCCTGCCGTTTATGGCAGGCGCAAGGATGTACGTCTGCCAACGCCCCTCAGGTTTTAGGCAAAATCCAAGGGGACATTTCAAGACGACAACATGCCGCGCGCTGATTTAAGGCTTTTTTGCGCGGACGCCTCACCGTGAGACCTGCCGTTGCAGTCTTTTGGCCATAATTTGTAAGCTTTCTGCCTTTTGTAGATCTTCTGCTGTATTTATGTTAAAAAACGACAATTTATAGTTCTTTAATAAGCTCATCTCGATTTCCTCGATGGCACATAGATCGATGAGCGGATAAAAGTCCTTGATCTTTCTTTTTCCCTGCCTGAAGGCGCTTTCTGCGGCAGGCAGGCAAGAGCGGTGATAAAAGGCATGAAGCGGCTCAAGAAAGCCATGCAGTCGAGGGACGATCGCCCGGGAGGTATTTGTCCTTTTTTGGTAAATCAGTCTCACCAGGGATCCGTTAACAAATGGCATGTCACAGCCTAAAAGAAACGTCCATTCGTTGTCGGACCTAGTCAAGCCCTGGATGAGGCCAAGAAGAGGGCCCTGGTTGGAGATGGGGTCGACGATGACGTCCGTACAGTAACAAGACAAAAAAGAAAAGTGCCGGGACATGAGGTAATCGTAGTCAATCGAAGAGACGACAAGCAGTACGTCGTCAAAGATTGCCCTGATATTTTTAAGGACTATCTCAAGCAGATAGACGTCGCCTATCTTTAGCAATGCCTTGTTTTGGCCGACCCTTTTTCCCCTGCCCCCGGCAAGGATTACGGCGGTAACGCCGCTTGTTTCGTCATTCATGTTTGACGCTCCGGTCTTAATTTTGTAATTATTATAAACTTTATGACGACACAGGGCATCGGTAAAAAGGGCCCGGTTTAGGCGGTGCTATAATACTTTTGTCACGTTCAATCATGAATGGGAGGTGCATAAAATGAAAGTCATCGCCATAAACGGAAGCCCAAGAAAAAAGTGGAACACCGCAACTTTGCTTAAACATGCCCTTAAAGGGGCCGAGTCTGCAGGAGCCGAGACAAAGCTGGTGCACCTTTATGACCTAGATTACAAGGGCTGCATAAGCTGCTTTGCCTGCAAGCTTAAAGGCGGGAAAAGCTTTGGAAAGTGTGCCATAAATGACGATTTAGCTCCCCTTTTAGAGGAGATACGAACCGTTGATGCCCTGATCTTGGGATCTCCCATTTACTTTGGAGACGTCACGGGAGAGATGAGGTCCTTCATGGAAAGGCTCTTTTTCCAATTTCCCATCTACGAGCCCGACGCCGCGGTTCGGCAGCCTAAAAAGGTCCGCACTGCATGGGTCTACACGATGAACGTGACGGAGGAACTCGCAAGACAGATGGGCTACGGCCGAATGTTTCGTGACAACGCAGCGCTTCTTGAGAGGTTTTTCGGGTCTTGTGAGTCGCTTATGTGTTACGACACGTTGCAGTTCGACGACTACTCCAAGTACGCTGCCAGGCGCTTTGACCCCGTTGCCAAAAGGAAGCGCCACGAAGAGGCATTCCCCGAAGACTGCAAGCGTGCTTATGAGCTGGGCGCGAGGCTGGTGAGGTAATTTTAAGATAAAAACTTTAGGGTCGGGTCTTTAGAAATTTCAGGGTCGGGTCTTTAGTTTTGAATTTTATGTTTACGGCATGTCATCTTAACGATATGCTATGGTGCAATACAATAACATACTTTTCTGCTATATTAATATAGAGAATGTGTTTCCTTGGTTTCGAGTTATAATAAAATAAAAGAAGCAACCAGCTTAAATTTCATATGGGATTTGACACGTGCAACTAAAACAAACAGAGGGATTACACTTCGTAGAAAAATTAAGGCTGGACATCCGTCAAAAGCAAATAAGGAAGCATTAACTTTTGGGGAGGGCGTTAAAAATAACGAGGAAATTAAACTATGATGAGTATATAGAAAAAATGCGAAAGCAGTCCCTGCAGTTGCATGTAGCAAGCGATGCCCACAGAGGCAAGCCGCTACGCTTAGGCAAGGCACGTGATCCGGAAGAAAACGTCGTTTTATTTTTGCTGGACTATAACCGTTGGCAGAAGGCTTTGGCCAGCGGGGAGATCGAAAAGCTTGGCCCGCGGAGGTATCGCATGAAATGAACGAAGGAATAAAGGATATTCTTAATGCTTTAAAGAAAGAAAATGATCCACTTCGCAAAGCTCTGGGAGTGATTGCCGTGCTGACGGAAGATCTTGAGCCCGAAGGCATAAGGCCAATTTTGGTCGGCGGAGTTGCCCTGGAATTTTACACCTTAGGCGGTTATGCTACAAAGGATATCGACTTGGTGGTAAGCGACAGAAGCTGGCTATCCCGGGATGCCTTGACAGCTCCTCCGTTTTAGACAAAGGTTTAAAGCGCGGTACTACGAGGTCAGGTAACTGTTGCTGTACGAAAACAGCTTTTACTAGGTTGGACCAGAAAAAGCTCGGGGAAGGCAAAAGCCCGCCCTCCCCGAGTATAGATTTTAAATTCGGCTCCAATGGTGAAACGGTTTCTTAAGCGTCCCGGTTCATGTTACTGCTTCCACTCAAGCCTCAGCCAGCTGCCGTGGGAGTCGCTGTCGTCTCCAAACCTTCCGTTGTAGTTCAAGGACATGTCGAAGTTTCCTGCCGTGTAAAGGGTCATCCCAAGGTCTGCAGCGAAGTAGTCGTCGTCAAATTTTTCGGTGAACAAGCTTTTATTGCCGTACCGTATCTCGTCTATGGTGACGTCGTCTCCCGAAAGGACGTTTACGTAGGAAAGTCTCATGTAGGGAGAAAACCTGGAGCCGTCCTTGGAGACGAACTCTCCCTTAAACCTCACGCCTATTATACCTTCAGTAACGGTCGTATCGTAGTCGTCGTAGGTGTAGCCGTTGGTCTCTTTGTAACCGTCCCTGTTAAAGTATCCCACCTCGTCTTTATCGACCTGCCCATTTTCCAGGATATACTTATTGCCAAAAACCTTCGGTGTTTCAATCGCTTACCACTCGCACATGGGCAGACACGAGACGCTTACTCCTCCACATTCACTCTCTCTTATTTGCAGGTCTGCAAGTTTTAATATACGAGATTTTTAGTTTTGAATTTTAATTATTAGGTTTTGCTTTGCATCGAAAGCACAATAAATTATTTAAACTTAGTTAAGATAAATCCTTAAGTAATAAACTGGGGCTTAAAGGTTTTCAAGCTAATTTAACTACTGACAACTTGCCAATGTCCTTAAAGCCCCAGTGAAATTTAACTTTTACAACGCACCCATCTAATTTATTAGGATATTAGGTATCAATAGTACCAGTTGCGGAAAAGCCGTTATAAGTGCTAAAACTAGGACCATCACTCCCAAAAATGGCGTAAGGTATCTAAATGTGCTTTCATATCTCACGCCCGATATCCTGCAAGCGGCAATTAAATCGACGCCGAGGGGAGGGGTGTTTGCCCCAATAGCAAGGTTCACGCATACCATTAAGCCTAAATGTATCAGGTCAACACCTAGCATGTTAAATATGGGCAGAAATATGGGCAGGACTATTATAATTATGGCTATAGTCTCCATGAACATTCCAAGCAAAAGCAAAAGAATGTTGAAGAGTATCAATATGACCCAGTAGTTTTCGCTAATCGAAAGCATGAACGTTGCTACTTTCTGAGGGATATCCTCTGCGGCTACTACCCACCCGAAGAGGTTTGCAGCGGATATGATAAAAAGAATAACTGCGCTTGTTCTCACAACCGAAATGCCAATCTCAAAAAGCTCCGAAAGGGAGACTTTTTTATAAACGAAGATAGCTAGAATCAATGCATATAAAGCAGCTATGCCGCCGGCTTCGGTAGCGGTGAAGATCCCAAGCAAGATTCCGCCCAATATGATGGCAGGCGCAAGAAGTGGCAATAAAGCCATCTTAAAGGCTATCCATCGTTCTTTCCAGCTCGCCCTTTCCATCCGGGGATATTTTTCTTTAATTGCATATATGTATGAAATAATCATAAAACCCACCCCGGCCATAATGCCCGGGATGAATCCGCCCAGGAACAACTTTCCAATGGAAGCCCCTGTCGTCACACCAATGACGACCATTACGATGCTCGGAGGTATAATTGTAGCTAGCGCACCAGAACACCCCAGTAATGTTGCGCTAAAAGGCTTTTTATAGCCCTGTTCATTCATGGCCGGAAGAAGGATAGAACCTATTGCGACCACATCGGCAACCCCTGAACCTGAAATTGCGCCAAAAAACATGCAAGATATCGCCATGACCATGGCCATGCCGCCAGGTATGTGCCCAACAAGGGTCGCAGTAAACTTAACTATTCGAGGCGTTATGTCCCCTCGGGCCATCAACTCGCCGGCCAAAAGAAAGAGGGGGATTGCAAGAAGAGTAAAGGAATCCACTCCGACCACCATTCTCTGAGCGATTGCCAATAAAGGAACGCCAGAAAACAAGATTAGATATGCTGCACTGGAAATAGCAATTGAGAAAGCGACAGGGATTCCGGCTATCAAAGCAACAAAGAGCACGGCAAGTAGGATCAACATAGTTTATTGCACCCTTTCGTTTGCATTATGACGATTAGCAATAAAAAACTGCCATAGGCCAATGACCATGAATAAACATCCGACAGGAAGCGCAAGGTAAAGTATGCCAGCAGGAATTTGAAGCGTCGTAGTCCTAAGTCCCCATGTCCTTGTAACGACAAGGCATCCAGACCATATTCCCACGATAAGGAATGCGATCAAGAAAAGGTTTCCAATTACCTCCAATCCCTTTCTTAAAAAAGGCCAAGGCAAAAAGTCGAGGACGAGACGAATTGCCATATGCTCGCCATGTCGCATTGCTACTGCAGATCCAAGAAACGTTATCCACACGAGCAATGTCTGAGACAGCTCAGCACCCCAAGGGATGGGTACCGAAAAGATGTAACGCGCGCTTACCTCAACGATCACTTCGGCAAAAATCACGAAAAGGGCAATAGAAAGCAAGCAATCTATTGCCCTAAAAAATCGGTCAATCAGTTTACTTGCCATATTTTCTCACGAGCTCCATTAAATCCTTGCCAAATACCGACTCATAATCCTTCCACACGGGTTGTACCGCAGCTCTGAATGCTTCCTTGTCAACTTCGTTAACTTTCATTCCCTTTTCTTTTAGCTTTGCAAGCATGTCGCTTTCCTCATTTATTATCTGCTGACGCTCTCGATCTCGCCATTTATTAGCAATAGCTTCTACGACAGGCTTATCCCTATCTGGGATCCGCTTCCAAGCTGACGAATTGAAACATAGCAGAGCTGAACCCCAGGTATGTCCGCTTAAGGATAGGTATTTTTGAACTTCGTAAAAGGCATTGGCATATATAATACCGAGCGGATTTTCCTGAGCATCCACTACTCCCTGCTGCAGAGCAGTATATAGCTCTCCGAAGTTGATTGGAATCGGAGATGCTCCGAGCGCTTTAAAGGTGTCAAGCCGCATCTTATCGGGCGTAACGCGAATTTTCAAACCTTCCATATCCTTGGGGACGACGATGGGCCTTTTGTTATTGGTGATATGCCTAAATCCGTTCTCCCACCAAGAAATTCCCTTTATGCCTTTAGATTCAAGGATGCCGAGAAGGAACTTGCCTATCTCACCGTCCATAGCCTTGTAAGCGGTCTGGTGGTCCTTCCAAGCGTAAGGAAGGGCTTCAACGCCAAACCTCGGATCTATGGACTGGAAGGAGCCCCCGCCAATCAATCCCCCGTCAATCGTCTGAAGCATAAGCCCCTCGATGAGGTCTTTCTCGTTACCCAATTGAGACCCAGGATAAATTTTAAAGATAACTCGTCCCTCTGTCTTTTCAGCAACTTCTTTGGCAAAGCCTTCGAGGTTAACGTGCCATGCGCTATCTGTTGTAAGCACATGGCCAATTTTGATCTCCACCGCAGCAAAGGATGGAGAAGACAAACTTAAAAGAATGCATAAGACCGAGATAAAGGATATCAGGCGTTTCATAGTTAAATCACCCCTTTTGTTATAAGATCTAAAGGCAACACAAAGAAATTTTAGTAAAAGTCTATACTATGCGGCTATATCGGTCAAGCTAGGAGGGGATATAGTTGGGGGGGAAATCTCAGGGTCGGGTCTTTAGTTTTGAATTTCAATATAGCAGTTTAACTAAATAGAATGATCACCTTACATTCTATGGGCATTATTCCATTTAAATACCAAAACGAAATGCGCATAGAAAGTTTATTGAACGCGTACTGAGGGCATAGGCCACAGGGTCATTAAACCCTACTAACTTAGTTCTCTTGAAAAACGTATTTTAAGATATATAGCATATATCGTTTTGCAAAAGAACGAATATATGATAAAATCGTTCTACGACAGAACGAAAAGGAGAATATCATGACCTTGCAAGAGTTGCTATCAAAGCTGCAAGAAATACAGGCCCGCCTCATTTTAAACTTGCCGAAGCGTTTGCGACCATATTTCGACGCCCTTGACCTGTCGGCCAGGGG
>Ga0208823_1001676_pt1 | contig 17245 bp, 15 predicted proteins | sample AD_UKC075_MetaG_FD_184440 | JGI IMG/M metagenome (GOLD analysis project Ga0208823, IMG submission 184440) | Active sludge microbial communities of municipal wastewater-treating anaerobic digesters from USA - AD_UKC075_MetaG (SPAdes) (version 2) | ecosystem: Engineered > Bioreactor > Anaerobic >... | reverse complement strand
GGCCGCCGGGTACGGACGCCGCAGCAGGGCCGAGGAGATGATGCCCAGCGACGAGCGCAGGGTGATCGGATCGGCGCGCGTCCAGCCGGCGCGGAGCATGGCGGCATGGATGTCGTCCTCGGCGCCGTCCAGGGCGAGGTTGATGGGGTCGCCGAGCAGCCCGTCGCCGGTGCGGGTGCGTCCGATGAAGTAGTCCGGGACGTAGAGGAACGTGAAGATCTGGTGGAGGCGAGGCAGCGTGATGTACGTGAGCACCAGCCAGAACAGCACCAGGTTGAGCACCGTGAGGCTCGCGGTGCGAGGCGGGCGGGCGATCAGCAGAATGGCTAGCCAGACGGCGAATCCGAGCGACAGGACGACGAACAGTGCGGCCACGACCTCGTACAGCGGGACGCGTCCGCGGCCGTCCACCTTGCGTGGCGGTTCGACGTAGCGCGGCGGCTCGGTGGGGACGGGGTAGCGCTCCAAGTCATGCTCGCCGGGTCAGGAGGTCCAGTCCTTGCGGAACTTCTTCTTCGGCTTGCCACCGTCGTGACGCTCGAACTTCTTCTCGAACTTCTTGCCCGAACGTCCGTCGTCGAGGGTCAGCTCGATGAGCTTGCCCGAGATCCGGGTCGACTTGAGCGCCGCCCACACCTCGGGGGCCAGCTGCGTGGGCAGCTCGACCAGCGAGTGGTCGGCGCGAATGTCGATGTGGCCGAAGTCCTCGCGCTTGAGCCCGCCCTCGTTCGCCAGCGCTCCCACGATGTGGCGCGGCGTGATCTTGTGCCGCTTGCCGACGGCGATCCGGTACGCCGTGAGCGGTCCGCCCTCGCCGCGCGGCCCGCGGTCCGCGCGTGCCGGACGCGCCGGCCGGTCGGCGGCGAAGTCGCCACGGCGTCCGGACGACTCGTCGAAGCGGGCGGGCTTGGACGTCTCCGGCTCGAGCAGCATCGGCTCGTCGCCCTGCAGGACGGCAGCGAGCGCGGCGGCGACGTCCACCTCGGGGACGTCGAACTCGTTGACGTAGTGGGCCACGACGTCGCGGAAGAAGTCGATGTTGTCGCCAGCCAGAGCGGCCGTGATCGCCTCGTCGAAGCGGTTCAGCCGAGTGGCGTTGATGTCGTCGACGCTCGGCAGTGGCATGTGGGTCAGCGTCTGGCCGGTCGCGCGCTCGATCGAGCGGAGCAGGTGGCGCTCGCGGGGCGTGACGAACGAGATGGCCTCGCCCGAGCGGCCGGCGCGTCCGGTGCGGCCCGAGCGGTGCACGTAGCTCTCGGTGTCGGTCGGGATGTCGTAGTTGACGACGTGGCTGATCCGGTCGACGTCGAGGCCTCGGGCGGCCACGTCGGTCGCGACGAGGATGTCGAGCTTGCCGGCCTTGAGCTGGCTGATCGTCCGCTCGCGCTGCGCCTGGTTGAGGTCGCCGTTGATCGCGGTCGCGGAGAACCCGCGGGCGCGCAGCTTCTCGGCCAGCGTCTCGGTCTCGTTCTTGGTCCGGACGAACACGATCATGCCCTCGAAGTTCTCGACCTCGAGGATGCGGGTGAGGGCGTCCACCTTCTGCGGGTAGCTGACCATCAGGTAGCGGTGGGTGATGTTGGGGGCCGTGGCGGTCTGGCCCTTGACGTTGATCTCGGTGGGATCGGTCAGGTACTGCGCGGCCAGCTTGCGGATCTGCGGCGGCATCGTCGCCGAGAACAGCGCGGCGTGCTTGTCGGCCGGGGTGTCGGAGAGGATCGTCTCGACGTCGTCGGCGAAGCCCATGTTGAGCATCTCGTCTGCTTCGTCGAGCACGAGGAAACGGAGCTCGGATAGGTCGAGGGTGCCGCGCTCGAGGTGGTCCATGATGCGTCCGGGGGTGCCGACGACCACGTGGACACCGCGGGCGAGCGCCGACAGCTGGACGCCGTAGCCCTGGCCGCCGTACACAGGCAGCACATGGATGCCGTGCAGGTGCGACGAGTACTTCTCGAGCGCCTCACAGACCTGCAGCGCCAGCTCGCGGGTCGGCTCGAGGATCAGCGCCTGCGGCTTCTTCGCCTTCGGGTTCAGCCGGGCCAGGATCGGCAGGGCGAACGCGGCCGTCTTGCCGGTGCCGGTCTGGGCGAGGCCCACGACGTCGCGTCCGGCCAGCAGCGCGGGAATCGTCGCCGCCTGGATCGGCGTCGGCGACTCGTAGCCCGCCTCCTTGATCGCCTTCAGCAGCTTCTCGTCGAGGCCGAGGTCGGCGAACGTCGGTCCGGAGTCGATGGTCTCGGACGCCTCCGCGCTCTCGGTTTCGTCGCTGGGCTGGGCGTCGATGTCTGTGTTCACCCCTAGACGGTACTGACTCCCGAGCCTTTTGGCTCTGTTGAGTGCCCCGACCGACGTCGGGTTGCCTGAGGTGTGACCTTGTTGGCGAGTACCCCGTCAAAGTCACACGTCGGACTAGGTCGGGGTGACGAACCGGATCTGGGCGGCGTGGCCCACCGTCAGGAGTTTGGCATCGGCCGTGACGAGCGGGACATCAAGAGCCTCGGCGAGGGCCAGGTAGGTGGCGTCGTAGCTCGTGAACTGATGTCTGAGCGCCCAGATCCGTCCGGCCAGTGGCGCTGTTTCGAAGCGATCAAGGGTGAAGTCGAAGTAGTGATCGATGGCTTGGCCCGCGGCGTCCGGCGAGAGCCGCCGACCGAGGGTGAGCCCACGCAGGGCCGAGAGCACCTCAACATCCAGCAAATGCGGTGCTGCCAGCGGACCGGCGAGGGCGTCCCACAGCTCGTCTGATCCGGGTGTTCCCACCAGGGCGTGGATCATGGCCGAGCAGTCGACCACGATCACCGGCGGCCCACCTCGATGGCATCGACGATGTCGTCGGTGGTGGGTGCGCCGGTTCGATCGACCAGTTTGAGGCGTGCGACCACCTCGGCGTTGGTCGGCCGGGACGCCAGCTTGACCAGTTCGCCGGCCACGAAGACCGACAACGACTTGCCCTCGGAGGCCGCCCGCTTCTTGAGGGTGTCAGCCACTGTCTCCGGGACATCGCGGATGTAGAGCGTTGTCATGGACCAATGATAGCAAGTTGCAAGCAAGGGAGGAGGAATGGGTCGCCTCAGTCAGCGCAACGGTGGCAACTCGCCGTGCGCGGGGTCGAGGAGCTCGGCTGTCTGCTCGATGGTGTGCCCAGCGGACGCGATCCCCCACTGCGGCCAGGTGCCGGTGATGCGGGCCCCCGACATGTACGGCGCGTTCTCGACGAGCGCATAGGCCCTTGCCAGCACGTCTTTCACTGACAAGGGTCCGTCCGAGCCCACCAACTCCGGCAGCAGACAAGGGTGCACGCCGGCGTCCCAGAGCATGGAGAGCCCGTACGGCTCGACCAGGAACTCCGAGACGTCGGACGCTGGGCAGCGCTGGTCGATCGCCTGGTCCAGCCCGACGGTCGGGTCGGCGGCGGCGAGGGCGTCCAGGATGCGCTGGGCGACGGCGGTGACTAGCGCGGTGCTGGCGCCGAACCGCAGGGCCCAATGCCGCGGACGCCGCAGGTGCGCGGCGGCGTCCCGGACGGTGGGGAACCCAGGCTCGTCGCAGCACCGCCGGACGCGCGCGCCGATCTGCCACGAGCGGTCGACCGCGTGCGCGACCTGGGCGACGTCGAGACGCAGGCGATGCGCCAGGTAGCCGCGCACGGCCGGGAGGGCGTGGTCGGCCAGTGCGACGCAGAGGCATTGGCCCCCCAGGGCCACGCCGACGCGTTCGGCGTCCAGGTCGTGGGGGTGCAGGAGGCGCCAGTCGGGGGTGATCGTCACCTCATGTGGACGCCCGCCCGCGGGCTCCGGGCAGACGACGTCGAAGGTCACCCCGGACGCAGGCAGGACGGGTCTGCTGGGCAGCGCGCTCATCGATCCTCCTGGTCTCGCGTCGTGAGCGACCATCTCACGCCCGGAGGCGTCCCGCGGTCAACGTCGGGCGCCTCGGCGGCCCAAGTGAGCGGGAGCCGCGGGTTAGTGGCGGAGTTGCTGTTCCCCAGCAACAACAACTCCGCCAGCAAAGCAGCTCCGTGACCGAAGGGGTCAGCTCAGGTCCGTTCGGCATTCGATCGTCGTCGCCCAGGACGGCGTCTCGGGGGCGTCGGCGTCCGGGCGCAGCAGCAGCGCGATGACGACGGCGCTGCCGGTGGGTGGGGCGTCCGGCCAGGGAGTGAGTCCGTCGGTGAAGACCACGGTCAGCGTCGGTCGGGGACGCAGGCCCTCGACCGCCGCGAGCGCCACGCGCAGGTCGGTGCCGCCGCCCCCGACGAGGGCGTCGTCAGGGAGGCGCCGGACGCGTCGGACGGCGTGCACCGCCGCGTCGCACGTCAAGATCGTCAAGCCGGACGCCGCCACGCCCAGCGCCCGGATCGCCCCGTCGACCTCGGCGAGCGCGCGTCCGAGCAGCTCGTCGCCGACGCTGCCGGACGTGTCGATGACGCAGGCCACCGACGGGGTCGCCCGCCGCCAGCCGGGCAGTGCCACGTTCGGCACGGACGCCGCCCGCCGGTTGGGCCGGGTGTAGGTGGTGTGGGTGCGCCCGGAGGTCCAGCCGAGTCCGCGGCGGGTGGCCTGGGCGAGGAGTTGCTCCCACGGCAGCCGTGGATTCAGGGTCGCGCGCACCCAGCGGGCCAGCTCGCCGGGGATCTCGCCGGGGCGTCCGTCCGCCCAGTGGGCCAGGGACTCGGCGACCGAGCGCCGGACGAGGTCCGCGGCCGCGGCGTCCAATCCGCCGACGCCGGCCTCGCTGGGCAGTTCCCACTCGCGGTGCAGTCCGTCGGACGCCGACCCCTCACTCCCCCGCGCCTCGGCGTCCGGCTCGCCTTCCTCGGTGTCGGGCGGCATGGCCACGGCGCCGCTGAGCTTGGCCCAGTGCTGTTCGGCGGTGGCCTGGTTGTCGAGATCGGGACGCCGCAGGCGCAGCTTCCTGGCTCGCTCGATCAGCCAGACCGGGACGGCGCCGACCGCACCCACGGCGTCCACGATCGCCAGATCGGACGCCTCACCCCACGCCTCGGCGTTGGCAGCGTCGACACCGGCGGCGCGGGCGCGTCCGGCGTGGTCGAAGAGGAGGTGCCAGAGCTGATGGGCGATCTCGCGGGCCAGGTCGTCGATGGGGTGGTCGCTGGCCCACGTCGGGTTGACGTACAGGCGCCACTGTTCGTCGGCCGCGACGGTGGCGACGGCGTCCGATGGCACGGTCACGAGGGCATACAGTCCCTCGGACAGGTAGGGCAGGTCGGACGCCCCCGCGCTGACCAGCCGCAGCTTGGCGGCTGCGACGGCGTCCGAAAGCTCGGTCACGGTCGGTCGGGCAGCAGGCCGGCGAGGGAGAGCACGGGGGCGAAGACCATGATGTCGGGAGGCAGCGTTGCGTCCGCGGGGCGGATCCGGAGCAGCCCCCGGATCGCCGGCACGGCCGGGTCGACCGCGTTCTCGGACGCCGCCGCGCAGCACGCGTCGATGGCCGCTGCCCAGTGGGCGAGGTCGGCGGCGGCCCGCGCGACGACACCCTGCAGCGTGACGTAGACCCGATCGGGACGCTGGTCCGCGAACCAGCCCGCCCGCGGGTCGGCGAGGACGGCGTCCGTGTCCGGCAGGTCCAGGGCCGAGGCCCAGGCCAGGAACTCGTTCGCGGCGGCGTCGCCGATGCAGCCGGCGACGAGCAGGCGGCTGACGGCCTTGGGGGCGTCGACGGCGGCGGCGAGGGCGAGCAGGCGGGCGGCGTAATCCCAGGCGCGCGGGTTCGGGAAGGCCTTGCCGCGATCGAGGGCCGTGCTCGGGATCGACGTCAGGAGCGCCGAGCGAGCCCGGAGGAAGCCCGACACTAGAACGCGCTGGCGTCCGAGGTGTTCGGCGTAGTCAGTGGGGAGTTCGTAGACCGGCATCGCTGGCCAGACGCCGGTCACCAGCGATTCGGCGAAGACCTCGAGCGGCAGTTCCCAGTCGAGGTGAACAAAGCGGGACGCGGTCGGTGCGGCCAACTCCCAGCCGGCCGCGGCGACGTCCGCGGGGTTCGCGGCGGCCAGGAACGAGACCGTACGCGGCAGCTGGAGCGAGCCCACCTGGTAGTGGGTGAGCGGGCGCAGCGCCGCGGCCTGGAGTGCCGGAGACGCGGTCGAGAACTCGTCGAAGAACGCGATCGCCGGGCCGTCGTGGTCGCGCAGCCGGACGGCCCAGGCGGGGGGCGCGAGCTCGACCTTGCCGTCGATCAGCATGGGCAGCCCCACGAAGTCCGAAGGCTCGTAGTGGCTGATGATCAGAGTCTCGACGTGCCAGCCGGACGCCCGGGCGGACTCAACGACCGCCGTCTTCCCCTGGCCGGGGTCGCCCCACAGCAGCGCTGGGATCCGGCACGACAGGCAGATCCCCATGGCCTGCAGCACGTACTCGTACTCTGCGCGACCGCGGATCATGGCGCCTCCCCTAGCCCGCCGAGGTCTGGTCGGCGGATCGCGCTTCAGCATAGGTCCGGACGCCGCGGGCGTCAGTCCGTGCTGGGGGTCAGGTGTGCAGGCGCCGGGTGCGTGGGGCCGGGTGTATGCGTCGCGGCCGGGTGCCGCCTGCTTGGGTGCGATGGCGCGCGGCTGCTTGCTGGACCCCGGTGCGAGCGGGTCTGAAATGACAGGCGTGTAGTTCATCCACAGGATCGCCCACAGGTGTGGATTTGTCCGGGCGGGGCGAATCTGCGAAACCTGACACGATTCTGCGAAACGATGAGAAATCTGGGCCGTTCTGGGGCGGATTCTGCGAAACGCGGGGGCCGACAGGTGGTAGCAGGCCCTGGCTGACAGACTCACGATCGTGGTGGATGTGCTTCGGGTGCTCGAGGACGGTTGGGTGTTCAGCCAGTTGGCGCCGCTGACCACGGAGGAGTTCGTGCGTGCTGCGGCGGGGCGTGGCTACGACTTGAAGGCACAGCACCTTGGGGTGCTGGCACGCTCTGGGCTTCTCGTGCCCGCGCTCGCGATCGTGGACGGGCCGGCACGTTCTCCCGTAGTGCGAACCAACGCCCAGCTGTTGGGGTCCTCAACGACAAGGCGATCCCTGGACGAGGCCGCAGCGCAGGGACGAATCATCGACCCAGCACTCTCCCCCCTTCCAGTCGACCAGTCGTTCGAGCCACGGAAGCGTGTGGATAGCACCCCTTCGCGGTGGAACGGACTGCTCTACAGCCCCTGGCAAGTGCTCGGCCTGGCCTCGCTCAGATCATTTTTCACGAGGGACGGCAAACCCATCCATCAGGAGTGGGCCGGGTTGCCGCCACAGCCCGTCGGGGATCCGACTGCCGCCAGGGACCACCAGACGGCATTGGTCCTCACTGCGATCGAGCCCCGCTACTTGCCCGAGCTGAACGAGGGCCTCGTAAGTCTGACCAACGCGGACTTCGACCAGTGGGAGGAGTATCGGGAATCGTTCTCCGCGATCGACCTCGCGGGTCGTCTCGGTGTCGACGCCGACGAGGCGTACAGGCGTGGCGAGCAGCTGCTGATGCGCGCCCGCTCGATCGATCCCCTGGGTCCCTGGCATCACGTGGTGAGGCATGGTGATCGGCGTTCCCAGGACCGCCTGTCGGGCGACGCCCGACTGGCCCTTGACCATCGTCGAGCTGCCGAGCTGATGCTTCTGTTCGCTGGGGACCTTGATGGGAAACTCCGCGCCCTGGCTCCGCCCACGCGAGTTGGGCATCCCACGGATGATCGCCTGTCGCGGCACGGTGAGGCGCTTGACGAGGCCCTGATCGACCTCGGCGTCTCCCCGCACCCCCGCGTGCTCCTCATCCTGGAAGGGGAGACCGAGGGCATCCTCGCGAGGAAGGTCCTCGACCATCTCAGCCTCCGACTCCGCGACGACGAACTAAGGATCGTTCTGATGCGTGGGGTCACCCAGAAGTCACGCATCCTGAAGCTGGCTGCCGAGGCGGCCACCCCGGCCATTGGCGAGGCCGCACGAGACCACTACAGCCTCCGGCGACCACCGACCCGGATCGTGGTCGCCACGGATCCCGAGCGACCCATGCAGGACCCCACCGTCTTCGAAGCTCACCTCACCAGGGAGATCATCCATGGGCTGGCGGATCAGGGTGTCACGGACGTCAACCCGGATGAGATCCAGGCACTCATCTCCATTGACGTGTGGGAGGCCGCCTTCGAGTTCGCACACTTCACCGACGAAGAGATCGCAGATGCCTTGGAATCACTGCCAGAACGCCCGTTCCCGGGCACCAGTCACGCCGAGGCAGTGGCGTTCGTAGCGAACGCTCGCCAAGGGCAGCGCAGCCTCACCAAGAACAACCAGAGGCTCTCCAAGACCAGACTGGCCGAGGCGCTTTGGCCGGCCCTAGCCGGAAAGGTCGACGCTGCAGTCGCTGGCTTCGCACCCGTCCCGCCGATCGTGCAGGTCGTCAGCGACGCACACGGCATGGCGGTGGAGGCCCGCATGAAGCACTACGTGATCGGCCGGCTGGAACCTCACATTGAGAGCACATGAACAGACCGAGCCAATCGCAGACGGGATTCTGGGGGCGACAGCGGCAGCAGTCGTTCGACGCTGGATGCTCGGCTACCAGAAACCATGGCCCTTCACCCAAGCAGACGTGTCGACGTTCATCGGCCCACTCCGCCACGCCCTCGACGACGTGCGCGCCGTGTGGGGAACCCGCCATCTCTGAACGCGTCGACTGCCAAGAGACTGTCGGCGCCGACTGGCAGAGTAGGACCGTGGCCAAACATGAGGGGCGTCTCGAACTGACGTGGACAGACAAGGACAAGGCGCTCCTCTCCACCGGCGACGGACGCTACGACTACACCTTCGTCGACCCCTCAGATCGCCGCGTCGCAGAGGTCCGCCTGCTCCACGAGGTCGAGCGAGTGGAGGCCGATACGCCCGCCGATCGCCCCGTCGAGTTGCCGACACCAACCGCCGACAACCTGCTCATCACGGGCGACGCGATGCACGTCCTCGACGCGCTCGCCAAGATTCCCGAGTACTCCGACCGCTATCTCGGCAAGGTCAAGCTGGTCTACATCGACCCGCCGTTCAACACGGGCCAGGCCTTCACGAACTACGAGGACAACATTGAGCACTCGATCTGGCTCACGATGCTTCGGGATCGCCTCCGCCAGATCAAGCCGCTGCTGGCCGCCGACGCCTCCGTGTGGGTTCATCTCGACGATGCAGAAGTTCATCGTTGCCGCCTGGTCATGGACGAAGAACTCGGGGCGGAGAACTTCGTCGCCGAAGTGGTGTGGGAGAAGGCCGACTCGCCCAACAACAGCGCAAGGTATCTGAGCAAGGATCAGGACTACGTCTTGGTGTACGCCAAGTCCAAGGCGACTTGGACGCCGTTCCGGCTCCGTCGGAACGCCTCTTCGGACGCCCACTACTCCAACCCGGACGGCGATCCCCGAGGGCTGTGGTATCCGGGCGACCCCTACGCCAACAAGCCGTACTCGCTAGGGCTCTATGAGGTTGTCGGACCTACCGGTCGCACCTTCAGGCCCCCACCGGGCAGGTTCTGGCGCATCAGCCAAGCGAAGTTCCACGAGTTCGAGGCAGCGGGCAAGATCTACTGGGGCCCGGACGGCAAGGCCAGACCAAGCATCAAACGCTTCCTCAGCGAGGTGTCGGGGCTGACCCCACGCACGTTGTGGAGGCACACGGAAGTGGGCAGCAACCGGACATCCAAGAATGAGATGCGGGCCCTCTTTCCCGGGTTGCCATCCTTCGCAACGCCTAAGCCGGAGCGGTTCATGGAAAGGGTTCTGGAGATCGCGTCTCAGCCGGGCGACATCGTGCTCGACTGCTTTGCTGGATCCGGAACCACTGCCGCTGTGGCTCAGAAGCTCGGCCGGCGCTGGGTGACGAGCGAGTTGCTGTCGGAGACCCTTGACATGTTCACCAAACCGCGTCTCCGCCGGGTGGTGAATGGTGATGATGACGGCGGGATCACGTCCACCGCGACGCGTGAGGCGGCGGAAGGGCTCGAACTGCCTAGCGGCATGACCGCCGTCGAGGCGCAGGAGTTCACACGACTGCTCAACAAGCTCACGAAGGCTGATGGCGTGGAGATCGACGCCGCTGTGCTGAAGTCGCTCCGTTCGGCCACGCGCACGCGGGACGTCACGACCGTCACATGGCATGGTGGTGGCGGATTCACTCACCTCCAGGTGGGTCCATCGATGTTCGAGGAGATCGCCGGCATGGTGGTGCTGGCGGAGTGGGCCACACAGGGCGCCCTGTCCGAAGCGATGTGCGCACAGCTGGGCACGAGGTACGTCCCGGAGGGAGTGTTCGCGGGACGGCACGGCCGGCGGCGCCTCGCGGTGATCGACGGCATGGTCGGCGCCACGACGATCGACGCGATCGTGGAGCAACTCGTCGATCGCGAGAACGTCGAGGTGTGGGCCACGCAGATCGACGACGGCGCAGCAGCCCGGCTGAAGGAGCTGAGGCCGGGTTCCCGTCTCCACCGCATCCCGAGCGCCGTGCTGGACACCTACCGTCGTCGCAAAGCTGAGCGGACGCCGTTCGGTGGGCATCGCAACCAGGAGGGGGAGGACTGATGGGAGACGTGAGCGTCGATCAGGAGTTGCTCGAGGAGGTTGCCGAGCGATTGGACCTTCGCGAGACGAACCGTCGCGCCGTCGAGACCGTCCTGTTGCGCACCTCCCTTCACTACGACATCGACGGAAACAGTGACCTGTTCGAGTGCATCGTCGACTCAGCGACCGGTGTCGGCAAGACGTACGTGTTGGCCGGCCTGATCGAGTACCTGGCGCTGGCGGATCCGCCGGCCCGCAATTTCTTGGTAATGGCACCGGGGCGAACGATTCGCAACAAGACCATCCGCAACTTCACCCCGGGCGACAAGAAGTCGCTCACGGCGGGCATGCGTTCGGTGCCGTACCTGATCACCGCAGACAACTTCGACAGCCCGGCTACCCGGGCGATCATGGAGGATCCGACCCGCACCAAGGTGTATGTGTTCACCGTGCAGGCCCTCACGTCGGCGACCGGGGAGGGGCGTGCGACGCACGAGTTCCAGGAGGGGCTGGGCACTTCGTTCTACGAGTGGTTGTCGCGTCAGGACGATCTGGTGATCTTTGCCGACGAACACCACTGCTACCGCGGGCCCGCGTTCTCGAGGACGATCCGCGAGTTGAACCCCGAACTCGTCGTCGGCCTGACGGCGACCCCCGAGAAGGCCGACGAGAAGCTGGTCGTCTACCGCTACCCACTGGCCGCCGCCATCGCCGACCAACTCGTGAAGACCCCCGTCGTGGTGGGCCGACGCGATGACCGCAACGATCCTGAGACGAAGCTCCTCGACGGAGTCAGCCTGCTTCGGAAGAAGGAACGCGTGCTGAGCCGGCACTGCGAGGAGAACGGACTCGACCTGATCAACCCCGTGATGCTTGTCGTGGCCCGCAACATCGAAGAGGCGCACGAGTTCCGCGACGTGCTCGACTCGGTCGGCTTCGACGGCGGAGCGTGGGTGAACCGCACCCTGCTGGTCCACTCCAAGCTGACCGGGGACGCCAAGGAACAGGCACTCGCCGACCTGGACGCCGTCGAAGAACCCGACTCCCCGGTACGGATCATCATCAACGTCGGCATGCTCAAGGAAGGCTGGGACGTCAAGAACGTCTACGTCATCGCCTCCATGCGCGCCTCGGTCTCCGACGTCCTCACCGAACAAACCCTCGGACGCGGCCTCCGGCTCCCGTTCGGCACCTACACCGGCACCGAGTTCCTCGACACCCTCGAAGTCCTCGCCCACGAGCGCTACGAAGCCCTCCTGGAGAAGCGCAACGTCCTCAACCAGAACTTCGTCGACTACTACACCTACGCCGAAACCCGCACCCGTCCCGACGGGACGGTGACCGTCACCACGAAGGTCGAAGAAGTCACCGCCGACGTCCTCCCCGGCCTCGACACGCCGGCGGCCGTCCCCACCAGCCAGACGCCGACCGGCACACCAGCGGCGCCCGCGACGCAGAGCAGTGGGCGGCCGGCGTCCATCATCGACACGGACACTCGCCAAGCCCAGGCCGACGACCAGGCCCAGGACGAGGCCCAGCTGCGCGAGTACCTGCCCCTCGTCGGACGCGAAGCGATCCTGATCCCCAAGGTGAAGTCCGTACCCGTGCCCGTCCACGTCAGCCTGAACGACATCGACACCGACGAGTACAGCCGTTTCGACCGGCTCGGCAAAGCCCTCACCACCGAACTGTCCACCGACCTGCGCCGCACCAAAATCGTCGCCAAACGACTTAACGACCGCAACGTCAAGGTCGGCGTCGAAGCCGCCGCGGACGAGATCAGCGCGACCTTCGTCATGGACGTCCCGCTGGAGACCTCCCGACAGATCCTGCTCGAACACGTCATGGCTGTGAAGGGCGTCGCGCAACGACCCGCCGAGATCGGCGCCGCCCAACGCATCGTGGCCCGCGTCATCGACGCCATGGGCGAGGACGCCGCCCCCAGCCTCTCCGCGTTCATGGAACGCTGCGCCCAGCGCCTGCAGGCCGGAGTCTCCGCGGCTCTGCGGGACGCGAACACCGGACAGGTCAGCTACGAGGACACGGTCGAACTCGTTGCCCTGGAGAAAATGCGCTTCGCGCGGAAGCGCCAACTCGACGGCCACCCCGACGGAGGGTTCGACCGCAACGTCGCCTTCAACGGGTGGCAACGGAACCTCTACTCACATGCCTGGTTCGACACCAAGCCCGAGTATCGCGCGGCCAACGCGATCGATGCGGCGAACAGCGTCGTCGTCTGGGCTCGCCTGCACCGCAACGACATCCCCATCACCTGGACCGCCGAAGGCCGCCAGTACAACCCCGACCTCGTCGTACTCGAGGAGATCGAAGGGCGCCTCCACGGCTGGCTCGTCGAAACCAAGGCCGACAAGGACATCACCAGCGACGAAGTCCTCGGCAAGCGCCGCGGCGCCCGCCGTTGGACCAACGTCGTCAACTCATCCCCCGAGGTCCCCGACATCGAGTGGCACTACCTGCTCCTCGCCGAGCGCGACGTGAACGACGCCCAAGGATCCTGGGAGCAGATGAAGGGATTCGGCCGGTGACGGCCGAATCCACGCAAGCCGCAAGCGCCCATGCGACGGCGAGAAGTAACGCGCGTAGGAGGAGCCACGGATGCTAGAGGTCGGCAGATGGGCCTCCGCGCTCGGGCATGGCAGGAAACGCGACTGTGAGGGTGCCTGGACGCCTCATCAGCGGCGCCAACAGCGTTCGGACCCCGTCCAGCCACCGTCAGGACCTGCATCGACATGTCCCGGGCGGCCGGATTCGCGCTCGCTGGGAAGGGAGCCAGCCCCACCAGCCCGCCGGGGTTAGTGACCTATACGTGGTGAGCAACTACCGCGTGACTAGGAGCGCCGCTCCGCAGGGGCCTCGATTTCGCTTGGAGAGGTCCAACTCAGGACCGCCGCGTTGAACAAGAACGGATCCCGCTGCAGGTTGCGGTCGACCAGTGGCGCTGAACGTGACCCAGGACGCCCGATGTATCACGGTGCCCTCGCCACACGACGGACACCCCCCTGTCCGCTTGGCTCGCGCGTTCGCTGCTGCCGTGGGGACCGGCGGTTGTTGCGATGGCTGCGACGGGGCCATGCACCTGGTCACGCATCAAGCCGCGGATCGCGCGGTCGCGCGCCGCGAACCAATCGCAGTTAGGCGGGCGCTCGGAACTCGCAGAACGCGCGTCGGGGTGCTTGGGCCAAGCGCATCCAGGCGCCCATCGCCCGCCTGCGCCGAGCGGCCAGGTCTAGAACCAGCCGCGAGCGTTGATAGGGGTCGCTACCCGGCCTGGGTCTGAGCCACCAAGGGCTTGACCGCATCCCGCAGCTCCACAAGCTCATCAACCAAGCGCTGGTCCGCGTCCCCTCCGACGAACCGGAGGACCGCGTCCACGCGGCCCAGTGCATTAAGAGCTGTCCTTAGGACCACTTCCGGAGAGTCCGCCTCCACCGCTTCATCAGAGGAACGGCCAAACGCCAGCACGTCGTAGCGGCTCCGGCGCGCCAGCTTCTCGAAGTGTTCAACGGTCGCCTTCGCCCGCTTGTAGTCCCGGTCCGCCAACCGTCGGCACGTCTCCGAGCAGTAGTTCGCCTTGCGGCCCCGGCCAACGTTCTGCCGAAACTCCTGACGACACTGTGGCCGAGCGCACATGTCGGGCAGATCAAACTCATCGTCTACGGCGTCGCCGGCGATCGGCCCAATTGTCTTCGCAGCCCCACTCATGGCACTCCCGATGTAAATCGCGCGGAATAATCCTCTTGATAGACAGTCTGTCAGGTTGGGATGCCAGCCGCGCTCTACGACACGCCGGCCGGCGTTGCGCGCATTCCGCGCGCAAAGAAGACCAGCGCCTGGCGCAATTCGCGCGAGGGTCTCCGGGCGTGGGCGTGTCGCGTCTGAACTGTCGGTGCCGTGTGTTGCCATAGACGTTGTCGAGGGCAACCGCCTGAGATGCAACGAGCGCCCGGCCTTCCAGGGCCGGGCGCTCGGGGCACGAGGTGATCGTGCGGGGTTGCGTTTCTGCAGCACATCACCTCCCGTGCCCGAACGCAAGCGTGGCGCGGGAGGAGGTGAGAGATCAGATGGGCAAGTCCAAGGTGACGAGCGCCAAGGCGGCCAAGGCCGCCAGCAAGGTGTTGTCGAACCCGAAGTCAAGCAAGGCCGCGAAGTCGGCCGCCGGCTCGGCGTTGTCCCAGAAGCCCTCGAAGGGCCGCTGATTCGGAACCGGGGTCGCCATGACTCCGGCTCTTCACCTACCAGTTGCTGAAGGAGCAGCCTTGACAACACCGAAGAACCACGGCAAGCCGTGGACGCCGGCACAGGACCGGCAGCTGCGTGATCTGGCGCAGGGGAACACCCCGACGCGGGTCATGGGCATCAAGATGGGTCGCACTGAGGACGCGATCCGTTCCCATGCGGCTCAGGAGAACATCAGCCTGAAGCCGGTCAACCAGTCGCCCTACGACTCGAAGAAGCGGTGATCGCGATGCCGAGCGACAAGTCCGAGCATCGGGTCCGCGTGAAGGTCCGGTGCCGTTCGGGCCACGACCACGATCTGTGCGTCGAGGTCCACCGTGCTGTCCATCCCGACATGCGCTGCGAGCCTCAGCAGAGCAGGGGCTACTCCTACGGGGGTGGAGGTGGGTGCGTCCTGCCCAGGGATCTGGACAAGCTCGTTGACTGGGAGTTGAGCAGCAACTTCCAGGAGAGCCGTCGCCGGGGCTACGTCCTTATCGCCGCGTAGCGGAGTAGCGAGGCTGCCCCCACGGGGGCAGCCTCGTCGACGCTCGCCGATACCATTGCTCGGGCAGACAAGGGGGCACATCGTGGGGGAAGCGCATCACGCTGACGGCGACATCATCGCTGGCGCACGTGGCTTCGTCACCTCGGTGGCGATGAACGATGTGGCCTTCCACACCCTCTCTGTAGTCGGAGCGCTCGGCGCAGCGGTCGCATGGGCCTTCTTGCCAGGGATTTTGGAGGGCTACAACGAGGCGTCAAACGATCACCAGCACCCCTCCCTCTTCTGGCCGGTGACCATTACAGTCCTGGGCGTCCTTGCCGTTATCACTCCGCTTGGTCTTCAGTTCCAACGCCGTTGGGTCATCAAGAAGCTGGACGAGGAAAGCACCACCGAACAGGCAGAACTCGTCGGATGGGCCAAGGGGTACCTCACGCCCGCAATCGAAGCACTTCCGCAGGTCGCAGTTGGCGGAGAGGCAGGCAAGGCGGCCCTCGCCAGCATCCGAGCAACCATCCTCGGAACTCTGCAGGCCATCTGTGGACCCAGTGGGGTCGGAGTCCGTGCCGTCTGGTTCGAAGCCTCCGGTCAGACCCTCTCATCGAAGGAGTGGACGGGCGGCGTGTGCAAGACCAAGCGCCGATTCGTTCGACGGAACGCCGACAAGGCAGGCACCCTGGCTTGGGAGCGAGCCGCAACCGGACTGCCGGTCCTATACAGCGACGTCATCAACAACCCGCCCGAGGGTTATGAGCGAGGGCCCAACAGTACCTACGAGACCTTCATCAGTTGCGGTGTCTTAGGTTCGAGTGACGAGGTGCGCGGGATGCTGAACGTGGACGCTCCTCGTGCCGACGATCTGACCGAGATCGACGCCACGATCGTAGGAGTCTGTGCGAAGGTCTTGGGCGTCGCGTACTCTTTGTCAGACCTGCCCGGTAGCGTGTAGATGTATCCCAAGCAGGGAGGGCAAGCGATGAAGAGCACGAAGTCCATGACCGGATCCGCCCAGAAGATGGCACAGATCTCGTCTGGTGATCCCCAGCAGACGAGCCGCTACTACCACGACGTCATGCGAGATGCCATCAAGATCGTCAAGTCCTCTGAGGCCAAGCGCAAGGCGGCCAAGTAGGTCCGTCCCCAGTCCGAGGAGGCCCCGCCGGTTCGGCGGGGCCTCCCGCTTCTCGGCGCTTTAGACCAACCTTCAATGACTCGGACTCGCTATCGCTCGCTATTAAGACACGGCGTTCGGCAACGCCGTCCTTGTTCAGGAGACCGCCAAGGCGTTCTCCTGGGATCCGTCCGGCCAGGGCCCGCCCGCACCGCTCAATTGGCCGTGCTCGTGGCGTGCTGCCCGCGAAGGGTCCGCGTCGAGCCACTCGCCGTTTCGCCCGCCGACGGTACTCGCAGAATCGCCGCCGCGAGCGCGAGCGATTCTCACTTTCGGCCCGCCCGGACAGGATTTCGTCGGAAGCGGTAAAGCGATAAAGAGAGAAACAGAGAAAGAGTTATAGCGAGGTCGGACTCGGGTGTCGAGGTGCAGGGTTGGGCCTGTCCGGGTTGATCACCAATTGGTGTCCGGGCCGTGGCGCCGCGCGGTTGGCCGCTCGGCTGGACGGCCCACCTTTTCTAGCCCGGCGGAGCCGGCTGATGTCTTCGCGCGATTCCAGGGAGGGCTGGCTTGTCGGATACCCGACCAGCCGTACTGAGTCGGTGCCAGCCATGTTAGGAACGCACGGCCTGGAGCGGCTGGGCCGGGCCGTCTCGTTCGCGAGCACGCGATTCGCGCTGTCCACAGGGTCTTGACTAGGTGATCGGGTTCTTCATTGCACTTGGTAGGCTCGGGGGGGTCCAGAGCCAGTGAGAGGTTTGTGGTGTCGAATAGCTCCGCACGACGAGTCGCCTTCGATGAAGACGAGTTCGCCACCGCCGCGCCCCTGACCCCCGATGATCTGGCGATCGATGTTTCACGT
>Ga0208823_1001675_pt1 | contig 17248 bp, 16 predicted proteins | sample AD_UKC075_MetaG_FD_184440 | JGI IMG/M metagenome (GOLD analysis project Ga0208823, IMG submission 184440) | Active sludge microbial communities of municipal wastewater-treating anaerobic digesters from USA - AD_UKC075_MetaG (SPAdes) (version 2) | ecosystem: Engineered > Bioreactor > Anaerobic >... | reverse complement strand
ATACCAGTAAAGTGACAGAGGAGATCGGCCCAAACGAGTTTGTCTCCGAACTCTACGTCCTGAACCGGATCCTTGACCCCGAGGACTCCACGCTCGACCGGGAGATGATCGAGGTGCTGATGCACTCACGGCGCGGCGCAAAAGAGCAGAAGGGGGAGCTTCAGGCGGAGCGGGATGCCGGCGACACCTGGGCCGAACTTCTGGACAGGATCTAACAGGACCTGGTAGAATGGACAGGATCAGCGAATGTCAAGCGAAGCTATCACCACAGCGATGTTCCTTATCGCCGCCGTCATATCGGCCGGCGTACTGATTAACGCAGTTTTTCCAGTGATCTACACCCTCTCGGGCACCATATCCTCCTCCTCCCATGCCGTTGACGAACGGTTGAGCACCGATATACGGATAGTCACGACCTACGCCAGCAGCGGTAGCGACACCGCCAGGATCTGGATAAAGAACGTCGGCACCGGCAGGATCGCCAGGGCCGAGATCGATAAGGCCGACGTCTTCCTGGGGGCGGAGGGCGACTTCATCCGGCTGACGCATTCAACACCGCTCACCGAAGGGGCATGGAACTACGAGATCCTGGAGGACACCAACGGCCAGTGGGACCCCGGCGAGACACTCTATATCGAAGGAATGACCACAAAGATCCCGGGCCGGGGCGAGGTGGTCTACTTCCAGTTCGTACTCCCAACAGGCGTCTACCGTTCGACCACGTTTACCGCGGGTGATTGAAGATGAGCGCGGGACCAATCGTCGCATCCGGTGTCGGCATCCTCCTCCTCGTCGTCACCGCCTACGTCCTGATCGGCGGCACCCTCACCACCACCGAGGTGCTGGTCGAGGCGCAGAGCAGCCTTGCCGCTCAGCAGGAGGCCCGGATGCGAACAGCGATCGCGATCCAGGAGACGGCCTTGAACAACCAGACCCTCTACGTCGAGTTGGAGAACACCGGGAGCGAACCGATCGTCGATATAAGTTCCATCGACGTCTACCTCCACTACGAAGAGACCGGCCCGGTCTACATCCCCCCCGGCGCCGGCCCATCCCGCTGGAGCAGGGTGACCATCGAACCCGACGGCGTCCACCCCGGCCAGTGGGACGCCGGTGAGACCCTCACCCTCAGCGTCACCTTCGAGGAGGGTGCAACTCCCATCTGCGTCCAGGTCGTCACCCCGAACGGAGTCTCGGCCTCAACTTACATCAGGTGATCAAGATGGCAACCAGCGTCGAAGCCCAGAAAAGCGTCCTCGATATGCCCGACCAGAGTATCCTCTCGACCGGGAACTCTGAACTCGACAAAAAGATAGCCGACGGCCTCCCGCTTCAGTCGCTCACCCTCATCGAGGGCGAGAACGACACCGGAAAGAGCGTCCTCACCCAGCAGATCATCTGGGGCGCCCTGAAACAGGGGTTCAACGTCGACCTCTTCTCGACAGAGAACACAAGCAAGAGTTTCCTCACCCAGATGGAGTCGATGAGCCTTGACATCTCCGACTACTTCGCCTGGGGCTACTTACGCGTATTTCCGATGCACGTCGTCGGGTTTGAGTGGACGAAGGAGAAGATGCATGGAACCCTGGAGAGGATGATCGCCTTCATGGAGCAGACGAAAGCCCAGATCATCGTCATCGACTCGCTCACCCTCTTTACCGAGTACGCCACCCAGGACACCGTCCTCACGTTCTTTACCAACTGCAAGAACCTTGTCGACCACGGCAAGACCATCCTGATCACCCTCCACACCTACGCCTTCGTCGAGGACGCCCTTGTCCGTATCCGTTCAATCTGTGACGCCCACCTCTTCATGAAGAAGGCGCTTGTCGGCGGCAAGTACGTCATGATGCTCGAGGTTGTCAAGGTCCGCGGCGCCCGCAAGACAACAGGGAACATCGTCAGTTTCGAGGTTCACCCCGGTTACGGCATCAAGGTGATCCCCGTCTCGGTTGCAAGGGTGTGATGGCAATGGCAACAGATCTGGAAGCCACGGTAACCCTCCCATTCGAACCCGAGTTCATCGACGAGGGGAACGACTGCTACAACAACGTCGAGTCCTGCGCCCTCTACCGGATGCTCCCCTCCAACGCCCGCGAATACGTAAAGGCAAACCCCCACCTCCTCGAGTACCTCCACATCCTGCCGGTAAACACCGTCGGCATCCCACTCTTTCTGCCGGAGTTGAAGAACGACTTAAAATCGCTGGAGAACCCGAACATCATATACCCGGTTAACGATACAACCTTCGTCCACATATTCCCCGACCCGAACGATGTCCGGAACTGGTACATCCCCATTGAGCCCTCGTTTCTCCACTCCGTAAAAGCAATCCTCCCGGTGATCGAGGATAGGCTGATCGATATGATCGACGCCCTTGAGGAGGAGCCTCTGACCGAGGAGGCACGCATCGAGACCCTTAAGGCCTTCATTCAGCAGCTTGTATACGTGAAGCAGCCGGGCGAGGTGATCGACGAGTCTCTCCTTGCGGGTGGAAAACCCAAAGACCTCAAGACCCGGATCAAGACCTTCCTCACCTCGGATATCGGTGCTCCGGCAAAACCCCCGTCCAGCGGCTTCCCGGAACTTGCCGACGGCCGGATCATTCTCACGCCGCAGGAATACCGCGCCCTCGAGTATATGATCATCCGCGACAAGATCGAGATGGGGATGCTTAAACCGTTCCTGAGCGATAGATACATTGAGGATATAACCTGTGATGGCGTCGGCCCGATCTTCATCGAGCACAAGATCTTCAAAGGGCTTAAATCGGTCGTCGGGTTTAGAGACTCACAGGAACTCGACAGTTTTGTCATCAAACTCGCCGAACGGATCAAGCACCCGCTGACATACCGAAGCCCCATCGTTGACTCGACCCTCCCCGATGGATCGCGTATCAACATAGTCTATGGAACCGAGCTCAGCAAGCACGGGAGCAACTTCACCATCCGCAAGGTAAACGAGGTCCCCCTGAGCATCCTGCAGGTCATCGAGAACGGCACGTGCGACTACATGATGGCCGCCTACCTCTGGATCTGCCTTGAGTACGGGATGTCCCTCTTTGTCTCCGGCGAGACTGCGAGCGGCAAGACCACCACCCTGAACGCCCTCACGACCTTCCTCCCGCCCGAGAGCAAGATCGTCACCATCGAGGACACCCCGGAACTGACCGTCCCCCACCGGAACTGGACACGCGAGGTCGCAAAGGCCAAGGGCAAGGGAGAGGGCGAAGGCTCAGAGGTCACGATGTTCGACCTCCTGAAGTCTGCGCTGCGTCAGCGCCCGAACCAGATCCTGGTCGGTGAGATCCGTGGTGTGGAAGGATCCGTTGCGTTCTCCGCCATGCAGACCGGTCATGCGGTGATGAGCACATTCCACGCCGCCTCGATCGAGAAACTGATCCAGCGTCTCTGCGGTGACCCGATCAGCATACCGAAGACCTTCGTCGACAACCTGAACCTGGTCATCATCCAGAGCGCCGTGAAACTCCCGGGCGGCGGGACCGTCCGGCGTATGCTGAGCATAAACGAGCTCGTCGGCTACGACCCCGAGACCAGCGGTTTCTCCTTCATGGCCGCGTTCGTCTGGGACCCCGCGACCGATACCTTCACCTTCACAGGGAGAGGGAGCAGTTACCTCCTCGAGAACAAGATCGCAACCATGCTCGGGATCCCCGAGAACCGGCGGGCCGAGATCTACGACGAGATCGATAAACGCGCCAGGATCCTGGAACGGCTCCACAAAGCCGGCTACACCCAGTTCTGGGACCTCTTCCACATGATCACAAAGATCAAGAAACAGGGGCTGCTCACCATCGAGGTGTAACACTTGTTCGAGAGCGTGACCGAACGGTTGCGGACGGCAAACCAGGGGAGGATCCCGTTTGAGGACCAGATCGAAGCCCTCACCGAACTCCGGTCATCCATCCTCGAGAACAAGAAGATGGAGCAGGACCTGCTCTTCATGTACACCTACATGGCCGCGATAACCACCTCGGCCGTGACAAGGCCGGAGATCTTCCAGTACACATCCGAGCGGTCTGAGTATATCCCATCACGCTACATCGCAAAGGTCCAGCGGCAGGTCGCAGGCTGGGGCCAGAGTTACGCCGGGGGGCTCCGGGCCATCGCGGAGCGGTGCAGGAACGCGACACTGAAGAGCATGCTCAACCGCTACTCAAACGCCATCGATTCCGGCGTTCCCGACGCTGACTTCATCATCACAGAACTCTCGACCATCCGGAGCATTTACCGGAACACGTATGAGCAGGGGATAGAACTCTTGAAGAAGTGGGGCGACGCCTACATCGCGATGCTCCTATCGGCGGCGCTTGTTGCAACCATCATGATGATCTCGGCCGGCATCTACGCCCCGGAAGGGATAGAGGCGACGCTGAACATCTCTTACATGATCATCGTGGCGATATCGATCTTCGGTCTGACGATCATGTACCGGGCTGTTCCCGATGACCCCCGCACCCACGGGCTTAAGGAGGTCTGCTCAAAGGAGCAGGCCCTCATCAGGCGGCTCGAACGGCTCATCGTGCCGGTCGTCGCTGCGGTCACGCTGATCCTTGCCGTTGTTGGCGCCAACGCAGGTGTCATCTTCCTGCTTGCAGGGCTGCTCCTGATGCCGCTTGGGGTGATCGGCTACATCGACGATGCGAACGTTGTCAGGCGGGACGAGGACTTTGCCACGTTCATCCGGGGGCTTGGTTCGATCATGGGCGGCAAGGCGATCACTGTAGGTGATGCGCTCAGGGAGGTGGACAAGAAGTCGCTGGTCTACCTTGAACCGTTCATCAACTCGGTATCCTCGAAGATTAATCTCGGACTCGATGAGGCCAGGAGCTGGAAGAAGTTCATCGGGGAGACCGGGAGTTACCTCATCTACAAGTACATGAACATCTTCCGCGACGCGGTTGCCCTCGGAGGGTCGCCGGACAAGGTAGGGAAGATTGTCGGTTCATCGATGCTCGAGCAGGTGCTGCTCCGGCGGAAGCGCGACATGATGGTGAAGGGTTTTGTCGTCCTTCTCGTGCCGATGCACGCCGCGATGATTGCCATATTCGTCTTCCTCTTCGAGATCCTTCTCTCGATGTCCAATGCCGTTACAGATGTGATGAACTACTTCACAGAGGCCTCGAGCGCGCTCTCAGGGGGCACCCCGTCTGGTGCGGGGATATCCATGGGGATGTCCATGAACCTCTTTGTGAACTTTCCCGAAGACGTCATGCGAACCTACGTGATAACGATCCTCTTATTGCTGACCGCTGCAGACATACTGGCCGGGAAGATTGTTATGGGCGGTGACCGCTACCTCTACTACTTCTTCACAAGCGTGCTCTGTGTGGCCACCGGTATCATATACATCATTGCACCGATCGTCGTGGGCATCTTCTTCTCCATTCCGGCACTTGTGGGGGTGGGATAGTGAGAGAGAGTCTCCGCCGCCCGCTTCTCTTCCTTATAACCGTCGGCACCGGTTCGCTGATCATCATCCTCGATGCCAACCCGGAGGTTGTCGTTGCGGTTACTGTGCTTGCAGGGTTTCTCGCGCTTCTGGTCACAGGGGCGCTTAATCTTTCAGAACTGAAGTCCTCAAATTTAAGAGCCGCATTCCGGGGGTGGAGGCGGAAGAAGAAGAAGCCCGAGGCGCCGAATGCAGTGGGAGCGGAGCCTTCCCCGGCTGCAAAAGGTGGCCGGTTCTCCGGCATGCTCGGGACGTTTACAGCCTCGATCCGGGAGACGATCGCCCATGCCCGGGCATCCGACAGCAAGAAGAAGGAAGGTATCGAGAAGATCGATAACATGCTTGACCGGGCTGTCGAGGGCGCCGACGCCGGCTCCTCCCCGGCCGCGGCCCCGCCAAGACCTGGCGGGAGCGTGACAGACCCGCTGGCATCACTTGCAGACCTTGACCTCGACTCAATCGCCGACCTCGATCTCAACGAAGAAGGCCCGGACCTGGGCGGTTCGTTCTCTCCGGAGGATGTATCTCTCCTGTCCGCAGAGGATATGGACGCCGTATCCGAGATCCTGAAGACCCACCAGACCGAGATTGAGGTGCCGGCCGGGGTTTCAGGCGGCAGCGTTCTCCCTCCGATAGCAGCGGAGGTCCCGGGAATCGCGGGCGATGAGGGCATCCCGGACATCGGCATACTGAGAGACGAACTCTCCGCGCTCGACGACCTGGATCCCGCAGAGATCAGGATCGAGGTAGAGGGTGAGGAAGAGGAAGAAGAGGAGGAGCCTGCCCCCGAGGAGGAGGTCCCTGAGGTGGAGGAGAAGAAAGAGGATTTTGATATAGTCTCCTTTGCATCCGGGGGCACCGTCGAGGATTCTCTGATCACCACACTGAAGGCCGACGCCCGGAGGAAGAAGTTTGTCGAGGATGTCAGCCTGCTGCGGGAGTTGAGAGGCGAGAAAATCGCGGCAAAAGACCTTGCAGCGGAGCTTGAGGAGATCCTTGAGGCGCTGCGATCGCAACGGTGATGGTCTCTGTCGATATAACTTGTATAGGGTAGGTGACGGATGCGATGATGAAGATGGTCCCGGCAAAGGTCGAGCACGAGGGCCGGTGGGTCCCGACGAAGGTTGGCATAGCAGAGGACCGTTTCCGTATCGAGGCGCCTGTTGACCGGGAGATCCCCTACAGGTCGGTTGTCGACATGGAGGAGAAGAGGAACCAGATTGTTGTCGCCGTGGGGGGTGATGGAGAGGCTGTTTACCGCATTGCGTCGGTCGAGAAGGTTCTTACCGTCTTAAAGAAGTTCATCATCACGCAGGCCAGCGCCTACCGGTTGAACGCATTCTTCATGTCACCTGCAATCCGCGGCGGCGTCCTCATAAAGGACGCCACGTGGGAGAAGGGAGCGATTGCCGTCATGAAGACCGGGATCTGGTTTGTCAGCCAGGAGAAGCAGGTCTGCATACCCCTCGATGAGGTGGCCGGCATCGAACTCACGTCGCGGGAGATCCAGGGGAAGGACCTGAACGTTGTCAAGATCGACCACCTGGTTGAGAACGAGGTCGTGACAAGTTTTGTCCTCTGCCCGCTGACGACGCTTCAGGTCCTCTATAACTTCCTCAAGGAGGCAACGAGCGGCACCGAGATTAAGGAGGACCTGGACCCCCTGACCGGCCAGGTGGCGATGCTGGTCTACAGCGGGATGGACTCAAGCGCCATCGAGAATATGCTCAAACTCTCGCACAAGGACCTCGATGCCATATATGATAAACTCTTATCCACGGGGATGGCCGAGGTGCTATACGTCAGGAAAGAGGTTCAATTAACCCCGAAAGGTGTCAGATACATCTCGGAATCGTTGAAAACACCAATGGGATGAGGGGGGCAGGAAAGGCCCATTTACGCAAATATATATTACCTTTTTTACACAAATAAAGAGTGAGTGGTGTTCGATGGGAAGGATTCTGATCGTCGATGATACTATGTTTATGAGGACTCTGCTAAAGAACATCCTCTTTTCCGGCGGGCACGACATCGTTGGTGAGGCGGCGGATGGAGCGGAGGCGGTAGCAAAGTACCATGACCTCAAACCCGACCTGGTCACAATGGATATTGTGATGCCGAAGGTGAACGGGATAGAGGCGCTCAAGGCTATCCGGGCCGCAGACCCGTCTGCAAAGGTCATAATGTGCACCGCAGTCGGCCAGGAGCAGATGGTCAAGCTTGCCGTCAAGAGCGGTGCAAAAGGGTATATAGTCAAGCCGTTCCAGGCTCCAAAAGTCCTCGAAGAAGTCAAGAACGTTCTAAGTGCGTGACCATGATAAGGGTTCTGATCGTCGACGACTCGCTCTTTATAAGGACGATCCTCCGTGACCTGCTCAAAGGCGATCCCGAGATCGAGGTCGTTGGGACAGCGGTGAATGGCATCGATGCCCTGGAGAAGATTGCGGAGTTAAACCCGGATGTTGTCACCCTGGATATCGAGATGCCCAGGATGGGCGGGCTTGAGGTGCTTGAAACCCTCCAGGGGCAGGCCGCCAGACCGAAGATCCTGGTGCTGAGCACGCTGACGTCCCGTAACGCCGATATGACCCATCAGGCGCTGCGTCTCGGGGCGGACGATTTCATGCTCAAGCCAAAGGATATCCCTAACGTTCGGGGAATCGAGAGAGAGCTCGTCCAGAAGATTAGAAACCTCCTCCGGCTGCCGAGAGTGCAAAAGCAGACCGAGATCGCGCATAAGGATGCGGAGACGGTTGTGGTGATAGGGTCCTCTGCAGGCGGGCCGCCTATGCTTGACGTCCTGCTATCAGGGCTGCCGGCCGACCTTCCCGCCGCCGTTGTCATAACACAGCACATGCCTGAGGGGTTCACGGCATCGCTTGCTGAACGCCTTAACCGGATCTCGGCCCTGTCGGTGAGGGAGACCCGGAACGGCGACAACCTGCAGGCCGGTGCGGTCCTGGTCTCAAAAGCCGGCGTCCATACCGTCATATCGCGGCTTGCATCGAGCACCGGGAGAACCCACGGCCGGATCGTTCATTCGACCGCCCCTCCCATCCATGCCGTCCGCCCCGCCGTAGATACGACCTTCACCTCCGCAGCGCACGTCTTTGGCCCGAGAACGGTCTCGGTCATCCTCTCGGGTATGGGTAGCGACGGCGGTGAGGGGATGCTCGCGGTGAAGAAGGCGGGTGGAACCACGATGGTCTGCGCGGAAGAGGACTGTCTTGTCTACGGGATGGCGCGGGCCGCCCTGGCAAGAGATTGCGTCGACCGGGTGGTTCCGCTGGAGAATATTGCACGCGAGATCACGCGGGCGGTCGGCCAGGTTGAGGTGGATCATGTTTGACGAAGAGGTATACCGGAAGTTGTTTGTCGAAGAGTCGCGGGAGAATCATGAGAACATCGTGAACAACCTCCTTGCCCTTGAGAGCGGGGATGACCAGCAGACCGCCATCGACGAGATCTTCCGGTCGGCGCACACGCTCAAGGGGATGGCTGCCTCGATGGGCTTTGATGCTATGGAGCACCTCTGCCACTCGATGGAAGACGTCTTCTCGCTCATCCGCAACGGCGGGCTGGAGGTGAATCCGCCGCTCACCGACCTCCTGCTCACCTGCACCGATGCGATCGAGGAGATGCTTGATGCCATCGAGGCGGGGGAGAACCCATCAGACGAGCAATCGGCACCTCTGGTTCAGGAACTGATGGCGTTTGCGGAGGAGGGGTCGCCGATCGAAGCCTCCTTCACCCTTCCCAATCCCCCAACTCCTCCAGAACCCCCGTGTGAACCCTCAATAGAGGTGGGCGGCTGCCCGGTCTACGCCCTGAAGGTCGCCGTCGACCCGACAAGCACCATGAAAGATGTCAGGGCGATGCTTCTCCTCCAGAACCTGGAGGAGATCGGGAAGATCCGCTCGACGACCCCTCCACGCGACCAGATCGAGGATGGAAAGTTCGATGGAACGTTTGAGGTTGTCGTCGAGAGCGATGCCGGGGAGGAGGCGCTTCGGACGATTGCCTCCGGCACAGAGATCTCTCTACTTGCACTATCTCCGCTGGAATCGTATTCGGCGGCAGAGAGCCTGGAAGCACCGGAGCCCGCAGACGTCCCGGAGGTCGGTGCGGCGCCGGCGCCGCAGATGCAGAAGGCGGCAAGACCCGATAAGGCCCGGGAGATCAAGAACATCCGTGTCGATATCGAGCGGCTTGATCAAATGATGAACCTGGTGGAGGATCTGGTCATCAACCGCGGCAGGCTCGAGCAGATCGCGAGGAAACACGGCATCAAGGAGTTTGATGAAGCGCTGGGCATGATCGGGCGTTCGGTCTCCGACCTCCAGAACCTTATGATGGGGATCAGGATGATGCCGCTTGAGCGTATCTTCAACCGTTTTCCCAGGGTTGTGCGGGACGTAGCGAACCATGACGGGAAAGAGGTTGAGTTCATAGTTGAGGGCGGCGAGACCGAACTTGACAGGAGCATGATGGACGGCCTCTCCGACCCGCTGCTGCACATCATAAGGAACGCTGTGAACCACGGCATCGAGACGCCGGAGGCCCGGCGAGCCGCGGGCAAACCCGCAAAGGGGCTGGTAAAGCTTACGGCCCGCAGGGACAAGGACAACGTCATCATAGACGTGGAGGACGATGGTGCAGGCATCGACCACGAGGAACTCAGGAAGAAGGCCGTTGAAAAAGGGTTTCTCGCACCCGAGACGGCGGCGAACGCGACGAAGGACGAACTTATTGCTCTCCTCTTCGAACCAGGGTTCAGCACCTCCGATGTCATCGACGACATCAGCGGGAGGGGGGTCGGGCTTGACGTGGTCAAGAAGACGATCGAGTCGCTCAAGGGCACGATCAAGGTCGAGAGCGAGCCTGGCAGGGGCACAAAATTCGAGCTGGTTCTGCCGCCGACGATGGCGATCATCGATGTCATGATGGTGCGCATCAACGGAAGGCGGTGTGCCATCCCGATCAGCAACGTTGTCGAGGTGGCGCATGCAAGACCGGAGGCGATCCACCGGATCGGCAACTCCGATGCGATCCTTCTGCGCGATCAGACCCTCCCCCTCTACCGCCTGGAGGATATGTTCGGCCGGGCTGAGAAGGGCGATACGCTGATCGTGCTGCAGAATGATGGCAAAAGGTGCTGTATCGTCGTCGATTATGTTGACGGTCAGCAGGAGGTGGTGGTGAAACCGCTATCGAGGATTGCGGGGAACTGCCGCGGGATCAGCGGTATTACCATACCGGGGGACGGTGATGTTGTGCCGGTACTTGATGTAAATACAATGATTTAGGAGAGGTTTTCATGGAACTTGATCCTGTTTGGAAGGATGCGCTGACGGAGTTCGGGAACATCGGTGCGGCGCACGCGGCGACGAGTCTGTCGCAGATGTTGATGAGTCCGGTTGAGATGACGGTGCCGGAGGTCATGGCCATCGATATCGCCGACCTTCACAAGTATATCAGCAACGAGATATCTGCGATGGTGGTCTTTCAGATTCAGGGAGAGATCGCGGACGGCGGGTATATCGTTGTCAACATGCCCCGGCAGACGATCATCCAGCTTACAAACCAGATGCTCGGGATGACCGATACCGATCGCGAGATCAACGAGATGGACCAGAGCGCCGCGATCGAGATCGGGAACATCATGATATCGGCGTTCCTGGATGCGACCGCAGAACTGCTCGGGATCATCATGCTGCCCTCGCCACCGGCGCTGGCCATCGATATGGCGCATGCCGCTTTTGAGTCCATCGTTGCCCAGGTGGCAACCGATGTGAACGACGTCCTGATCTTCAACACCGAGCTCACGAGCGAGGCCCCCCCGGTCTACGGGAGCATCTACATGCTCCCGAACGTAGAACTTGCCGGGCAGTTGTTCCGGATGCTTGAACGGCTGATGGAACCACTCTCGTAGACGCCCTGCGGAATATACATGGAGAACAATTTTTTTGGAGAGGAGACGGCAGTCATCCTGGGGCTCGGCGAACACCGTGTTGGGAACTATCCGATGGCGACGATCGGGCTTGGCTCCTGTATCGCGCTGATACTCCACGACCGGCGGCGCTCGGTTGCGGGTCTGGCTCATATCATGCTTCCTGAAAGCCGCGGAATCGCCGATCGTCCAGGCAAGTTTGCGGACACCGCCATCACTGTCCTTCTCGATGAGATGGAGAGCCAGGGATGCACCAGAAACACGATCTCTGCGTTTGTTGTCGGCGGGGCGAGCATGTTTGTATTCTCGGCAAACTCGCTGAATATCGGGGAGCGAAACACTGCTGCGGTTAAGGAGAACCTGCAGAAACAGAGGATAAGGATTGAGTACGAGGAGACGGGGGGAAAGGTCGGTCGGTCTGTCTACTTCTGGCCGGAAGGGAAAGGCTGCCTCATCATCAAGAGGGCGGATGGGACATGCAGCCGGGTATGAAATTCTTCACCCCTCTTCTTCTGGCATATCTCCTGGTCATTCCCTCCTCTTCCGGTATATATATCGCGTCTCCTGACTACGTCTCCTCCATCGCCTCTGTGGACGTAAAGGACGTGATCAACGGGCGGTATGGGGATGTCATCTTTGCGACCGCCAGCGGCCTCTCAATCTACACGGCAAACGGGACGTGGTACTCGGTCAACGCCAGGAACCCACGCCAGACGGACTACGGTTTCCTCGAACCGCTCGATAACATGGTGACTGCTCTTGCCCTCGATCCTGACGGTCACCTCTGGCTCGGGTATTCCTGCGGGCTGCAGATCGGGAACGGGACGGGGTATAATGCAATCCAGGACCAGGATCACCTCAAGAACCTGAACATAAACTGCATCAGGCGGTGGGATAATGAGGTCTGGGTCGCCGCAGGGAGCGCCGGTCTGCACCGCTGGCATGACGGGAACTGGACGTGGTATAAACCGGGCGGGCCATCGGGTGCAGGGTTTTATACCGTTGTGAGCATGGTGGTCGATGCCGAGAGCGATGCGCTTGTCATCGACTCCGAGAACGAGGGGGTGTGGGTGCTGAAAGGCCATGCGCGGGATCCCCGGTTTGAACGGGTTTTCTTCGGCGACGATCCCTTGCTCACGGTCTCCGGGGTGCGGGTCGATCCATTCGGCGGCGTCTACCTCTTCAACGCTACAACCATCCTCCATTACTCTCCTGATGAAGGCGTCACCCCTGTTCTCAACGCCACGGCCTTGAGCACCTACCCGGTCACCATCAACGACGTTGCGGCAACACGCGACGGGATGCTTCTTGTTGCGTCCGATAACGGCATATACGGGCTGAACTCTTCCGGCATCGAGCTGCATCTAACGTCGCGGGACGGTATCCGGGAAAACTTTGTCAAGAAACTCCTCGTCGACGCTTCTGGGCGATGCTGGTTTGTTGTTCCAGGGCACGTTGGCTGCATCCCGCTGATCCCGCCATACCCGATCATACCGCTTGTCTGACGGGCCTCCCGGCCGCTCACTTCCCTTTGCGGATAAGCCTGCCGAGGCGGAACGGTGTTGTACCCGGCACAGAAGCCGGGAAAGTGCCTTCGGCCGCCCGCCGGACGTCCTCGATCGAGTAGAACGCCCTGGGGTTGAACTGATGGATGGCGTTCTCAACGTCGCGGAGGTTTCTCCTCCTGACCACAGAGAATATGACCTTGCTTGGACCCAGTCTTCCCTCGGCGTCTATAACCGTAACCCCGTAACCGGCGGCACGGAGGTAGTCGATGAGGTTGGTTGCATCCCGCTGGGTGATGATCCGTACGAGCGCAAGCCCCATCGCCAGTCGTTCTTCAATATGCATCCCGATGTAGTTCCCGGTAGCAAACCCCCCCGCGTAGGCAAGGTAGTTGATCGGGTTCGTGAGATTCTGAAAGATCTGACTGATGGCGACGATCCAGATGAAGATCTCGATAAACCCCAGAACCGGCGCAACCGTCTTCACCCCTCGTGAGACGAATATGATCCGCATCGTCCCTATTGTGACATCACAGATGCGTGCGCAAAAAATGAAAAGAGGGACAGCAACCAGGGAAAAGAGTTCCGGGTCTATCCCGATGGCGCTACCGATCATGTATCATGATTTGATAAGGTGGTGATATAGTCGTATCCATATTTCCAGCAATCTGCAAAGATGCGGCGGCAGGTGTCACGCCCTCACCGTGTTTCGTCTGACTGGTCGTGCTCACCCTCCAGCCGCTCATGGTAGCGCCGGGATGTTCGCCACCAGTAGAACACCTCGTAGAGCAGCAGCGCGAGCAGAACCACGCAGGCGCCGAAGAAGAATCCCATCACCAGGTCGTGGACAGGCGGCGCCCCCGCGGTTTCGGCACCCGGCACCCCGAACGTCGATACCTTCTCGCCCGTCCCGGCCCTCTGGAGGAGGGGTTCTGCGTCCCAGGACGGCGGCAACACCGCCGGGAGGAAGACCTGGAGCCCCAGTGTAGCAAGGACGATCAGCGCAAACAGCATCGCGTACTTCTTTAAGACCGACCGGAGGTCGCTCACCGGCGGAGCGATGATGAGCACCTGATCCGTAAGCCCGTAGACCTTCACCTCGCGCCCCTTCTCGCTCCATCGGGTGTTGACGACCTCGAGGAGCCCCGCTTCAAGAAGGTTATCGATGTGGTATGCGGCGGTGGTGATCGGGATCTTCATCTTCCTGGCGACCTCTGACGAGGTCATGGGCCCCGACCTGAACTCCTGTATGATCGCGTTAGCCGTCTGGCTTGCCATTGCCCGGGCGATCTTCTGCGCCCTCTCATCGCCCGGCTGAAGAACTACAACTTCATTCGCCATGTAATGCTTTTATAATCATTTTGCGGCCTTGCTCAAGTGCATCTTCGAGCCTGGAGGCGTCAGGCCCCGCCCCCTGTGCAAGGTTTGGTTTGCCGCCGCCTTTCCCGCCGAGGAGGCTGCAAATTTCCCGGACAAGATCGGCGGCGTTCACCGCCGGCGTTCCGGAGGCCGCCACCAGCCTTGCACCACCGTCGACCGACGCGATAAGCGCCACCCCGCCCTCATCGGCCACCGAAGTTGCAAGCGCGACGAGTTCCTTTTGGGGTGCATCAACCCTCCGGACAACGACCCGGACGCCGTCCACCGCCTCGCCCTCAAGGTTCTGCCTCTCAAGTTCAACCACTCTGCTGCGGAGACGCTCGATCTCCTTCCTCTGCTCCTTCCACTCCGAGAAGAACCTTGCCGCTGTCGATGGCAGGTTCTCGGGCTGGACGCTCAGGACGTCTGCAGACGCCCGGAGGAGTTCTTCCATCTGCTGCACAGCGCGCACGGCGGCGAGTCCGGCCGAGAATACCAGCCGCTCGACACCGTCCTGGACATGCTCGACACCCATGACACGGATCAGCCCGATCTCACCGGTCGAGCGGACATGTGTTCCCGCACACGCCTGCACGTCATTCCCGACCCGGACTATCCGGATCTCCCGGCCAGGCGGGACACCCCCCTGATAGAGGCCAAACCCGTACTTCTGCTCGGCCTTTGTCCGCTCCTCCACGCTTATCTGGACAGGCAGGTTGCTCATGACCATACGGTTTGCCTCGATCTCAATCTTCCGGAGTTCCTCCGGCGTGACATGCCTGTAGTGCCGGATGTCCAGGCGCGAGACCTCACCACCCTTCTGGGCACCGGCCTGGTGGACGTGGGCGCCAAGCACCTTCTTTGCGGCATACAGAAGGACGTGCGTTGCGGTGTGGTGGCGCATCAGCGAGAACCGGCGCTCCTCGTCCACCAGGCCCTTCACCCGTTCGCCGCGCTTGAGCGGGCCGCCCCTGACCCGATGGAGGATCACCTCGCCGACCTTTGTCACCTCCTCCACCCGCACCACGTTATCAGGCGTCACCAGTGTCCCGGTATCGGATGGCTGACCTCCTCCTTCGGGGTAGAAGAGAGTCTGGTCGAGCACCGCCATCCCATCGAAGTAATCAAGCACCACCGCCTCGAACTCGACCTTGTTCTGGAACTCATAATACAGTTTCTTTGTGGGGGGCAGACCCGCTGCCCGCTCGCGGCAGGCCGCAAGGTGGTCATCTTCGCTGGCCTCTTTCTGCGCTTCGGAGTGCATCTGGGCGATCAGCGAGTAGAAATTGTCAGGGATCTCGACCACAGCGCCCTCGGCGGCAGCAACCTCCTTGACAACCTCGGGCGGGATGCCGTGCGAGTCATACAGCGTGATGACCTCCTGGAGAGGTATGCGTGAACTCTTTGCCCTGTAACTCTTTGCGATCTTCTGGACTATCCTGGTCCCGCGTTCAAGGGTGCTTGCGTAGCGTGCCACCTCGTTTGATATGATCTCCCTGATCACGTCCGCGTCCTGTTCAAAGTTATCTATACCCACGACCTCCATCTGGGCCTCCACCAGGTCGGCGAGTTCCTCGTCCATCGAGAGGTCGTTCATCATCCGGAGCGTTCGGCGAAGCACCAGCCGCGCAAGGTAACCCTCACGAACGTTCGAGGGGACGATGCAGTCGCCAAGCATGTAGGCGAGACAGCGGGTGTGGTCGGCGATGGCATAGACCTTCTCGATCGGGACGATTATCCGCTCCAGCCGCTCCACCGGGACATCGATGGCCTCGGCGACCTTCCGGCGGAGTTTGTGGAGGTTTGTCCCCGAGATATCCATCACCCCGGCAAACCTGGCGCTGAGCCCCATGATCTTTGTGAACTCCGGGTTGTCGAGGAGGTTCTCGAGGTGCGCCGAGTGCATCAGTCGGTTCACCATATCCGGGAAGACCGCATCGTAGATCGTTGGGGAACCCCTGGACGCCCATACAAATCGCTCAAGACCGTAGCCTGTATCCACGATCCTGAGCCGCATTGGGTAGTAAAGTTCCCCACCCACCTCGACGGGCGGTTTGTCGGTCTTCTGCCGTCCAAGGTTCATGAAGACCAGCGTCGCGACCTCAAGCCCGCCGATGAGCACCTCAACAGACGCCCCGGCGTTTCCGCCGCCGTACCAGGGGTGCTCTTTGTATGTGACGCGGGCCGGGTCGCCGCCGATTGAGGTGATGAACTCGTCGCAGAGGGCGACGGTCTCGTCCTTCCAGTAGATCTGCTTCTCCGGGGTGTTGAAGGCGTGGTGTGCCATCATCTCAAACAGCGTCAGGTGACGCCCGGACCTTCCGACAGAGTCGAGGTCGTTTAAACGGATGCAGGGCTGGGAGATTGTCAGCGGGTTTGCCGGCGGGGGCACGACCCCGCTTGTGACAAACGGCTGGAAATCGGCTATGGAGGCGATGGTCAGGTAGATGTCGTCCCTCCAGCGTGCGGCGACGGGGTATCGTTCGAGGCGTGTGTGGCCATGCCGCTCGAAGAACGAGAGGAATGCTTCCCGCATCTCATCGGTGGTATGGGGTTTGAAGACCGGGTTGCCGATGAAGTTGTAAGTCACGCAGGGGGAGTCTCCACAGAATTCCTGTTCCGGATCGCGTGTCCAGAAAGCCGACCCGCAGGCCTTGCAGACCTTCCGCACAAACCCCTGTGACCTGAAATAGTCGAGCGTATATTCGTCATCGAGCATTGAAAATCACGCAGCGTAGATAGGTAGGGTTGTGACCGATATAGTTGTTCGCACCCGCCCTGTTTCAGGGTTTCCATGTATCCTGATACCAGATGTCGTATGATTCATACAGTCCAGTTCTTTCGGCGATCCGCACCGCAAGTATGTGCCAGCACTCCCGTCCTCTGAAGAGGAAGTCGCTGCATGTGCAGAGATCGCTCTCAACAACGTACTCGCTGCTGCGGCCGACCACAACGAAGAAGT
>Ga0208823_1001671_pt1 | contig 17268 bp, 14 predicted proteins | sample AD_UKC075_MetaG_FD_184440 | JGI IMG/M metagenome (GOLD analysis project Ga0208823, IMG submission 184440) | Active sludge microbial communities of municipal wastewater-treating anaerobic digesters from USA - AD_UKC075_MetaG (SPAdes) (version 2) | ecosystem: Engineered > Bioreactor > Anaerobic >... | reverse complement strand
CCCCGCAGCACGCCCTCGAAGTCGGCGGCGCTCTCCACAACCCGCTTCCGCCGCCCAGCCGTGTCGATCCGCGTCAACGCCACCGACTGCAGCAGGTCGACGCCGTGGGCGTCGCGCCGCTGGACCGCGAGCACCTTGACGAACATCGACTCCGGCGAGGTCGACAACTCCGTATGCCGTGTGGTCGCCTCCGCGAGCGTGCACGGGGCGATGTCGAGGTCCATTCCGACAAACGACTCGGCGCTCGGATCGTGGTCGAACCGCCACCCGCCGAGCACGGCTTCTGAGGGCCGAATGCCGTAATCGAATGGCCCCTGTCGATAACGCCCGGGCGCCAACGGCAGCGGCTCGTGCACAGCGCTGCCGAGACCGACATCGACGAGCCACGGCTGCCCTTCGACGTCGACGGTGAGCGCCAGGTGATTGCCGTCAGCCCCCACCGGGGTCGCAGCACGCGCCCCCTGGACGCCTGCGCGGTGGTGCTGCACGGCATACCCGAGGCGCTCGAGGAGCCAGGCGAAGGCGCCGTTGAGATGGAAGCAGTAGCCCCCGTGCCCGCGCAGGACCGACGAGACGGACGCGGCGACGTCGACGGGCGTAGGGTGACCGAGGGCGATCTGCAGAGTCTCGTAAGGCACCCGCTCGACGTGGGCGCGATGCAGCGCGACGAGCGTGGCGCGATCCGCGGGCGCGGCCAGCAGATCGCGTCGACCGAGGCGAGCCAGGTATGCCGCGACCCTCGGGTCCGAGCCGTCCGGCTCGCTCTGTTCCGGCCCGTGATCCTTCACCGCGCAATTACATCAGGCCGGTGAGTTGATCTCGGTTACGCGTTCCGTCGCGGGGGCACAGCGCGCGGATCCGGGAGTTGACCAACGTGCCGCAAGATCGATGCCGCCGGTGGCCCTCGGATCGCCGGATCGGTCCCTGGAGTCGGTTACCGCTTGGGCGCCGAAGCGGCCTGACCCCCCGACGAGCGCGGTCGGCGGTCGAGGTTGCCCGACTGGCATCATGACCACATGACCACGCGGGAGCCCGAAGCCATCGATGAGGGCGTCGTCGAACTTGTCGAGAGCCTTGAGCCCAACCCCGCCTATGTCGCAGGCGCACGCTGGGATGTGTTGCATGCCAACCGGGCTGCTCATCTGCTCTTCGCCGACTTCGCCAGCCGGCCCGACCACGAACGCAACATGCTCTGGTACTACCTTGCCGAGCCGAGCGCCCGGGCCCTCTACGTCGATTGGGAGGCCGAGGCGATCGCCCAGCTCGGGCACTTCCGCGAGGACTACGAGAAATGGCCCGGCGACCCGCGCTTCGACGACCTCTTGGAGCGCGTCTTCGCCGTCACCCCACAGGCGCGGACCTGGTGGGAGGAGCGCCGCGGCGTCGACCTCCCCCGCAACGGGGTCAAGCAGATCCGCCTGGCCGACGGACGCCTGGTGAGCCTGCGGCAGTTGGTCATGAGCACCGTCGATGACCCCGAGATCCAGGTCGTGTGCTACTTCGCCGATATCGACGACGACGGTGATTACGGCGACGACATGGAAAGCCTGCTCGGAGACTGATCGCGCCCCCTGGCACGATAGGCGCATGAGCCCTGGGCGCGCGGCATACCCCTCGGGCGGCGACTATCCGCGGTTGGCGCGGCGCCTGGGCCTGGGAGACGCGGTCGTCATCGGGCTCGGGTCGATGATCGGCGCGGGCGTGTTCGCCGCCTTCACCCCAGCGGCAGCCGCAGCCGGATCGGGCCTGCTCGTCGGGTTGGCCCTTGCCGCAGCAGTCGCCTGGGCTAACGCGACCTCGTCGGCGCAACTGGCTGCACAGTTCCCCGAGTCGGGCGGCACCTATGTCTATGGACGCGAATGCCTCGGCGAGAGTTGGGGATTCGCTGCCGGCTGGGCCTTCGTCGTCGGCAAGACGGCCTCCTGCGCGGCCATGGCGATCACCGCCGCGACCTATGCGCTCGGGGGCGAGGCGCGGGCAGCGCAGGTCGTCGGGCTGGCTGTCGTCGGTGCCCTCACCGTCGTCCTCACCCGGGGCATCACCAAGACCGCGCGCCTGGCCCGGGTGCTGCTCACCGTCACCCTCGCCTGCCTGCTCGTCACGGTGCTCGTCATCGCCGCCTTCACCCGCGAGTGGGCAGCGCCCTGGGCGGGCGTGGGCGACGCGACGGCATACGGGATCCTGCAGTCTGCGGGGCTGCTGTTCTTCGCCTTCGCGGGGTATGCCCGGATCGCCACCCTCGGTGAGGAGGTGCGCGCGCCGACGGTGACCATCCCGCGTGCCATCACCCGCGCGCTGGGCCTGGTCATTGCCCTGTATGCCGTCCTCGCCCTCCTCTTCCTGGCCACCATCGGCGCGGACGGGATCGCGGCGTCGGCGCTGCCGTTGTTGACGGCGGCTCAGGCGGCCGACGTGTCCTGGGCCGGGGTCTTCGTGCGGGTCGGCGCGACCGTGGCCGCCCTCGGTGCCCTCCTCGGGCTGCTGTCCGGTGTTGGGCGCACGGTGTTGGCGATGGCGCGCCGCGGAGACCTGCCTCGGCTGTTGGCGGCCGTCGATCCTGGCTCGAAGGTGCCCGCTGTCGCGCAACTCTGGGTGGCCGGCGCCGTGGCTGTGCTCGTGCTGCTCACCGATCTGCGGCACGCCATCGGGTTCTCGTCGTTCGGGGTGTTGCTCTACTACGCGATCGCCAACGCGTCGGCCTGGACTCAGACGGGCGAGCACCGTCGCTGGCCGCACTGGGTTCAGGCGGCCGGGCTCGTCGGGTGTCTGGTGCTGGCCGCGACCCTGCCGATCGGTTCGGTGGTCGTCGGCGCGCTGGTCGTGGGTGCTGGGGTGTTCGGTCGGGTCTGGCTGCAGCGCCGGGGCGTTCCTCGCAGCTGAGTGCTGAGTTCCTCGCAGCTGAGCCCTGAGCCCTGAGCGCTGAGTCCTGAGCGAGTGTGTGACGGAGTGCGATTGACGGGGTGATCACCCCGTCAATCGCACTCCGTCAAGCACACGCCCGCAGCAGCCCGCCCCGAGCAACTCTCAGCGGCGGCGAGACGTGCCAAAGATCGACCGGGTGATCTCCCGCCCGATGACGGTGCCCGCCGAGCGCAGCATCGACTTGAACACCGACGACCCGACGACCTGCTCGACCACCGTCGGCTCCTCACGAGCCGGTCGAGCAGCCGGGCGGTCGGCCTTGGCCTCTGCCTTGGCAGCCGCCTCTGCGGCCTTGGCAGCCTCTGCGTCGGCCTTGGCTTGCGCTTCGGCCGCCGCGGCCTGGGCAGCGGCGGCATCGGCGGCCGACGCGGCAGCCGTGAGCTTCTCGAAGGCCGACTCACGATCCTGCGCGGCGGCATACCGACCGGTGCCGGGCGACGCCGCGACGATCTGGTCGATGACCGCGTCCGCGGAGGGAGCCATGAGCGACTGCGGCGCGCGCATCCGGGTCCAGGCGACCGGCGTCGGGGCACCTCGCTCCGACAGCACCGTGATGACGGCCTCGCCGGTGCCGAGTTGGGTGAGCAACTCCTCCAGGTCGTAGGCGCTCTTGGGGTAGGTCGACACTGCCGCCTTGAGGGCCTTGGCGTCTTCGGGGGTGTAGGCGCGCAGCGCGTGCTGGACCCGGTTGCCGAGCTGGGCGAGCACGTCGCCGGGGACGTCCTTGGGCGACTGAGTGACGAAGAAGACACCGACGCCCTTGGAGCGGATGAGCCGGACCGTCTGGGTGATCGCCTGCAGGAAATCCTTCGACGCGTTGGCGAACAGCAGATGCGCCTCGTCCAAGAAGAAGACGAGCTTGGGCTTGTCGAGGTCGCCGACCTCGGGCAGGTCGTGGAAGAGGTCGGCCAGCAGCCACATGAGGAAGGTCGAGAACAACTGCGGACGGTCCTGCACGGCCGGCAACTCAAGCATCGACACGATGCCGCGGCCGTCGGCACCGACGCGGAGCAGGTCGGTGGTGTCGAACTCCGGCAGCCCGAAGAACACATCCGCGCCCTGGTCGGCGAAGGTGATCAACTCACGCAGGATGACGCCCGCCGTCGCCGACGACAGCCCGCCGAGGTTCTTGAGGTCGGCCTTGCCCTCCTCGCTCGTCAGGTGCTGGACGACGGCGCGCAGGTCCTTGATGTCGTCGAGCCACAGCCCCTTGGAGTCGGCGTAGTGGAACACCAGACCGAGGCTCGACTCCTGGGTTTCGTTGAGCCCCAGCACCTTTGCCAGCAGCGTCGGCCCGAAAGAGGAGACCGCGGCGCGGATCGGGATGCCCTTGCCCAACCCTCCCAGCGCATAGAACTCCGTCGGGTATGCCGTACCCACCCACTCCTCGCCGATGTCGGCTGCGCGGGCGGCCACCTTCTCGTTGGAGACGCCGGGCGACGCCATGCCGGAGAGGTCACCCTTGACGTCGGCGAGGAACACGGGCACGCCGCCTTGGGACAACTGCTCGGCCATCAACTGCAGGGTTTTGGTCTTTCCGGTGCCCGTCGCGCCCGCCACGAGGCCGTGCCGGTTGATGACGGCCAGCGGAATCTTGACTTGGGCTTCGGGATAGGCGGCCCCATCCAGGACGGCCGCGCCGAAGGCGAGGGCACCACCGGCGAACTCGTAGCCGGCCTTGATCTGCTGGATCTGCTCGGGCATCTCGGTCACGGAACGCACTCTAGACGTACCCGCGCGCAACGAACGCGAGGTGGCGCGCGGCATACCGGAGGCCGCAACCGGGCCACCACCTAGACTGGCGCCCGTGATCTTCAAGGGGATAGGCGAGCACCGGCCCTACCCCGACCATGGGCTGGTGACGACCCGCGATTGGGCCAACGTCGCGCCGCGCCAGGTGCGCCTGCAGGACCTCGTGACCACCAAGCGCACCCTCGACTTGGCGCAGTTGCTGGCCGACGACTCGACCTTCTACGGAGACTTGTTTGCCCATGTCGTCGAGTGGCGCGGCGTCCTCTACCTCGAGCAGGGGCTCCACCGGGCGCTGCGAGCGGCCCTTCAACAGCGTGGGACTCTGCATGCACGCGTGCTCGTGCTTGACTAGGGCACTGTCTGGGCTGTCGGGGTCGCAGCACTTCACTGCGGAGGTATGCCGGTGAGCATCACCGTCGAATCAGCGTCGGTGGCGCGAGCGCGCCGTCGCAAGCGAACAGCGATCACGCTGCTCGTCGTCATTGCCATGCTCGCCGGTGCGTTCTACTACGCCTCAAGTTATTGGTCGAAGGGCTCCACCAAAGCGGCGGCTCCGGCCTGCACGATCACCGCGGGCCCGAGCGGCCCGGTCTATCCGAGCCAGGTCACGGTCAACGTCTACAACGCGACCTCGCGCACCGGGTTGGCCGCCACCGTGGGCCGGTTGGTGAAGGCGAAGGGATTCGTCCTGGGCACCGTGTCGAATGACCCGGCCAAGAAGCAGATCCCCGGCACCGCCGAGGTTCGTTACGGCAGCGCCGGTGAGCGGGCCGCGGCCCTCGTGCAGACCCTCGTCTCCGGTGCCACGCTGGTCAAGGACACCCGAGCCGACGCATCGGTCGATCTGGTGCTGGGGTCGGGTTACAAGGAGATGGCGACCTCGACCGGCACGGCGACCCTGGCGACCGCACCCCCCGGCTGCTGACCTTCAGTCGGCGTCGGCGAGGGGACGGGTCATCCCCCCGAGCAACACCGGCAGCATCCGAGCCACGAGGTTGTCTCGGGAGTTCGCATCGCCCGCGATGATCGCCGAGCGCAGACTCGTCTCAAACAGGGAGTCGAGGGTGTCCAACGCGTCATCCGGAGCCACGGTGAGCGCCAACCCCGCTTGGGCCAACCCTTCCAGCAGGAACGGAACGAACCGCTCCCGGCAGGCGCGCTGCGCAGCGAGGTAAGGCGCGGCAAGCTCAGGGTCACGGACCGCGAGCAACGACAACTCGGCGCGCAGTGCGTAGTTCTGCGCCCCGAACGGCTGCAGGTTGAACAGGCGCCCGGCGATTGCGGTCAACGGGGCCGGCTCGGACAGTGAAGCACCCAGCGCGGTGCTCAGCCGCTCGAGGAGCAGCCCTTCCTCGCGGTCCAGAAGGGCCACGACGAGCTCGTCCTTCGTCGCGAAGTTGGAATAGAACGCTCCGCGCGTGTAGCCCGCCCGCTCGCAGACCTCCTCGACGCTCGCCCCCGCCACGCCTCGCTCGGCGAAGACCTCGCCGGCAGCATCGAGCAACCGGTCGCGGGTCACGCTGCGGCTGCGTTTGGGGTGGTCGGTGTGCTCAGCGTGGTCCGAGTGGACCATGAGCCCGCCGGCTTCGGCGGACAGGCCGGGCTCAACAGGGGCCTTCGACGGGGTGGTCATCTCGTTCTTCAGGCTAGTGGCGACATCGGGCTGACCGACAGCGGATACGTCAGTGTATCCAATACGTTGGCGCATCCAATACACTTCCGTATTGAACCGTCGTCGCTCTCGGGAGTCCGGATGTCCTCAGCGCTCTACGCCCTCGGCCATTGGGCCGTGCGCCGCCGCCGCCTCGTCGTCGCCCTCTGGGTGGCCCTCATCGTCATCCTCGGCGCCAGCGCGGGGCTGCTGCAGCGCGGGATGGCCGACGCCTTCGAGATCCCGGGCACCCAGTCCCAGAAGGCCATGGACGCCCTCTCCTCGCGCTTCCCCGAGTTCGCCGGGGCCAGTGGCCAAGTCGTCGTCTCGGCCCCAGCGGGCTCCAAGGTCACCGACCCCTCTGTCACCGCACGCATCGAGGACCTCACCGCAAGGTATGCCGCCCTCCCGCACGTCAGCGGCGCGACGAGCCCGTTCAACGAACTCGTCAAGGGCACCGTGTCGCCGGACGGTTCGGCCGCGATCATCGCCGTGCAACTCGACCTGGCCTCCGACGACGTCACTGATGCCACCCGCGAGCCGCTCATCGCCCTGGCCCACGAGGCCACCGCGACGGGTCTGACGACGTCGGTCGGCGGGGCGCTGTTCATGCCGACAGCTCCCGAGATGAGCATCACCGAGGGCTTGGGTGTCGTCGTGGCGCTGATCGTCCTGGTGGTCACGCTCGGGTCGGCGATCGCGGCCGGCATACCGCTGCTCACCTCCCTGCTCGGGGTGGCGATGTCGATGTCGTTCATCCTCATCGCGACCCACTTCACGACGATCACCTCGACCGCGCCGTTCCTCGCGCTGATGATCGGCCTCGCCGTCGGCATCGACTATGCGCTGTTCATCCTGTCGCGGCACCGAGACCTGCTCGCCGAGGGCGTGGAGGTCGAGGAGGCAGCGGCCCGGGCCACGGGGACGGCCGGGTCGGCCGTTGTCTTCGCGGGCGCCACCGTCGCCATCGCGCTGCTGGCCCTCGGCGTCGCCCAGATCCCCTTCCTATCGGTCATGGGCATCGCTGCGGCGGTGGGTGTCGGGTGTGCGGTCGTCGTCGCCCTCACCCTGCTCCCCGCCCTCATTGGCGCCGCGGGCACCCGGCTCACCCCCAAGCAGGTCGCCGACGCTCACCATGCGCGGCGGCATACTAGTTGGTCAGCCTCGTGGGTGCGGCTGGTGACGAAGGTGCCCGCGCTGACCGCGATCCTCGTCATCGGCGGTCTCGGCGTGGCCGCGCTGCCGGCCCGCGACCTCACCCTCGCCCTGCCCAACAACGGGACGTCAGCCCCCGGGTCGACCCAGCGGGAGGCGTTCGACACGGTGGCGCGCGCCTTCGGGCCGGGTGCCAACGCGCCGCTCGTCATCACCCTCGACATCGTCGCGACGACCGACCCACTCGGAGTCGTCGCCGACATCGAGAAGATGGTGCTGGCCACGCCCGGGATCGCCTCGACGAGCGTCGCCACCCCGAACCGCGGCGCCGACACTGGCGTGATCGTCGCGATTCCTGAGGGCAGCGCCGAGAGCCAGGTGACCAAGGACGCGCTGACGGCGGTCCGGGCGCTGGCCCCCGAGGTGGAGCGCCAGTTCGGCGTCGAGCTCGCGGTGACCGGCCATACGGCTGCCCAGGTCGACGTGGCCAGCCGGCTGTCCGATGCTCTGCTGCCGTTCGGGATCGTCGTCGTCGGGCTCTCGCTCGTGCTGCTCATGCTGGTCTTCCGGTCCCTGCTCGTGCCGATCACTGCGGCCGTGGGCTACCTGCTCTCGCTCGGGGCATCCTTCGGAGCGGTGAGTGCCGTCGCCCACTGGGGCTGGCTGGCCGCGCCGCTCGGAGTGAGCCAGACCGGGCCGGTCATCGCGTTCATGCCGATCATCGTCATGGGGGTGCTGTTCGGGCTGGCGATGGACTACCAGGTCTTCCTCGTCTCGAGCATGCGCTCGCGCTACGTCCACGGCGATGACGCCAAGGACGCGGTGTCCCATGGGTTCGTCGATGCCGCCCGGGTCGTCACTGCCGCGGCGATCATCATGGTTGCGGTGTTCGCGGCGTTCGTGCCCAAGGGTGCGCTCTACATCAAACCGATCGCTCTCGGCCTGGCCGTCGGCGTGTTCGTCGACGCGTTCGTCGTGCGGATGACCCTGGTCCCGGCCGTCATGCGGCTGCTCGGGCCGGCGGCCTGGTGGCTGCCCCGGTGGCTCGACCGGCTGTTGCCGGTGCTCGACGTCGAGGGCGAGAGCCTGCACCGGCGGATCGCTGCCGACGAGGCTCGGGCGGCGCGGGCGGCTATCGAGGGTCCGGTCCCCGTCATCGAGGCGCACGGGCTGGGCGTGTCCGACCCGGTCGGGACGGTCTTCGCCGACGTCGACCTGAGGGTGCCCGAGGGGGGCGTCCTCGTCGTTCATGGCGCGCCGGGAGGCGGCAAGACCTCCCTGCTGCTCACCCTCGCCGGCCGGATGGCCTTCACCGCAGGCTCGCTCGACGTTGCCGGGCGGCTGCTGCCCGACCAGCGTCACGGGGTGCGCAAGGCCACGGCCCTCGCCGAGATCACCGGCGTCAACGACCTCGACCCCCTCCTCAGCATCGGCGACCACCTCACCGAACGGCTCGCCGGCCGCGGCTGGCTGCCCTGGGTCGGGGCGCACGCCCGTGACCGAGCCACCGGGCTGCTCACCGACCTCCTCGGGTATGCCGTGTCCGCCGTCCCAGCCGCCCACGCCTCCCCGTCGCTCGCCTCCACGACGCGGGTGCGTGACCTGGCGCCCCTGGAGCGCTGGGTCCTGGGCGTCACCCTGGCGTTGTTGGACGAGCCCGAGATCCTCCTCGTCGACGACATCGACGGCCTGCGCGGCTCCGACGACCGGGCCGCCGCCTGGGCCGTGCTGGCCTCGCTGGCCGGCTCACCGGTCCGCCGCACCGCTCGCACGCATCGCACGCAACCGGCTCGGGCGCTCACCGTCGTCGTCAGTTGCCGCGACCTGCATGAGGCGACCGACGCGCTCGCCGGGGCGGGCGGCATACCCCTCGTGTCGTTGGCCCTCGCGAGCCGCAGCGCCGAAGCCGACTCCTTCGTCACCGAACACACCGGCGACCCGTGGACCGACCCCGTGGCCGCAAGCTTCACCGACCCCGCCGACGAGCTCTCCGAGAAGGTGCACTGATGTCCCGCCCCGCCCTGCCTGCCGCCGAGCTGCGCCGGTTCGCCGGAAGCCCCCGGGCCCTGCTCGCGCTCTTCGCGCTCGTCCTCGTCCCGCTCGTCTATGGCGGGCTCTACACGTGGGCCAACGAGAGCCCGACGACGCGGGTCGACCAGATCGCCGCGGCCGTCGTCAACCTCGACGAGCCGGTGACGCTCAAGGGCGCCGACGGCAAGGACCAGATCGTGCCGCTCGGGCGCGTCGTGGTCGGCAAGCTGACGTCGTCGGCCTCCTCGTCGAACTACGCGTGGACCCTCACTGACGCCGCGACGGCCGAATCCGGGCTCAAGGAAGGCAGGTTCGGCGCGGTGCTGACGATCCCGGCCGACTTCTCGCGCTCGGCGACGTCGACCAACGGAGCGCCGGCCGACGCGCGGGCCGCGCGGCTGTCGTTACGCACCGACGACGCGGTCAACTACCTCGATGGGTCCATCGCGAAGGCCATCGCGACGACGACCAGCGCCGAGGCCGCCCGCACCGTCACGGAGGGTTACCTCTCGGCGATGTATGCCGGTTACGGCACCTTGCACGACCAACTCTCCTCGGCCGCAGATGGGGCCGGCAAGCTGGCCTCCGGCGTCACCGAGCTGACGTCGGGAGCCGACAAGGCCGCCGTTGGCGCTGGGTCGCTGGCGTCTGGCGTCGACCAGATCGCTTCTGGTGCAGGGGATCTCGCGTCCGGGGCCGACAAACTGGCGACCGGTGCCGATCAGGCCGCGGCCGGGGTGGGACAGCTGGCAGGCGGCCTGTCCCAGATCGACTCGAAGGTTGCGGCGATGCCCGCCGGCACTCGGGCGCTGGCCGACGGGGCAGCCCAGGTGTCGGCCGGACTCACGGGGCTGTCGTCCGGAGCGGGCCAGACCGCTTCCGGTGCGGCGGCACTCGCGACTGGCCTCACGGCATACACCTCGGGGGTTGACGGGCTCGCCGCCACGTGTGCTGCCTCGGGCGCTGCGCCTGCCTTCTGCGCGAACCTGTCGGGCCTCGCCGCACAGGGTGGCGGGCTGCGCGACGGCGCGACCGGGGTGTCCGGTGGCACCGCTCAGTTGTCCGGTGGGCTCAGCCAATTGGTTCCCGGGGCAACGCAGTTGGCCGGCGGCGTCGACCAACTCGCCGACGGAATGCCCGCATTGGCGGCGGGTTTGCACCAATCGGCCACCGGGGCAGCGACTTTGGCGAGCAAACTCCCCCAACTCGCGACGGGCGTGCGCGGGGTGGCCGACGGAGCCGACCAACTGGCGTCGGGAGCGACGACCGCGGCTACCGGGGCCGATGAGCTGACGTCCGGTTTGCAGGCGCTCTCCGACGGCAGCGCCAAGTTGGGCACCGGTGCGAGCGATCTGAGCACCGGGCTCGGCGAAGGCGTGAGCAAGATCCCGACCTATTCGGAGGCCGAGCGGGCGCAACTCGCCGCGGTTGCTGCGACGCCGGTCGTGGCTGATGTCGCTCGGGACAATGCCGTCAAGAACAACGGCGCCGGCCTGGCTCCCTACTTCATGGCCTTGGCCCTGTGGGTCGGCTCGCTCGCCATCTACCTGCTGCTGCGTCCGCTGTCGCCGCGGGCGCTCGCCTCGGGCGCCCCGTCGCCGCTGGTGGCGCTCGCCGGATATCTGCCGGGCGCGCTGCTCGGCGCCGCTCAGGGCGCTGCGCTGGCGTTGGTCCTGCAGTTCTGGATCGGCATCGGTGCCGCCTCGACGTGGGGGCTCATCGGGGTCGGGATGCTCATCGGGCTGACCTTCGTGGCCATGAACCAGGCCCTCGTCGGCCTGCTCGGTGCGCCCGGTCGGTTCGTCGCGGTGATCCTTGCCGGGCTGCAGTTGGCGTCGGCGGGTGGCACCTATCCGGTCGCCACCGCACCGGGCTTCTTCGGCTGGCTGCACGACGTCCTGCCGCTCACCTACGCGGTCGATGCGCTCCGGCGGGTCGTCGCGGGCGCCACCGACGGTCTCGGCACGGACATCACCGCCCTCGTCCTCACCATGGTGGGGTCGCTCCTGGTGACCATGTATGCCGCCCACCGCCAGCGCACCTGGACCGTCCGGCGCCTGCGCCCCGTCACTGTCGCCTGAGACCTGGCAGGGGACTGATGAGTTCCCGGGGAACGTGGCAAAGTCCGGCGGATGAAGTCGCCGATGAAGTCGCCTCCACTGCTGTCCCAACGACAGCGGAGGCGACTTCATGGGCGACGTCATGAATCGCTGCTGCGCCAACAGCCCCAAGTCGCCGCTCACACACCCCGAAACGACCAACAGCCCGAACCGGTGAGGGTTCGGGCTGCTAGCGATGCTGCAGGTCCAGCACTGGCGGTGGCGCAGGGATTCGAACCCTGGGTGGACTTCCGCCCACACACGCTTTCGAGGCGTGCTCCTTAGGCCGCTCGGACACGCCACCGCCGACGAGGTTACCGGAGCGGACACCCCGCCCTGAAATCGGGAGCCTGCGCCGCCCCTCAGCGCACCAGCAGCGCGACCGCCGCAACGACCGAACCCGCGAGCGCGGCCCGCTCGAAGGTCAACTGGCTCAGCCGCCTCAGCAACAGGATCCCCAGCCACGTCCCGACCAACACCACTGGCGCGAGCAGCGCGGACAGCCGCAGGGTCTCGGCCGGGAACAGCCCCAGCGACGCCGAGAACGGCAGTTTCGACACGTTGACGATGAGGAAGAACCACGCGCTCGTTCCGATGAACCGCACCTTCTCCACCCGCATCGCCAGCAGGTAGAGCGTCATCACGGCCCCCGCGGCGTTGGCGGTCATCGTCGCGAACCCCGCCAGCACGCCCGCAATCACCGCCGCCAGCGGGTGCTCGGCGCGGCTCGCGCGCGTGCCCGACGCCCCACCCTCAGGTATGCCGCCCGCCCCACTCGCGCTGTCGGCATCAGCGCCGCTGCCCCCACCGCCCGCAGCTGCGGTCATGCCGCCCCGGCGACGCTGCCAGAGTTGGACGATCACCATGACGGCGATCAACCCGCCGATACTGCGCCGCACCACGGTGTCCGACACGAACCACAGGAACACCGCCCCCAGCGCCAACCCGGGCACCACGCTTGGCAACAACCGCCGCAACAGCCCCCAGTCGGCCCCTCGCCGATACCGCGCCACCGCGACCACGTCGCCCGTCAGCAACAACAGCAGCACCGCGGCCGTCGACTCCTTGGCCGGCATGACCGACGCGAACACCGCCACCGCGATCGCCGCCAACCCCCCGACCGACGTCTTGGAGATCCCGATCAACAGGGCCGCAGCGCCCGGCAGCACCCACTCCCCACCGTTCACGTGCGCCGCGCCCGGAAGAACGCTCGCAGCACGTCGCCGCACCCCTCTTCGTCGAGCGCGCCGACCACCTCGACCCAGTGGTTGGCCCGAGTGTCGCGCACGAGGTCCCACACCGATCCGCACGCGCCCGCCTTGGGGTCCCACGCCCCGATCACCAAGGTCCGCACCCGCGCGGCGACGATCGCCCCCGCGCACATGACGCACGGCTCCAACGTCACCACCAGCGTGCTCTCCGGCAACCGCCACGACCCGGTATGCCGTGCCGCCGCTCGCAGGGCGAGGATCTCCGCGTGGGCGGTCGGGTCGCCAGACTCTTCCCGGGCGTTCGCGCCGACCCCCACCACTCCGCCATCGCGGTCCAGCACCACCGCACCGACCGGGACCTCGCCGGCCTGACCCGCCGCTCGGGCGAGGTCGAGTGCGTGGGCCAGCCACGCGGCATACCGAGGATCCGGGACCGGACCCGCCGCAGGGGTGACGGGCGAGTGGGGTTGGGTGGTCACGCGGTAAGTTTCGCTCATGCGCGTCCACGTCGCCGACCACCAGCTCATCTCGCACAAGCTCACCTACCTGCGCGACAAGCGCACCGACAGCCCGACGTTCCGGCGGTTGGCCGAGGAGCTCGTCACGCTGCTTGCCTACGAGGCGACGCGTGACGTGCGGGTCGAGCCGTTCTCCATCGAGACCCCGGTCGCGCCGACCGTTGGGATCAAGCTGGCCAACCCCAAGCCGCTCGTCGTACCGATCCTGCGCGCCGGACTGGGGATGCTCGAAGGCATGATGCGGTTGCTGCCGTCGGCCGAGGTGGGCTTCCTCGGGATGATGCGCAACGAGGAGACGCTCGAAGCGATCACCTACGCCAACCGGCTGCCCGATGACCTGTCAGGGCGGCAGTGCTACGTGCTCGACCCGATGCTCGCGACCGGTGGGACGCTCATCGACGCGATCCGCTACCTCGTGGACCGGGGCGCCGATGACATCACGGCGATCACGCTGATCAGCTCGCCCGAGGGGATCCTGCACGTCGAGCAGTCGCTGGACGATCTGGCCGTGCCGGTCGCCCTGGTCACGGGTGCGGTGGACGAGCGGCTCAACGAGAAGGGCTACATCGTGCCTGGGCTCGGCGATGCGGGCGACCGGCTCTACGGCGTCGTCTGACACCCGTCCGGATCGGTGCGACGAGCGAGCGCCTGACGTCGGCGCGCCTCACGCGTCACGTCCGGCTCATCCGTCACACTGGAGCGTCATCGAGGCGCCGATCGCGCGCGCCCCGACTCAACCCGATGAGGAGTAGGACCCGTGAAGAAGTTCTGGAACATCTTCCGGTGGTTCCTGCTGGCCTACTTCATCTATGCCATCGTCAAGTCGCCCGACGCCGCAGCCGACATCGTGAAGACGCTCTTCCAGATCATCGGGGATGCCTTCCGCGGGATCATCGGCGTCTTCGACTCCATCCTGGGACCCAAGTAGCACCCCCGTGGGCCACGCTCAGCGTGAGCTGGAGCGGGCGCAACGCCACGACGGGTTGCGCGAACACCTGACCGTGGGTGAGGAGATCCGCCTGGCCGCGCGGGCGCACTGGTTCGTCCTGGTGCGGCCGTTCCTGCTCGCGGTCGTCGTCACCGTGCTGAGCGTGCTGATCCTCGTCAAGGCCCCGGCCCGCATCGGTAGCAACCTCCCCGTCTTTCTGCTTGCCGCGATCGTGCTTGTCTGGGTGCGGTTCGGCTGGCGGGTCATCGTGCGTTGGCATGACATGTTCGTGGCCACTGACAAGCGGATCCTCAAATACCAAGGGATCTTCGTCACCGATGTCCCGATGATGCGGATGAGCAAGGTCACCGACATGCGGTTCACCCGCTCGGTCTGCGGGGAGATCTTCGGTTACGGCACGATCGTCATCGAGAGCGCCGGCCAGGATCAGGCCATCCGCGAGGTCACCTATCTGCCCGACCCCGTCGAGAACTACCGGCGCCTGTGCGAGGTCATCTTCGGCGACAAGCACGAGGCGCGTGGCGGGCGACGCCGGAGCAAGTCGTGGCGACGCCGCCTCGACCGGCTCACCGCCGGCCGGCGCGGCCACTCGGCCAACGAAGGCTGGGACGACCCGCCCTTCGATGGACCTCCCTTCGATAGCCCTCCCTTCGCCGGCTCGCCCCAGGTCCTGCCACAACCCGCGGCCTCGGCTCCCGACTCAACGGCACCAACGCACCGGCCCGCGGCCCCCGCCGAAGTCCTCTTCGAGAGCGAAGACATCAAGGCGCGCCGCCGAGCGGCCAAGACCGGCCCCATCCCGTACTACCCGACGAACAACCCCGACTGACCCGGCTGATCCGGCTGCCTGGTCGCCCCGGCCATCCCCACGCCTCACCGCCCCGACGCCCGACGCTGACCCGGGCGTGAAGTCGTGCATGAAGCCGTCGCAGGTGGCGTGATCACACCAGTAGGCGCGGCTTCATGGGCGGCTTCATCCCCGCTCCCCTGATCCCCGCCAACGGCCCCCGCACCTGACCTCCCAGCCGCACCGCAACGCACGGGGCCCGGTATGCCGTGTGCACGGCATACCGGGCCTGCGTTGGGCGAACCGACGCGACCGGTGGACGGACCCTGCGTACCCCTCCGAGAGGCAGGCGCCGTCCGTCCGGACTAGAGCGCCTTGACGATGTCTTCGACGCGATCCTTGGCGTCGCCGAAGAGCATCGCGGAATTCTCCTTGAAGAACAGCGGGTTCTGGACACCGGCATACCCGGTGTTCATCGAGCGCTTGAAGACGATGACCTCGTGGGCCTTCCAGACCTCGAGGACCGGCATCCCGGCGATGGGGCTGGACGGGTCGTCCTGCGCGGCGGGGTTGACCGTGTCGTTGGCGCCGATGACCAGGACGACGTCCGTCGAGGGGAGGTCGTCGTTGATCTCGTCCATCTCCAGGACGATGTCGTAGGGCACCTTCGCCTCGGCGAGGAGGACGTTCATGTGCCCGGGGAGGCGACCGGCGACCGGGTGGATGCCGAAGCGCACCGTGACGCCGCGAGCACGCAACTTGCTCGTGAGGTCGGCGACCGCGTGCTGGGCCTGAGCCGTGGCCATCCCATACCCGGGGGTGATGACGACCTCGTGGGCGTTCTTGAGCAGGTCGGCCACCTCGACCGCGTTGGTCTCGCGGTGCTCGCCGTAGTCCTTGGCCTCGCCGACCACGCCACCGTCGGAGCCGAACCCACCAGCGATGACCGAGATGAACGAGCGGTTCATCGCGCGGCACATGATGTAGGACAGGTAGGCACCGGAGGAGCCGACGAGCGCGCCGGTGATGATGAGCAGGTCGTTGTTGAGCATGAAGCCCGCCGCAGCCGCAGCCCACCCGGAGTAGCTGTTGAGCATCGACACGACGACGGGCATGTCGCCGCCACCGATCGACGCCACGAGGTGCCACCCGAGGAAGAGCGCCAGCACGGTGAGGATGCCCAGCAGCAGTGCCGCCGTCTGGTTGACGTGCCCGGGCTCGGAGTGCATCCGGGCGAAGATCACCAGCATGACGAAGAACGCCACGATGATGCCGAGGTTGACGATGTGCCGGCCGGGCAGCACGAGCGGGGCGGACTTCATCTTCGCCGACAACTTGAGATAGGCGACGATCGACCCGGTGAACGTCACCGCACCGATGAACACTCCGGCGAAGACCTCCCCCATGTGGATGCCGTGGTGACCGCCTTCGGCCCCGGCGTAGAAGGAGTTCCAACCGACGAGGACGGCCGCGAGACCCACGAAGGAGTGCAGCATCGCGATGAGCTCGGGCATGCCGGTCATCTCGACCCGCTTGGCCTTGATCACGCCGATGACCGCGCCGACCGCCATCGGGCCGAGGATCAACAGCAGAGCCCGTATGCCGCCCGCCTCCTGGACGGTCTCGCCGCCACTGGTCACGCCGAAGACAGCAGCGAACAGCGTGATGATGAGGGCGATGCCCATGCCGATGACGCCGTTGGTGTTGCCGGCCTTGGCCGTCTCATGCTTGGACAGGCCCGCCAACGCCAGAATGAAGAACAGCCCGGCGATGATGTAGGCACCCTGAAGCAGGGTGAAAGGAAGTGTCATCGGGTCAGCCCCTCTGGAACATCTTGAGCATCCGCTGCGTCACGGTGAAGCCACCGAACACGTTGATGCTGGCCAACAAAATCCCTGCGACGGCGATGGCCGTGAACTCCCAGCTATGCGAGCCCAGACCCACCTGCAGCATGGCGCCGACGACGATGATCCCCGAGATGGCGTTGGTCACCGACATCAGCGGGGTGTGCAGGGCGTGGTGGACGTTGCCGATGACGTAGTAGCCGATGACCACGGCGAGCATGAACACCATGAAGTGTCCGAGGAAGGCCTCGGGCGAGAACATCGCGACGAGCAGGAAGAGCAGCGCACCCAGGCCCATGACGGCGAACCGCTTGCCGGGGCTCATCGGCACCTTGGGTTCCTTGACCAC
>Ga0208823_1001670_pt1 | contig 17272 bp, 16 predicted proteins | sample AD_UKC075_MetaG_FD_184440 | JGI IMG/M metagenome (GOLD analysis project Ga0208823, IMG submission 184440) | Active sludge microbial communities of municipal wastewater-treating anaerobic digesters from USA - AD_UKC075_MetaG (SPAdes) (version 2) | ecosystem: Engineered > Bioreactor > Anaerobic >... | reverse complement strand
GGCCGAGGTTGAGCACGCCCATGACGAGACCACCGGTCATGGCCCCGATCACCGTGCCCACGCCGCCGGTGACGGCCGCGCCGCCGATGAAGCAGGCCGCGATGGCGTCCAGCTCGAAGTTGGTGCCATCCTTGGGGTTGGCCGCGTTCAGGTAGGCCGTGAAGACCATGCCCGCGGTCGCGGCAGACCGCCGCCCGCACCGCCGGCTACACAGCCATCGTCGGGGTGCACGCAGACCCCGGCCCCTCCGAGGTGATGGACAGCATGTACGCGTTCGTCGAGCACGGCGTCCAGGGCATCGCGGTGGTGACCCCGCGCCGCGAGACGGCCGAGATCGCCCTGGCCAAGGCCCACGGCATCCCCGTCGTCCTCATCGGCGGGCTGCCGCAGTCGGCCGCCCCCGCCAACCGAGTGATCGTCGACCAGACCCTCGGTGGGCGACTGGCGACCGAGTTCCTCATCGAGCGCGGCTGCCGACGCATCGCCCACGTCTCGGGACCCGTGGGTTGGTTCGATGCGGATTGCCGGGTGGACGGCTGGCGGGAAGCTCTCGCCTCGGCCGGACTTCAGCCCCACGACCTCATCGTCGGCGACTGGAGCGCCCCGCGCGGCTATGAGATTGGCCAGGCCTGGGACAGACGCCGCCTGCCGGACGCCATCTTCTGCGCCAACGACCTCACCGCGGTGGGCCTGCTTGCAGCGTTCCGGGAACGCCGGATCCGCGTCCCCGAGGAGGTCTCGGTGGTGGGCTTCGACGACCTCCCCACCGCCGCCTACCTGCATCCGGCGCTGACCACGGTCCGGCAGCCCCTAGAACAGGTGGGCGAGCTCTGCGTGCAGGTACTGCTGTCGGCCATCTCGGGCGAAAGTCCGTCGCTCCAGGCGCTGCCGCCCACGCTGGTCGTCCGCCACAGCACGCGCTGAGCGACCGCCTCCCGGGGCGTCCCGACACCGGGTGCGAGAATGGCCGGCGTGCCGACCTACCGCGACGAGGGAGTGGTCCTGCGCACCCACAAGCTGGGCGAGGCGGACCGCATCATCACCCTGCTCTCGCATCGCCACGGCAAGGTTCGGGCGGTCGCCCGCGGCGTCCGCCGCACGTCGTCGAAGTTCGGGGCGCGCCTGGAGCCCTTCTCCCACGTCGACCTGCAGTTCGCCACCGGACGCACCCTCGACGTGATCACCGAGGCGGTGACGATCCGTCCCTACTCGGAGCCGCTGACCGGCGACTACCCCGGTTTCACGGCGGGCCAGGTGATGCTGGAGACGGCCGATCGACTCGTCTCCGAGGAGGGCCAGCCAAGTGTGAGGCAGTTCAAGCTGCTCGTCGGGGGGTTGCACGCCCTGACCCACGGCACCAGCGACGGACGGCGTCCGTCGACGATGATCATGGACTCGTACCTGATCCGAGCCGTCGCGGCCGCTGGCTTCGCCCCGGCGCTCACCGACTGCGCCGTCTGCGGCGCGGCTGGGCCCCACGAGTCTTTCAGCCCGTCGTCCGGCGGCAGCGTCTGCCGGACGTGTCGTCCGCCCGGCTCGGGCCTCTTCACTGGCGCCACCCTCGACTACCTCCAGGCGCTCATCACGGGCGACTGGCCCGCCACCCGGGACGCCTCCGAGCCGACGCAACGACAGGCGTCCGGACTGCTCGCCGCCTTCGTCGCCTGGCACCTGGACCGCGGCCTGCGCTCGCTCGACTACGTCGTTCGCTGACGGACGCCGCCGCCGCGGCCCGCTGGCGTGCGCATTTGCGGGCCCCGCCGAACGAGGACGCGCGGGCGGGTTTAGTATCCGATTCGTGACCTTTTCGCCACCTCGCCCGCATCCAAGCGGTGCGCGCCCGCCCGCGATCCCGGCGCGGCTGGTGCCCCGGCACGTCGCCATCGTCATGGACGGCAACGGACGCTGGGCCAAGGAGCGCGGACTCCCCCGCACCGAGGGCCACGCGCGCGGCGAGGCGTCCCTGCTGGACGTGATCCACGGTGCGATCGAGGTCGGCGTCAAGTACCTGAGCGCCTACGCGTTCTCCACCGAGAACTGGAAGCGCTCCCCCGACGAGGTCCGCTACCTGATGGGCTTCAACCGCGACGTGATCCATCGGCGGCGCGACGAGCTCAATGACCTCGGCGTCCGGATCCGCTGGGCGGGCCGTTATCCGAAGCTGTGGAAGAGCGTCGTCCGCGAGCTCGAAGAGGCCGAGCGGATGAGCGCCGGCAACGACGTGATCACGCTGCAGTTCTGCGTCAACTACGGCGGGCGCGCCGAGATCGTGGACGCCGCGCGCGAGCTCGCGCGCCTCGCCAGAGCCGGACGCCTCGATCCCGAGAAGATCACCGAAGCGTCCTTCGCTCGCCACCTCGACGAGCCGGACATCCCCGACGTCGACCTCTTCGTGCGCAGCTCCGGCGAGCAGCGCACCTCGAACTTCCTGCTGTGGCAGTCGGCGTACGCCGAGCTGGTGTTCCTGGACCGGCTCTGGCCGGACTTCGACCGCCGAGATCTGTGGCACGCGATCGAGCTGTACGCCGGACGCGACCGCCGCTACGGGGGCGCCCTGCCCAACGCCGTGGGGCCGCGATGACCGCGAGCCACCCGTCGACGACGTCACCGCTGCTCCTCGGGGAGCCCATCGACGTGTCCGTGGACGCCCACCCGCGCGCGGCTGACCAGGTCATCTCGGCCGTGCTGGCCGAGATTGACCGCCTCGAACGCATCTTCGACCCCGACGACCCCGCCAGCGAGCTCTCGCAGTGGAAGGCGTCCGATCAGGAGGAGTCCGCGGTCTCGCCCGAGCTGGGACGGGTGCTCGCGGCGTCCGAACGGTTCTGGGTCTTCTCCCGCGGGGCCTTCCATCCGGGCTCCGCCGCCTTGGTGCGGCGTTGGCAGCGGGCCGAGGCGGAAGGGACCCTGCCGACGGCGTCCGAGATGAGGCAACTGGCCGCCGCCCTGGAGCTTCCGTACACCGCGGTGAACGGACCCATCCGCCGCACGGGCGACTGCTCCCAGGTCGACCTCAGTTCGATCGCCCGCGGCTACATCCTCGATCGGGCCATGCAGGTCGGCTGGCGCCTGGGGCTGGCGTCCTCCATCCGCCTGGACGCGGGTGGTGACCAGCGCCATCAGGGCAGCGGCGGCGTTCTGGTGCCTCTGCTGAACCTCTTCGCCGAACCCGGGGACTCCGAGCCGCTCGAGGTCGTGCACCTGCGGGACGCCGCCCTCACGCGCTCCTCGCGCCTGCGCGGCGGCTTCCAGGTCGGCGATCGCCGACTCCGCGACATCATCGACCCGCGGACCGGCTGGCCCAACGACGACATCGTGGCGGTGGCGACCCTGGCGCCCGAGGCGATGACCGCGGACGCACTGGCGACCGTGATCGGCGTCGGCTGGGGGTCGTCCGTGGCGCAGGTGCCCTCGTGCGAGTGGATCGTCGTCCACGCGGACGGACGCGTGGTCAAGTCCGAGGGCTGGCCGCGCGTCGGTGGCTGCAGCAGCGCGTCCTAGACGCGGTCGCTAGCGGCTGATGGCCCGCACGCTGTTGTTGCGCGCCTCGTGGGTGAGCTCGACCAGCCCCCAGCAGCTCCAGCAGCGGGGGCAGGTACATGCCGGGCCGTCCTCGGTAGCCTTGCGGAGCCCGTAGAAACCCCGACCGGGTTGGCCTCGTCGCAGCCGAACGCCTCGACGGTGCCGGGCGCGGCGGGCTTGTTCTCGTCTACGGCTGACGAGTCCCGGACGCCTCTGCGGCCACGTCAGCCGCGTGGGCGTCGCGTCCGTAGCGCTGCACGAGCATCGAGGCGAGCAGGCCCAGGACGAGGAAGGCGACGGCCACCCACAGCGTGACGACGGTGGCGTCCGCAAAGCCGTGGGCCAGGGCGTCCCCGACGGGCAACCGCCACTCGCCGAGCGTGTTGTAGCCCTTGCCCGAGCGCAGCAACGGGATCAGCGCTCCGACGCTGTCGATCGTGGCGGAGACGACCTGGTCCGGGACGTTGGCCGGCAGGCCCGGGATCTCGGCGAGGCGGACGGGCAGCATGACCCCGAGACCGATCGCCAGGGTCGTCCCGGCCAACGCCGAACCCAAGGCCGAGCCGACCTGCCGGACGGTGCTCTGCGCCGCGGACGCCGCGCCCGACATCGCCTGGGGCACGGCGACCATGACGGTCGAGGTCAGCTGGGCCGCCGCGAGCCCCAGACCGAGCCCATACACGGCCATCGTGGCGGCGATGAGGGCAGCCGGCGTGGACGGGGTGAGGACGAGCGCCGTGGCAGCGACTCCAACGACCTCCAGCACCAAGCCCAGCACCACGACCGAGGCGGCGCCGAGCGCCGCGGCCAGGTGCCGCGCTGCCGCACCTGACGCGAAGGCGCCGATGGCCATCGCGGCCAACACCCAACCGGCGGCCAGCACGTCCAGCCCCGCGACGAAGATCAGGAACAGGGGCATCACGAACACCAGGGCGAACTCGCCGACGGCCACCATCGCGGCGGCGACGTTGCCCCACGTGAAGGTGGGCAGGGCGAACAGCCCCAGGTCCAGGATGACCCCGCGCCCCGCCCGTGCCCGGTTTCGCTGGACGACGATGAACGCCACCAGCATGACGAGACCAAGCCCCAGCGCGACCGGGACCGGCGACACCGCAGCGGTCTCCGGCCAGGTCAGGGGGCCCAGGACGAAGACGTCCTTCGGACGCCACCAGCCCAGGTCAGTGCCCTCGATGAGCCCGAACACCAGCAGGCTCAGGGCGCCTGCGCTCAGGACCAGTCCGGCCAGGTCGAAGCCGACCCGCTGAACTCCCCGATTCTCCGGGATCCACAGCGCGCCCAGCACGAGCACCACCAGGCCCACCGGGACGTTGACGAAGAAGACCCAGCGCCAGTCGGCGTACTGGGTCAGCGCCGCGCCGAGCAGCGGCCCGATCGCGGCGGTGCCCGACATGACGGCGCCCCAGATCCCGAACGCGGCCGCGCGATCGCGTCCACGGAAGAGGACGTTGATGGTCGACACGGTGGTCGGCATGATCAGGGCCCCGCCGACGCCCTGGACGGCGCGGGAGGCGATCAGCAGTCCGGCGTCCGCGGCGACCCCGGCCAGGACGCTGCCCACGATGAACACACCGACGCCGATCAGGAACTGCAGGCGGCGTCCGATGCGGTCACTGAGCCAGCCCGCGCTCAACAGCAGCCCGGCGAAGATCATCGAGTACACCGAGTTGACCCACACCGACTCGGCAATGCCGAGGTGCAGATCGAAGATGATCGTCGGCAGCGCGATGCCGACGATGGTGCCGTCGAGGACGATCATGGCCAGCCCGGCGGCCAGCACCGCGAGTGCGCGCCAAGGCGACGTGCCTGGTCGGACGCCGTCGGCTCGGCTTGGCATGGGTGAGGTGCTCATCGAGACCTTCTTAGAGACATTATGTCCCTAAAAGGTAGTCCTCGGCGTCTGAGCGAGGCAAGGCGAGCCGATCAACCGAACGGTTGATCCGAGGACGCCTCCGCCTCGAATCCCCGCTGCTCGAGGAGGGCGTCGAAGCCGTCGTCCACGCCCAGGATCACCCAGCCCTCGCCGGAGCCGAGCACCGGTAAGGCCGGGCCTGCGGCGTCCGCCCGCAGGCCGGACGCGACCGCGTCACGGTCGCCCGGATCGGCGAACCGCAGCACGAGCACGTCGGCATCGCCGACCCGACCCTCGACGGCCAGGACGCCGTCCGCGTCGCTCAGGACGTCGCCCCACTCGACGTCGGACAGGTCCACGGCGAGGTCAGTCCGTGCCGAGGTCGAAGGAGCCGTCGGCCTGGGCAACCTCGATCTCGGGGTCGACCTTCTCCATCTGGTCGGTGAGGTAACGCTTGGCGAGGCCGGCCTCCAGCGGGCCGACGAGCTTGGCAACAGTGCCGCCGACGAGGCCGAGGGCGCTGTACTGCTCAAGTCGCGTGCGGGTGTCGGCGATGTCGAGGTTCCGCATGGTCAGCTGACCGATCCGGTCGACCGGGCCGAAGGCGGCGTCGTCGACGCGCTCCATCGACAACTTCTCGGGGTGGTAGCTGAGCTGCGGGCCCTCGGTGTCGAGGACCGTGTAATCCCAGCCACGGCGCAGCCGGACCGTCACGGTGCCCGTGACCGCCGAGCCCACCCAGGTCTGGATCGACGTGCGGATCATCAGCGCCTGCGGGTCGAGCCAGCGGCCCTCGTACAACAGGCGACCGAGCTTGCGGCCCTCGTTGTGGTAGCTGGCGACCGTGTCCTCGTTGTGGATCGCGTTGACCAGCCGCTCGTAGCCGATGTGCAGCAGCGCCATGCCGGGCGCCTCGTAGATGCCGCGGCTCTTGGCCTCGATGATGCGGTTCTCGATCTGGTCGGTCATGCCGAGCCCGTGGCGTCCGCCGATCTCGTTGGCCTTGCGCACCAGAGCGACCGGGTCGAGGCGTTCGCCGTTGATCGCGACCGGCCAGCCCTGCTCGAACGTGATCGACACGATCTCGGGGTCGATCTGGACGCCGTCGCGCCAGTGCGCGACGCCCATGATCGGCTCGACGATGTCCATCGACTCGTTCAGGTGCTCCAGGGTCTTGGCCTCGTGCGTGGCGCCCCAGATGTTGGCGTCCGTCGAATACGCCTTCTCGACCGAGTCGCGGTAGGGCAGGTTGCGCTCCTTCAGCCAGACGCTCATCTCGTGGCGTCCGCCCAACTCGTTGACGAAGTCGGAATCGAGCCAGGGCTTGTAGATGCGCAACTCGGGGTTGGCGAGCAGCCCGTAGCGGTAGAACCGTTCGATGTCGTTGCCCTTGTACGTGGAGCCGTCGCCCCACACGTTGACGCCGTCGGCGAACATGGCGTTGACGAGCATGGTGCCGGTCACCGCGCGTCCCAGCGGGGTGGTGTTGAAGTACGGCAGGCCCGCGGAGCGGATGTGGAAGGCGCCGCAGCTCAGCGCCACCAGTCCCTCATGGACCAGGTTCTCGGTGCAGTCGACCAGGCGAGCGATCTCGGCGCCGTACTCCGTTGCCCGTCCCGGCACCGAGTCGATGTCGGGCTCGTCGTACTGGCCGATGTCCGCGGTGTACGTGCACGGGATCGCGCCCTTCTCGCGCATCCAGGCGACGGCCACCGAGGTGTCCAGACCACCAGAGAATGCGAGACCGACCTTTTCCCCGACCGGGAGCTTCATGAGGACTTTGGGCATGGCGTCGATCCTATCGACGCTGCGGACGCCGACGCGCCCGGTCTCGCGCGGGTCGGGTCAGTTGGTGGAGCGCGCGGACAGCAACTGCTCGCAGGCACGCCCCACCTGCGCGGCGGCCCGGCGGACCGGACGCCCTAAGGTCGGGTCGGACGCCGCGGAGCGCCAGAGCGCCAGCTCGGCTAGCAGGTCGGCCGGGTGCCACGAATCGAGGTAGGCATTCGGGTTGTAGGCCGCCTCCAACAGGTCGAGGGCGACCCGCCGCCGGTCCGAGTTGAGGCCGGACACCGGCCGGGCCAGCAGGGTGCGTGCGTCCACGGGACGGTCACCCGCCGGAGCCGGGCGCGGCGTGGGAGCGGCCGCCTGGCCCTGGGCCTGACCCTTGGCGGACCGGAGCCGATCTAGAGCCTCCGCCACGGCCTCGGCGGCGGCAAGCTGCTGGTCAGGTGGGGCGTCCGCGCTGGCGTCCAGTTGGGCCTGGAGGTCCTTGAGTTGGGCGGTGACGGCCTCGTCGTCCCAGGCCACCAGGCGCTCGTGGGCGATGGCCGCGCGCACGTCATCGAGCGATGGCATCGCGTCGTCGCGCACTGGTCCTCCGCAGGCTCGCATCACCGTGGTTCACGCCCGGACGAAAGCCGGGGCAGGACCGTTAAGAGATCCCCGCCAGCGTTGTCAGAACCAGCACGCCAGGAGCAATCACACCTTGTTCGGACCAGCCGCCAACGTTGCCGTCGACCTTCGGGGCGCCGGGCTCCGTTTGGCGACGCGCGAGATGGGGACCGTCCGTTGCTGGAGCGTCCCCGCCGCCGCCACCTGGCGCGATGGAGCCGTCGTGCTGGCCAGGAGGCGGCCGACCTGCTTCGAGAGGAGCCCGGGGCCGGCTGGGACCGCCTGACGCTGCGCATCGGCGATGCCGTGCCCGTCCTGCTCGGCGGCACCGCGCACAGCGCCACCGAGCTGGTCGCGCGCATCCTGACGGGCGCACTGCCGTCCACGACCGACCGGGTCATCCTCGTCGCCCCGCCGCGGTGGTCGCCCGCCGTGCTGCAGGAGTTCACCGATGCCCTGGCCACGGCGGGAGCGCCGAGCGTCGAAGTGGCTGAGCACGCGGCGGTGCTGGCTGCGCTCAGTGCAGGCGAGCCCGCCGGCGGCGTCCTGGTCATCAACCTCGGGCCTGAGGCGTCCACCGCGACCCTCCTGGACGCACCGCAGGGCCGGACGATCGGCCAGTTCCCTTTCCAGCTCACCACCGACGACCTCGTCGACCACACGACGGAGATTGCCCAAAGAGAGGCCGAAAGGGCAGCCGGACGCCGGCTCACCGACTCCGAGGCGCGCGGCCTCGCCGCCGGCTGCGAGGCCGCGCCCGTGCTGCTACCCCGGGCCCAGCGCCTCGACGTTCAACTGCCCGGACTGTCAGCCGTCCGGATCAGCCGGGCTCAGCTCGACCGGCCCGTCGCTCGGGTGGCGAACTCGGCCGCCGAGAGCCTCTTGACAGCGCTCGAAGCCCAGGGTGCGGCGCTCCCCCGGTCCGTGCTGGTCGAGGGCTGCGGCCCGTCCTCGCCCATCATCAGTGCCTTGTCAGCGAGGTTCGGGGAGGCAGTCTCGTCGGCCCCGGAGGCGGCCGTGGCGGTGCTCAAGCCCCTGGCGGCGTCCGGGCCGGCGGTCGCGTCCGGGGACGAACCTCACGACGCCTGGGCTTTCGCGGTACCGCCCCCGGCCAACCGCCCGCCCCTGGCGGCACCGGCGCGGGAGCCGCCGATCGCCCCTCGTCACGGCGTCCCCGCTCTCGGCCGCCAACGCCCCATCGCCACCGCGGCCGTAGCGGTGGCCGCCGACCTGGGAGCGGTTCTCTTGAGCGAGTCGCCGCCTCCGGCAGCGCGTCCACCCATCGAGGCGCCGGAGACGCAGGAGCCGCACAGCGCACCAGAAGCGCTCCCCTTCAGCGAGCCCCAGCACCCGGCGACCCACGCCCTCTTTGCCGTGTCCGCAGTGCAACCAGCCAGCACCCCCGAACCGATTCCGTACACGGACTCCCCGCCCGCGCGGCCCGAGGCTGATCCAGGGTCGCTCCGTCGCCGAGGTGCGGCCGCGGCGGCGGCCGTCCTCGCCCTGGCGGCGGTGGGGGTAGGGGCAGGCCCGGCCATGACCGCTTCTCTGCGCGCCAACTCCAGTGCCGGAAACGCCACCGTGGCACTCGCCCAACCGGCTGAGAGCCCGTCTGTGAGCAGGCCCGCTGCGCAGACCGCGACGCCCATGGCGTCCCCTGGGCCGAGCGCCTCCCCGACGCACACGCCGAGCCCGAGCCCGACGGTCTCGACGACCCACGCGGCCGCCACCACCGAGGCGACGACCAAAGTGACGACCAAGGCACCCGTGCGGATGACTCCCCCGGTCCAGGCCGCGACAACGACCACCACCACGACGGCGGCCGCGCCGGCTACCTCGACGACGGCTCCGGCACCGCCCGCAACGACAGCGACGCCGTAGCCCCGAGGGCCACGGCGCCGCCGCGAGATTCGCTCAGTCGCGCGTGGAGTGCCGGTTGATGGCGCTGACCACGGCGCGCATGGACGCCGTCACGATCGACTGGGACATGCCCACGCCCCACAGGACCTCGGCGTGCTCGGGATCGCCGACCTCGCACTCGACGTACGCCGCAGCCGTGGCATCGCCGCCCTTGCTGAGCGCGTGCTCGGTGTAGTCGAGCACCCGGACCTCGAACCCGACCGAGCCCAGGGCGTCCACGAAGGCCGACAGGGGACCGTTGCCCTCCCCCGAGACCGTGCGCTCGACACCGTCGATCGCGACCACGGCGTCCACGGTGTAACCCTCGTCGACGGACGCCGACGTGTACTTCACCAGCTTGAGAGGGGTCGTGTGGGTCAGGTACTCGTCGTTGAAGATCTGCCAGATCGTGTCGGAACTGACCTCACCACCGGCGGAGTCCGTGTGGCGCTGGACGACGCGGCTGAACTCGATCTGCAGCCGGCGCGGCAGGTCCATGTTGTGGTCGGTCTTCATGATGTAGGCCATGCCGCCCTTGCCGGACTGGCTGTTGACCCGGATCACGGCCTCGTAGGTGCGGCCCACATCATGCGGATCGATCGGCAGGTACGGGGCCTCCCACGCGATGTCGTGCATGGACTTGCCCTCGGCTTTGGCCTTCTTCTCGAGCGACTCCAGGCCCTTCTTGATGGCGTCCTGATGCGACCCCGAGAAGGCGGTGTAGACGAGGTCGCCGGCGTAGGGGTGGCGCGGGTGGACCGGCAGTCCGGTGCAGTACTCGACCACGCGGCGGACTTCGTCGATGTTGCTGAAGTCGAGCTGCGGATCAATCCCCTGGCTGAACAGGTTCATCGCCAGCGTCACCAGGTCGGCGTTGCCGGTCCGCTCGCCGTGGCCGAACAGGCAGCCCTCGACCCGATCGGCGCCGGCCATCAGGCCCAGCTCAACCGCGGCCACGGCCGTCCCGCGGTCGTTGTGCGGGTGCAACGAGATGCACACGTTGTCGCGGTTGCGGATGTGGCGTCCGAAGTACTCGATCTGGTCGGCGTGGGTGTTGGGCGTCGACATCTCAACGGTGGCCGGCAGGTTGAGGATGATCTCGCGGTCCGGACCGGGCTGCCAGATGTCCATGACGGCGTTGCAGACCTCGATGGCGAAGTCCGTGGGCGTCTGGGTGAAGATTTCGGGGCTGTACTGGAAGCCGAACGCCGTCTCGCCCAGGTACTGCTCGGCGTACTTCATGACCAGCTCGGTGCCCCGGCGCGCCATCGCGATGCACTGGGCCTCGTCCATGCCGAACACCACGCGCCGGAACATCTCGGCCGTCGCGTTGTACATGTGGATGTTGGCCCGCTTGGCCCCGACCAGCGACTCGGCTGTGCGCGAGATCAGGTCCTCGCGCGCCTGGGTCAGCACGGTGATCTGGACGTCGTCCGGGATGCGGCCCTCGTCGATCAGCTTCCGGACGAACTCGAAGTCCGTCTGGGACGCCGACGGGAAGCCGATCTCGATCTCCTTGAACCCCATGCCGACCAGCAGGTTGAACAGCTTGAGCTTGCGGGCCGGCGTCATGGGATCGATCAGCGCCTGGTTGCCGTCGCGCAGATCGGTCGAAAGCCAGCGCGGTGCCTGGGTGACCTTCTTGGACGGCCACGTGCGATCGGGCAGTTCGATGGGGTTGAAGGGGTGGTAGCGATGGTGCGGCATCGGGCTGGGCTGCTGCAGGTTGGCGCGGCCCTGGATCCGGGTGCCGAACTGAGTGATCTCGGACGCCGCGGGTGCGGTCGCGCTGGGTACGGGGGTGGCGGGCATGGTGTCGGTCATGGTGTCTTCCTTGTCAAGGTCGCTGGGGGACGCCAGGCGTCGCGAGACTCCGCAGCGAGGAAGCCTGACCGGCTGTCCGTCAGAAGCGGACGCCCTGGGCCTCGCTGCGGCGACCAAGAAGGAGGGTCGGCCGAGCCATGGCGAGCACTATACACATCCCGCCCATGGGGGCTCGTCCGGTACCGCGCGCATGCGGCGTCGTGGGCGGGCACCGCGTGGACTTGCTCCAACCAAGTGGCGATCATCGTGGCATCTGGTGCGATCCGGCAGATCACTTGCAGCGATGATCGCCCCACGGCGATCCGGACGCCTCGATCACCGCTGCTTGAAGTGATCGAAGAGCCGCTCCTCACGCAGGGAGAGTCCGGCCGTCTGGACGCCGAGCAGCGCCCCGAGCACCCCCGACAGCACCGGAAAGAGGCCCAGGATCAGGTTGGCCGTGCCGTCCCCGGGAAGACCGATCCGGGCGAAGGCCGCCGACACTGCACCGCCGGCCAGCAGGGTCGGGAGGGTCCAGACAGCGGACTCGGCCAGCAGCATCCCCTGCAGTGCGAGCCTCCCCACGCCGACGTGCAGGGCGGAAGTGAGTTCCAATCGGCGGCCGCGCACGGCGGCGAAGCCGAGGGCCCAGCCGGCGAGGCCGGTGGCGACCGGCGCCCACGCGGTGAGGCGGGAGGAGAACCAGCCATGAGCGTCCACGGTGCGGCCGAGGCGGTCGTTCAGCTGTCCGCTGAGGACGGCTCCAGGGTCGTCGGCCGTGCCGGGGGCCATGACGTTGCGCAGCAGCGGGGCGACCTGCGCCGCCACAGGCCAGTGGTCGACCCAGCACTCGTCGAACCGCCCTTCGGCCGGGACACGGCTCAGCGCCGCGTAGGAGAAGGCCTTCACCCGGCCATCCTCGGGGTAGGGATAGACGCCCGCGACGAGGGCGTCCCCTGTTGCGGTCGCGATCGATCCCCCCTTCGCAACTCCGAGGGTTTCGGCGGCTTCTGCGGAGACGACGAGCCCGAGCGGGCCGACGGGCTCGTCGCGCAACACCACCTTGGCCAGCCCAGGCGTGACCTCGTAGACGGGCACGGAGGTGTTGGGCAGATGGGAAGGGTGGAGGTCGGCCACCTTGCGCAAGGCTCCTGCCGCCCGGACGCCGGCGACGCCGTTCAGCGCCTCGCACAGGGCGCCGTCGATGCGTCCGGGCGCCGACAGGGTCGAGATGGACGCCCCGGAGTTCACGAAGTTCTGCGCCTGGGTGTCGAGTTGTCGCACCGCGGCCAGGTCGAGGCCCGTGAGCCCCAGGGTCACGATCAGGAGCAGCAGCGCTGAGCCCACCGCACGCGACGTACCAGACACCACGTTCAGCAGCGCCTCGCGAACGGCCGTCCCGGACCTCACGATGCCGCCTCGGTGAAGGCTGCGAGGTCGATCTGATCGGAACAGGCGTCACGGGCGTGCTGGTCGTGGGTGGCGATGACGACGATCGTGCGGGGTGAGGACAACTCCTGAAGCGCCGAGGAAACAGCCCGCGCCGTGATCGGATCGAGCTGGGCCGTGGGCTCGTCGACCAAGAGCAGTGCCGGCGCGGACGCCACCGCGCGAGCCAGCATCAGCCGTTGGGCCTCACCCCCGGACAGGTCCCGGTACGGCGCCTCGGCGCGCGCCGCGAGCCCGAAGCGATCGAGGATCGTCAGCGCCTCGCGACGGGCCTCGCCATGCCGCAGACCCCGGGCCAGCAGCGGCAGCGCGGCGTGGTCGACGACGCTGCGGCGGGCCACGCCGTGCGGGGACTGAAACACCCATCCGGTGGTTGGGGCCTCGTTGGTCACCGAGCCCTCGGCCGGTGCGATCCAGCCCGCCAGGATTCCGAGAAGCGTGCTCTTTCCTGAACCCGACGGCCCTGTGAGCGCGTAGGTGCGGTCAGGCAGCAGCGTCAGATCCAGGGAGCGGAAGAGCCATGGCTGATCGTCGAACCGGTGCCCGAGCCCTTCTAGCGCGATGCGCACCGGGCACCCTCGGGCGGCGTGATGAGGACGCGCGTGGGGGCGTCCCCGGTGAACGTGACGTACGACTGGCCTAGCTGCGAGCCCACCACGGAGACGCCAACGGCCGTGCGATCGTCGCCGAAGACGCACTGGGCGCCCGCGGCACCGGAGACCGCCGAGGCGGGCAACACAGAGATCGTGATCGGCTGAGCCAGCGCGTACTGGCCCACCAGCGCCGCCTTCGAGGGATCGGACGCCGCGGCCGCGAAAGCAGGGGTCGCGGCGATCTTGGACAACGTCTCGGGGTCGGTCACCGCGCCCACCGCGGTCACCGCTGCAGTGACGTCCCCGATCTTCAGCGTGCGCAGGCCGTCCACGAGCCTGCCCGGCATCGCGGTGAGCTTCAGACCGCTCAGCCGTGGGGGCAGGGACGCCAACGCCTCCCCGAGCGTCACACGCTGCCCGACTGCGCCTGTGCAGGACGTCACGGAGGTGGACGGCTCCGGGATCCAGGCGACCTGTGCGAGCGAGATGCTCGAGGCGGTCGAGCCGCCCGAGGCGTCCCTCAGCTTGGCGAAGGCGCGCAGCGTGGCGGGGCCGACCGCGTCCCCGTCCGACGAGGGATCCTGCCCGAGCCGTTTGAGTTCCTGCTGAAGTGCGCGGACGTCGTCGCCCTTGGCCCCGGTCGGAAGATCGCGCCACAGGGGAACGGCTGTGGCGAGGACAAGGATTCGTGTCCCGTCGATCGCGAGCGGGGACGTGCCCGAGGTCAGGACGCCGCCGGCCGCGCAGTCGAACTGCGTCAACGTCCCTGCGGAGGGAGCCGCCAGCGAGCGCGGAGCGCCGCTCACCAGCGTGAGTTGCACGGTGCGGGCATCGTCGAACGGCTCCGATGTCACCTCGATGTCGGACGCCGCGGGTGCGGTGCCCAGTGATTGCGGGATCGCGGGCTGGGCCACGCTGAGCGCGACGAGCCCACCGAGGGACGCCGCCGAGAGAACGCCCAGGCCCACGAGCCCGGCAACGGTGAGCCGCGGTCGCCCGGCCGTCATCGGCCTGCGTTCAGCGGATCGGTCATGCACTTGCCGAAGTCGGGTGAATCGACGTCGAACGGGGGCTTCCCGGACGCGGAGTCACGCAGGTACTGGTCGGCGGTGTATCCGGCCGGCACCAGCTTCATGCGCACCAGGCATTCCGCGATGGCCGGGGCGACCGGCTCGTTGTTCGGGCGTTGCTGCGTCTGCCAATAGAGGAAGTCGACGTCGCCCAGCGCGCCCTGTTGGCACCGCTCCACCACGCCGTGGCTCTGATCAGGACCATCGGGAAGGGGGAAAGAGAATGCGCCATTGCCCTCGAACGTGACACCCGGGTAGCCAGCCTGGCTCATACAGTCGGCGAAAGCGTCTTCGACCGCCTTGTCTTCGGCCGCCGTGATCTTGCCGTCGGCGAGAACCCGGCGTTGAAGCTCGCTTGTCGCCGCGCGATATGCCCTGTCGAAGTCGCTTGCCCATGGGCCGGTGAATGCCGGAACCTCGCCCACGGGAAGGGGTGTGAACCATGCGCTCGGCGCGTGCACCTGGGGCGTCAGAACCGGCGAGGACGTGGACGTATCCGCCGCTCCCGGAACAGACGCATTCGTAGTGACGGCGGCGCAGCCGGCTTGGAGCACGGCGACTGCAACCGCCAACCCGAGGAGTGCCACCCCTCGGGGTTCGCGTGACGTCGTCATGTGGCCTTTCGTGACCGCGGTGCCGCGAGGACGCGATGAATCTCGTCCGCGCGGCACCGTTAACCGGCTGATGGACGATGGTGACCTGGCTAGACGGCAGAACTCCGCACGCGACTGCTGTCCGCGCCGTAGTCAGTCTCGCTTGCGTAGCAGTACCGCTGAGTCGACCAGACGGACGGCGGCACTTTTGCGCCGAAGTGCTTGGTTCCGTTGCCGATCAGCCAATGCTGGGCCCAAGTGCAGTTCACGTTGTAGGCCGAGTGCAGGTAGATGGGCGAGACGTAGCAACTGGCAGCCTCGGCCGCCGGGGCCTGTGCGATGTTCATGCCCACGGCTGCGCCAAGGACCACAGTGCCCAAGACGACTGAAACGAGACGATTCTTCATGGATGCCTCCAAGTGATGCGGAACGGGTGGGTGCCGGCTGTCGTGAGCCTAGCAGCCTCTTCTTCAGCGAAGTCCAGGAGCAAGGCCGGTTGCAAGGAGACGTGTCGCATTCGGTTGCCCTACGTAGTCACGCGAGGCCCAGCGCGAGAGTCTTCGGCTCAGACCTCGCCGCCCCAAAGCGCCGAGGCCTCGTCCTCCGGTGACGGCGGCTGGTCGCTGGCGTAGGGGGCGCCGTGCGTGGCGGCGAGCTGGGCGTTGGCGTCCGCCCTGGACAGGCCGGTCATCTGGAGCAGGTCGACCGTGAACGCCCTCATCAGCGACATGAGCGCGGCCGGACGCCAGTCGTCGGTGTCGATGTCGACCGGCGACGAGTGCGAGGCCAGGTCCTGCAGCAGCACGCGCGCCCGGTCGGGGCGGTGCCAGCCCCCCACCGAGGCGGCGAGGCTGCGCGCCGCGGCGGCGGCCAACTCCACCCGCTCGGCGGCCCCGGGGATCGTCCCGGCCTGCTCGCTGAAGCCGATCGACTGGCGGACGATCATCATCAGGCTCGTCTGGGCCCGCCGGAACAGGTGCAGCAGCCGCTTGAGTTCGTCGAGGTCGGGCTGTTCCGAGCGCAGCGTGGGGTTGAGCGCCGCCACGTCGAGGGCGGCCTGGAGCGCCTTGTCCCAGTCGGCGATGGCCTCGCGGACGGCGACCATCTGCTGGCGCGCGTCGCTCATCGCCTCGATGTCGTGGGTGCCCAGCGCGGGCGCGAGCATCTCCAGGGCGACGGCGAGCTCCTCCAGCGCCGAGCGGGCGTAGCGGCGCGGGCGCTCGGCCACCGTGCGCGGCAGCGCGACGGTGAGGACCAGCGCCACGGCGCCGCCGAGGAGGGCGTCCGCCCAGCGGCCCATGCTGCCGCCCGCCGCCGGGTAGGCGGCCATGCCGACGATGATCACGCCGTTGCCCACCGACTGCATGGTGAAGGTCATGCCCCGGTCGAGCAGGCGGCCCAGCAGCGCGCAGACCACGAGGACCGTGCCGACCTGCCAGGCGCCCGCGCCGAAGGCGCGCGCGAACAGCTCGCCGATCGCCACGCCCACCGTGGCCCCGAGGCCCAGCTCCGCCACGGCGCGCGGGTCGCGGTTCTTGGTGAAGCCCAGGCAGATCCAGCAGGCCATCGGCGCGAACATCGGGGACGGCTGGTTCAGCAGGACGACGGCCAGCTGCCAGGAGATCGCGGCGCCCACGGCGGCCGTGAGCACGGGGCCGAGTGAAGTCCGGGCGCGACGGACGCCCTGGCGCAGCCGCGAGCGGAGGGCGACGACGGCGCGCCGGACGTCGAGGCGTCCACCCGGCTCGAACCAGCCCGGATCCTGCTCCGACATCTAAAACCCCAGGCGGTTCAGCTGCTTGGCGTCGCGCTGCCAGTCCTTCATGACCTTGACCTTGAGCGCGAGGTGCGTGGGGCAACCCAGCAGCTCGTTGATCTGCAGGCGGGCGTCCCGGCCGACCTCGCGCAGCCGCTCGCCCTGGTGGCCGATGATGATGCCCTTCTGCGAGTCGCGTTCGACCACGATGGTCGCGAAGATGTCGAGCAGCGGCTTGTCCGCCGGACGCCCCTCGCGCGGCAGCATTTCGTCGACGACGACCGCGATCGAGTGCGGCAGCTCGTCGCGCACGCCTTCCAGGG
>Ga0208823_1001668_pt1 | contig 17282 bp, 25 predicted proteins | sample AD_UKC075_MetaG_FD_184440 | JGI IMG/M metagenome (GOLD analysis project Ga0208823, IMG submission 184440) | Active sludge microbial communities of municipal wastewater-treating anaerobic digesters from USA - AD_UKC075_MetaG (SPAdes) (version 2) | ecosystem: Engineered > Bioreactor > Anaerobic >... | reverse complement strand
ACTCCTTTTGTAATATTCGCCTTTATATCGAAATAATCCCCATTAGTTATATTATGATATTTAGGCATAATCTGCATCAGTCCCTTAGCCCCAGCCCTACTTACCGCCGTAGGTTTGAATTGGCTTTCCTGAGCAATAATCGCAGCTATTAATAACGCGTCTCCCCCGCACTTCAAAGTTTCCTGATAGATTGTTTCAGCAATGGTTTGAACTACAGGATAAGTTAATGGATCTAGTTTATTAACCCGCCTGTAATAACTTATACAAGCCATTATATCAAATGTTTCTTGGTAATCTAATTCGCTATCATATATTGTATCACAAAATACCAAAGGAAGGAATAATATTAGTGTAAAAATTATTAACCTCTTTATTTAAATCACCCCCTATAGAATAACCCAAAAATAAGTACAATAAAAGAGTTATTTAGCCAATCCCCATCGTTCAACGCAACAAGGATCGGTTAAAATATCTACACTTAAAGGAACAATGTTTTCCATGTTTTCTTTAAGAATTTTGATCCCTGCCTCAATACTTTCATGCGGTGATACCAATACTAATTCATCATGAACCTGAATAATCTGAGCTATGCCTAAATGCGGATTCTTTTCAAGTGCCCTTTCAATTTTTATTTGCGCCAATTTAATATAGTCTCCTGCACTTCCTTGAATTTTCGAATTCACCGCCTGTCTTTTAGCTCTCGCTGCTAACCAACTTTCCTCAGAATAAATATCAGGTAACCTTCTTTTACGGCCTGACAAAGTGCGAATATATCCATACTTCATACAAACCATCGCAATGTAATCCATATAACGCTTAATCCCTGGAAAGGCGGAGAAAAAATCATCTAAAAAAGATTGTGCCATATCCAGATATTTTTGATTAACAAACTCCTTTTTATTACCAAAGCCATCTACACGTTTTTGTATAAAATTCTTTTCCTTTCCATACCAGTCTTTTGCAAACCCATAAACAGTCTTACCATAAATAGTACCAAAACCTACGGCTTTAGCTTTCTGCCGCTGATCTTTAGTAACCTCTTCCATATCCACTTTAAAAGCATGAGAGGCTACCCAGCTATGTACGTCAACCCCTTTACTGAAAGCTTCTTTTAGAACCTCATCCCCAGAAAAGTGCGCCATTAACCTCATTTCCATCTGAGAATAGTCTGATACTAACAATACCCCATTGGGATTATAATATATGTCACGTATCTTTCTCTGCACCTCAATGTAACGACCATTTTCATCTTGCAAAGGGTTTCCATGTTGATCCTTATCTAATACGTTATGACAATGAAAAATCTTCTTACACTCCTCTATTGATCCCGGAATTGTAAGCTCTAAAATGGAGGGATCAGTCAACCATAACTCTTCCGCTCCATAGGTTTTTCCAATATAATATTTATCTACCCAAGTAGGTCCGGCGGGTTGGTTTTGTAAATTAGGGTCAGAAGAAGAAATCCGCCCCGTAACCGTCCCTGTTTGGTTAAAACTGCAATGCAGTTTACCATCAGCCCTAATTAAATTAAAAATACCGTCAATATAAGTAGATTTAATTTTTGCTAATTCCTTATACCGCAACAATTCTTTACAAAAAGCGGTCCAAGGCTTATCAGGCATAGAAGCAAGAGTTTTAATAACCCCACTATCGGTTTTTGGTTTCGGAGACGCAAAAGTACCGTCTTTCCGTGGTTTTGTTCCTCCTTTAGTCATGCCTTGAATGGGCGCACCAAAGCCTTCCGGCGGAGGAGAAAAGAGTAATTTACCTAATTGATCACCTGAATTGATGTTTAATTCTCGTCCCGCCAAAACCAGCAATTTATGTTGTAGTTCATAAAGATCCCCTTCAATACGACGACTGTACAAAGACAACAAGGTTTCATCAATATCTACACCTCTATGCTCCATCTTTGCTAGTACTTTAAGGTAGGGCATTTCCAATTTCCAAAACAAGTTATCAAGCTTTTCTTTTGCCAATTGTGGCTCCCATAGTCTAAATAAATGCAAAGGAGCAAGAACGTCATTCACCCCATATTGCGCCGCCTCATCAATAGGAACTTCATAAAATTTTCCACCCAAAGTTAAATCAGAAAAAGAAGTCATATCCATCTGTAATATGGTTCTAGCTAAATATTTAAGATTATGAAAGGGTCGGTTCTCATTAAGCACCCATGAGAGCACTTGAGTACAGGCGGCCAATTTATTATCCAATTTCCATCCTATGTCAATACCTTCATGCCATAAAAACTGCATATCAAATTTAAAGTTGTGAGCAATTAGTATTATTGTATCCTTCTGAAATATGGGACGTAAAACCTCGAACACAAAATCTTTATCAAGACAATCTAAGTCTCCATGCTCAAAGGGTATATAGTAAGCCTCATTAATATCAGAAGCTAACGCCAATCCAACGGCCCGATCAGAAATAAAATCCAATCCCGTCGTTTCAAAGTCAAAAGCTAAAAAATTGCCTTGTTTTATCCTCTCTGCAAAGCCAACAAATTTTTCTTTATCACTAGCGAGTAAGTATTTCTTTTTCATTCTTATAATCAACCCCATTTATGAATAGAATAGCCCTACTAACCCGAAGGTTAGAAGGACTATTCTATTTAGTTTTCTTTAGATCTTAGAAAAATCAATAACCCCTCTTGTATCCTCGTCCTTATCCAGTATAATAGGCTGCTGAGGTATTCCTGCTCCTGCTAGAGCAAGTTGGCTTCTAATGTAAGCACTGTCTTTAGGAGCAAGAATTTCTCTTAAGTCAGGAAGTTCTTGAGGTATTACGAATTCTACCTTCTGAATGTCCTCAAAATCATACTGAGTATCATTACCCGCCCCAGTGCGGGTAATAATCCAGCTATAATTCTTTAGCCCCTTCCTTTCATTCTTTCTTTCTAAGACCTGAAGTGCCCTAATCCCAAACTTAAGAATCTTGAGCGTGTTCTGCCTTGATTTCTCTTCCCCCGTCTGTTTATCTTTCCACATTTCCAAACGATGGTCAATAATCAAAAATGCACCTCTAAATGTTGGTTTGTGTCCTAAGCAGCAAATTGGGCAATCAAGAGCTTGAGAGCAGGTATAGCTTTGCTTAAGAGATTTCACAAAATGCTCATAGAAAGTAAACGGTTCGTCTGTAATAAAACTTACAGTGGCTTCCTCACCTGGACTTAAAATAAAGATTGGGAGATAAACCCTATTCTGAAGCTCTTCTAATCGTTTACCAACCTCTTTAACTTTTTGAAATCCTTGGTCGTACCAGTTTCCACTCATAATTATCAATCTCCCTTCATATTTGGAGCCTTTTCGGTCTCCTACTTAAATGTTGGTCCCTTTGGGAACCCAAGAATAGTTTCTTTGTCGTCAATGTGCTGTTTAAACATTTCGACCTGTTTTTGTAGTTGCGCTTCAATTTCTTGCTCGGCCTGTTCCCATAATTTTGGAAGCTCTGCTTTTTCTCCTTGGATCTCTACCCCTACATCAATACGCGCCGATTCGTAACTTCCAAGATTGATAGTAAATCCTGCACCGAGCTTAACAACCGCTTTGTCTGCTGCTTGTGGCAAAATCTTCCCTCCTTCCATAATTATTTTAGCATAATTAAGTCAACTTGTATAGTAAAATTTACACTATCCCATGTTCCATAAAGACTTCATAAGCTTCTTTAATAAAATCTTTAGGAATAGCTGCCCCTTGACGAATATTATATTTATCAACCAGTTTAACAAGCGCATTAATCTGACCTTCAGTATATAACCTTCTTCCCGTCTTAGATCGAATACGAGTAGGGGGAATAACCCCTGCCTTTTCCCATTTGCGAATTGTCTGCTGCTCCCGTTCTAACCTCCGCGCCAATTCGCCTATAGTAAACAACTCCACCTCTTTCCCCTGTACAATATAGATTTTACCGCGCTTCAACGCTAAATCCTCCTTAACCTATTTAATTTTCCTCAAAGCATAATTTACTGTCCTATCTATAATGCTTTCAACTTCTTCTGACGTTACCCTAGATTCCATAAAGGCTACCTCTAATGTGTCTTCATCGAATCTTTCCACCTTCTCTAATCCAAAATCCCGTACGTGTTCAGTAGAAGTATTTTGCTCTAGCCATTGTAAAGCTCTTTGTAGCGCCTCTTCATCTCCTGCCCATTCTTGCTTTAGTAAGTCACTAAAGCCCTTACTTTTTGCAAAAGCAATCGCGCGATCCTCATTAATAGAAATCCTAGTTCGGGGTTCTTTCTTATATCCCGTTCCATCCGAAAATTGCATTACCCAAGCACCTTTACCATCCTTAACCCCTTGCTCTTCAGCATACGCAAATAATTTTAGGCGCAAAGTCTCTAAATACGTCGAGAGAAGGTTTTTAATCTCTTCGCCCCTTAAGTACTCTTGATAAGCCTCTTGAGGATTATTAATCTCCTCTAAGGGCTTTAAGCCAGTCAAGGCCAATAAAGCCTCTAATTTTAAGTTCACCCATATCAATCCTTTCAATATATTCTGGAGCAATAGAATCCAACAACAATAAAACTATATTCTCAATCATGTGGAGTTTATTATATAAAATAATAAACCCAAAAATTAAGAATATTAGTATAGCTGTTACCATTAAACCCAAAAAGATCAACCCAATTCCACCCCCTTTATAGGGTATTTTAACGATTTGTACACGTAAGCACGTATATTAGCTAATTGACGGGTTTGAACATTATCATCTACAAAGTCAACTACAAGAGGGTTCTTCTTCCCAGGATATTCCCGCAAAATCCTTCCCGCCGCTTGCTGTACAGTAATCTTTGAGCCACTAGGAGAAGCTAAAAACAACGTGTCAAGACTAGGAATGTCAAGAGCTTCCTTTGCCATCTGTGTTGTAGCAAAAATAACATCTGCCTCCTCAGCTACTTTCCTTTCCTCCGGCGTAGTTTCTCCTAAATATAAAGAAGTAGTTATATCACCGCCTCCTGCATTAGCGTCAAATTGCTGTTTTAAATATTTAGCGTGTTGTACCCGATCCGTTAGTAAAAGAATTTTTCTCCCCTCTTTAGCAGCACTTAACAGATTCTGCAGTATTATTTTATTTCTCTTTTCCAAGAGAGTTAACCCTGTAATTAGTCTACTTAAATTGGGGCTGATAGGCTTACCCCATTTGTTTTTACAGTAAAAATCCGTAGGCAAAAAACAATTAGTGTAAGCCATAAGTACCAATGGCTTTAATTTCGTTTTTTCAAGAGCGTATACTATCTCCCCTAAATGAGCGTGAAAGATAAATTCCAGTTTATCCGCCCGCTCAGGAGTAGCCGTAAGTCCCCATCTCCGCTTCGCCGGAAACAGAGAAATTACATAAGAGAACGTGGGAGCCGACATCCTATGGATTTCGTCCCCAATGATCAATCCAAAATAGTTAAGTAAATCTTCAGGAATACTATCCCTATGGTAGTAAAGAGATTGAAGCATCCCAATCACTACCTTTCGACCCTTCCAGTCCCAAGTCTCTAAAGGTCCCTGAATAACTCCCGGATCCTCCCCTGTCACAAACTTAATAGCCGACTTCCACTGATCGATAAGAAAAGATTTATGCACCAAAATAAGCGTAGTTACTCCTACCCTTGTCATTGCTGTTAAGCCCATTATTGTTTTTCCCTGACCACAAGGAGCCTCTAAAATCCCATCCTCCGATTGCGCAAGAGCCGCTACCGCAGGTACTTGTCGTGGATAGAGGGTAATCTTACAGTTAAAGGATGCCTTATTACCCTCTATCCTCCGGTCGATTATCTCAACGTCTTTGTGTTTAGGTAAAGACCAATGTCTTGGCACACCAATAACCTGCCCAAACCCCTCAATGTGTTTCTCCTGATATAAACAAATAGTCTCAGGTATGTTTTTGGTAGAGTAACCATTGAGCTTAGCCCTAGTAAATGCGGGATTTGGAACTACTAGCTGCTCAAGATATTCTTTAGAGCACTCATTTTTAGGAATGTAATATAAATTACTCCTGAGAACCTTCATCCCCAATTTCCTCCGATCTCTCTGCATCCAGCTCCTCTAAGAAACTCTTAAATATAAAAATGTCAAGATTGTTAGGCGCAAAACCGAATAGTTCTATATACGCAGCATACAATGCTTTATTTTCAGCCTCAAGTAAAAAGTCAAGATTCTCTTCTACTAAAGATAGTTGTTCAGAATTGAATTCTAAAATATAGACATATTGTTTATCTTCTTCATCGCCGCCGTATTCATAAACAAATATTCTTCCCTCTTTAGTTTCCTTCACTTGCTATTTCCCCCTGTGCTGCTTCATATTCAGCCCGTAATAAAGGGCTCCTTAGTAAAACATCTATTGGTGTACCATTAATGTTTTCTACGCCGCGTTTAAATAGAATCTTTCTAATTTCTTTCCTAACACCCCGCCTATCTTGAGGGTCAATCTGTTCGTGCTTGCGTAAAAAATGTAAGAGTTCAGCAGTAGTTTTATTTTCAAATTCCATCTTCTACCCTCCTTTATTAGTATATCATATATTAGATATACTATTCAATAATATTTTCTAAACCTTTCGTGAAGTGGTTTTTTCATCTCCGCCTCAAAACAGTCCTCATGAATTGGCCTACCCTGGTACCGTCTATAAGGACGTTTTGATGATAGTTTTTGTTTACAAAGACCACAACTTCTCTTAGCCGAATTCCTAGGGTGCACCCCCCTAAAACTATGCATGTCCCGTTGTTTACCTCCTTAGTCTGTTTTTAGTTTCATCTGCTTTAGCTTTAAAGCTTCTGCACTCTTAATATATTTAGGGATTAATACCAGTTCCTCTGAATCAACCTCCCCCAAATCTTTTGCGCCAAAGTGATCGAAAATAAATAACTTTGTTTTTCCTGTAAGTTGTCTTATTAAAGTTTGGGTACCCTCCTGTCCAGAATAATCATTATCTAACGCTAAAATGACCATTCTATAAGGGAGAAGGCGTTCAATATGAATTGGAGAGGGCTTTGTTCCCATCAGAGCTACAATATCCATTAATTCATGTAATCCATGGCTCCAACCATAGATTACGTCCAAAGGAGATTCAACTACTATTACAGTATCATGATTATAAGCCCTGTTTTCTCCATAAAGAACCAAACCCTTTTTAAAGAAATATTTATTGCTCTCTCCCTTTAAACCTGGCACCCCCACGGCGTGAGTAATATAATCATCGGGTGAAGTAGCCCTAGATAAAAGACCAACTAAATACCCCATCATATTCCTCACCGGAATAATTGTCCGCCTGGTAATTGAATCATACCGCAGTTCCCAAAACTTTGCCATCTCCACCGTAATACCGCGGTTTACTATAATTGATGGATGTACCCCATTTATGAACTGATCTAAAACCGATTCGGGCAAAACCTCTAAAGTTTGGTCTATTCCCATCTGCTCTAATTGTGCCTTAAGCTCCTCCGGTGTAAGCTGCCTTGGCACCCAATTTTGCCTTTCAAGCCATAACCACGCCTTGTATTCATCTACCCGCTCCCCCAACTTTCGGGTCAGTAACTTAGCAGTTAACTGCTCCAAGTTCATATGTAAAGAACAGGCAAAGCAGTTAGCTAAACCCGAAACCTTATGAATACCAAACGAAGGCCGCCGATCCCCTCTCGGATGCTTGCCCTCAAAGTCGGGGCAGGAAGCCATAACATTTTCACCACGATCTCTCAAGCGCTCAAACCCAAAATATTCAAGGTACTGCCGTGCATCAAACATCAGGTACTTCTAACCTCCCATTTAACTAACTTTGCAATACGATTCAAGTCAAAAATGCAACTGCAATTAATAAATAATCGTGCTCTCCTCTTCATCCGGTCCTAATTCAGTTAAATCTGAAGCTAGAGTGCCAAACCCCTTCATTGTTTTAAAATCCCAATTCAAAACATAATGTCCAGAACTATCTCCATCCCGCACTTTAGCTAATTTAAGCCCCAATTTAGAGGCCGCAACCATCTCAGGAGTGCGATAAATAGAAATTATTACATCCGAATCCTGTGAATAAGCATAAGTAAAGGCTATGTCCTCCATTCCGGGAGCTGTTTTTCTGCTCACACTCCGCACCGCTTGGGTAGCGTTATAAATAGGAATTTGAAGTTTCCGTGCCATCCTCTTTAGCCGTCTAGTAATATTTGTTGCTCGTTCCCACTGCGATTTTCCTCCATCCTCATCTATAATTAAATAAGAACCGTCAATAATTAGTAAATCTGGTGAGTACTCTTCAACCTTACCTTGGATCGGTGTAAGACCGCCTTCTCCATCATCCCCTGAAATAATAAAATCAGGAAAGGTTGTTTGCAATTCCCTTAAACGCCTAAAATACTCTTGCTCAAGGTCGTCCCCTAAAAGTCCCCGCCGAATCTGGTCAAAAGGCAATTCAAGTAAAGCTGCATCCATACGCTGAGCAATTTGCTCCGGTTCCATTTCCTTTGTAATAAAAAGTACTCTGTATCCTTCGCGTAAAGCATTACGAGCAATAACCATCTCAATCCAAGTTTTCCCTGTACCAGCTTGCCCAAGAATAGTAATAAGCTCACCAGGATGTGCTCCGCCGGTTATATTATCAAGCGGAGGAATTAAAGTAGGAATACCATCAACCCCACAGTGCCTTTTCTTGTATTCGTAACTTTTAATACGATCTTCTACTCTCTGGGCGTAATTAATATCCCTACTTACTTTAATTTCGGATGTAACTCTAGAAGTAAGCCTATATAATTCAAGTTCAGCATCCGACAAAGAGTCCCCCTGCAATAAATCAGCAATACGTTGAATCCCGGTAAGGATCACGTTATATTTATGACGATCACGTATTTGGTCAATAAAATATTCTAAAGGTTCTCCTATTTCTTGAAGTTCAAAATCAGGAAATTCTCGTTTAATAGCCTCTAAGGAGGGTGTTTTCCGATATTCCCTATAATGATCCACCATCATATTAAAAATAGGTTTGCCTTTACCGTAGAAAAAGTTTTCAGTAATTTTATTATCAAGTACCTCTTTAAATTCACCAGTAGTAATTATCTTTGAAAGAAAAGCTAATTCAATATCCATAGATTTTCCCCCTTAGCGATAATAAGGACTATTAAATTCCATAACTTTAAACCTCCCAACTTAAAGCCCTATTTGATGCCAAGTAATCAACCTCCTCTCTTTACTCTTATTTAATGTAGAAGCATGTTCTGGTTTAATATAGTAGTAGGTATGAACATTTCGCCGCGAAAGAAGTGCTTCCCTTTCTTTTTTACCACCAACATATAAACGAGAGTAGACCAAACCCTGAAACAATCGTTCAAGATTTTCGTACTCAGCTTTATTGCGATGAGCAAATAAGTAAACATCTATCCCTAAATAGAGCAGATGTTCAAGAAAGGGGTAAATGCTATTGTTTAATTGGTAAGAAGATAATGGTAACTTTACCCCTTTCTGAACCCTTCTCCAGAGCTTTTCAGATAGGGGCTTAATAATTATTTCATCTATATCTACTACTATTGCTGGTGCTGGTCTATTGTCAATATTTCCTTTAAGCAAGCTCTTTCACCCCGCTTTTCTTAGAACGAGTCTTTGGTATACGTCTTTTAATTTTCTGAATATGCGCCCTTTTTTCTTCGAATGTATCAAATCTATTACCAAGTAAACTATTACAAAAGTAACAAGCCGTAGCCAAGTTTTCAGGAGAATTAGTACTACCAGGATTACTCTGCGGGTTAATATGATCAACCGTAGCTGCATTATCCGGTAAAGTCCCCCCGTCTTGGTTCATATCAATGACCCTACGTCCGCAATACGAACAAGTATAGTTATCGCGTTCCCAAATTTTAAGTTTCAAGAACCTCGGTAAATCATTAGCCAAGACATCACCTCAATTCCCTCTAAGAAGATTTTTCACATCCTTTGCTTGTATTAAAATTCTATAATCTATTCCGTCTACATGAATATTATGGCACTTTCCTAAAAGAAGGCTGGCTAAAGATTTTCCATAGGTAGATTGAAGCCTTGTAAGATCAGTATTTGTAGTCAGAATAAAGGGTTTGTGTCGAAAACTTCTATAACGAATAAGGTTATCAAAAGCTACTTCTATTAAATCTGATTTTTTAGTCCTATATTCTTTTCCTACATCATCTATTAATAGGAAATCTACATTTTTAATCCGATCATTAAATACCTCCCTTCGTTCAGGATTTGTCCAACCGTCTGTATAACATTCAATTATGCCGCCCAAAGAAGTCATCTGTGCTGAAAACCCTAGACTAATGGCCTTCTTTAGGACGCAAGCGCCTAATAAAGTCTTTCCACTACCGTTTGGACCCCATAAGAATAGGCTAATCCCATGTTTCCGCGCATTAAATAAATTTTCAGCATAAAATAAAACGTCGTCAAGAATCTCCTTTCCTTTATCAAAATCAAGATCGATTCTTAAATCAGGATGGTTAGCGTTCCAATGAACTACCATCGGCTCCATCTCTACCCGTTTTTTCGGATGGCCATAAAAATCCGAAAAATCCTTATCCCAATATTCCTCTAAAATCCCACATCTAAGCATTATTGTTTTAGACAGTTCCAATTATTAACCCTCCCAATCCCATGAGTTAGGTACTATAAGTTTTTCTACTGGTTCTCTGTATTCACGAATATCCATATTATGTTTACCTTTAGCAGCCCAAGTTCCTACTAAAGCCGCAGGGAAAATCAGATTCCGCCACCCAAAAAATACGGACCAAGAAGGAAATCCTTCTGGTAAACCAGGAATATCCCTATAATTCTGCAGATAAAAGTCTATTGTTTTTATAATATCCTCCCTTTTAATTTCCCCGTTTTCTAAAAGCATTTTAGCCTGCTTCCTATCTTTAGCTGAAACTAAGGGATACCCAATCCCCAAGAAATTTTTATACTTATCCCTGAAATAAGATAGCAAGTCATTACAGTTCCAGTCTTCAAGTGGCTTTTCTCTAAAAGATAATGACTTCTTCCGTCCTGGTTTAGTGGGCGGATCTAATGGTTGAGTAGGGGGACGTAATTCAGCAAGAGCCTCTTTCTTTGTAGAAATTCGTTGTTCTTCGGTCACTACAATCATCTTTTCCTCCGCCTCTGATTTATGTGGCTCTGTTTCCATTAAAGGTTCAGATGTTATAACCTCTTCCCCCCGCTGGCGTAAACGGTATACGCTACACCCGTCATTTAGTCCCCCCGTTTTTACACAGACTACAAACCCGTGTTCAATAGCCCTCTTTAGCCCGTTAGCAATAGAGGTATCAGTTAGCCCTGTCAATTCTTTAAATTGTGAGTAAGAGATCGCATCTTCTAGTTTATATACAGGTGTCCCATCTGTCCCTATAGAATCAACCCATCCATAAGTTTTCCTGAAAATAGCCAATAAAATTTTAAGCTCCGCTACAGTATCTACCTTCGCCATGATTTCATCAAAAAATTCGTTCGGTATGCTTGTAAACTGATGTAAATCTGCACGTGGTCTAAAACCTTTAAACATAAAATCCCTCCTTAATATAAAATCTTAATATTCATTTTTGGCCTTATTTCTGCTTCCGCATTTAGTCCCGCCTCTGTTTATGTAGATACATCTACAGATCACTTATCACCGAACGCCACCTCCACGAACTCGCCACCACACAACTTATAGAACGTATCGGGCTTAATACCATTGCCATCGACTCGCCGACACTGTACATCGACGATATGTTCCCCATATCTGTCCCACTCGGCAAGCACCAGCCAGCATCCTAGCGCACCTTTGGCCATGCTTTCGTAGCCGGTTGCCACGGCCACGGATTCCTGCCCCTCTACGGTAGCTGCGCTCCAGTTCCCGGTGTTAGTAGCTACGCTCCAGTTCCCGGTGTTAGTAGCTGCGCTCCAGTCTCCGGTGTTAGTAGCTGCGCTCCGGTTCCCGGTGTTGGTAGCTGCGCTCTGGTACCCGGTGTTAGTAGCTGCGCTCCAGTTCCCGGTGTTAGTAGCCGCACTCCAGTTCCCGGTGTTAGTAGCTGCACTCCCGACCCCGGTGTTAGTAGCTGCGCTCCGGCTCCCGGTGTTAGTAGCTGCACTCTGGTACCCGGTGTTAGTAGCTACGCTCTGGTACCCGGTGTTAGTAGCTGCGCTCTGGTACCCGGTGTTAGTAGCTGCGCTCCCGGTCCCGGTGTTGGTAGCTGCGCTCCAGGCCCCGGTGTTAGTAGCTACGCTCCCGGCTCCGGTGTTAGTAGCTGCGCTCAAGTCTCCGGTGTTAGTAGCTGCGCTCCGGTTCCCGGTGTTAGTAGCTGCACTCCAGTTCCCGGTGTTAGTAGCTGCGCTCCAGTCTCCGGTGTTGGATTCTTTTGCGTTTTTCCAATCAACTTTTCCCAAAATAAAATTGACCCCAGCTTCAATTAGCTCTTTCAGTCCGACCTCTCTACCAATCTTCAGCTCAGAACAAGTTACCTTTGAATCATCGCTGTCACGGTCAATGTCTCCGCTGCCCTCAACCTCACAGTATCGGGAGCTGTTTGGAGCGTAATGATAAAACACATCTATAGGATTTTCGCAGAAATGGAACCCACTAATACAGCACTCCACTTCACCTTCATGTTTATACTCCTTACCTACCTCATACTGGAATCCTCGACACTTCAGGTTTTGGTCAAACCCTTTGTAACCTTTTATCTTTTCCGATGTAACCTTTGACTTACTTACCACCTCTTTATTGGCACTTTCTAAGATATTTTTCCTTATATTTTCTTTGCAACTCTTTATTCTTCTGTTTTTCTCTCTTTGTGTTCGCCACCTGCCGAACATTTTACTTCACTTCCTTTCCTCTACTCCGGCATGAGACCATTCGATGTTATGCATCCTCCTTATAGCCATCTATCTCCATAGCCCATACCACTTCAGCATTTTGCCAAAACTCCGGTAGCTCTACATGTTTTGAATAATAAGTGAGCAAGGCAATTACCGAATGAGGTTTTGACAGCCTAACCTCTACTCGGCGCGGCTTTTCGTGTGGAAGCACCGTCGTGCTGGCTATAATGCCATCATCAGATGAGTGTGTAACGGGATCTAAAGACATTTCTAATGGGCAATCGCCAAACACGACACTAGAGTTAAATCGCTTTATTTCCATCATCTCTCAGTACCCCCCTTCTCGGCTTGTTCTCTATTCATGCGTTCCCGTTCGCGGGCAGAAAATCATCTCGCACCCCGTTTTCCTGTCTGCACCGCTGGATTGCCCCTATCTGATAGCTTTCGCCTCGATTTCTTTTTGTTTCTCAACGACCAATTCTTCTTGAAATAGTCTTGTCATGATTATAGTGTCAATGTTTCTCCAAACTTCTTCAGGGAGATTAATAATTATTTTCTTTTCATCAGGCAGGTAATCTACTTGAAATTTGTCGTTCATCTCACTCACCTCTAGCTTTCTTTTTATTTCACATTGTATATCCATCATTTATCCTCCTTAACTTCTTTAAGCGGACAATCAGGATGCTTGCCTTCACTCGGTACCAATACAGGCATGTAATTAATCCAAGCTGGTAAAACGTCGCATTTATCAGTTATTTTATAAAACGGACATTCTCTACAACTCTCCGGCATATCCAACTCCAATATCGCTTTAGGCATCGTGTTCAACTTCCTTATACTCCCGTTCTCCAAACGGGCAATCCGTTGTATATGGGCCATTGTAATATTTGCACTGCCAAGTAGCTGGAAACATTGCAGCGCATTTGAAATTTTTGTACATATAACGGCATGTGTTGTACATATAACGGCCTTGTAGTGTATTGTCAACATTCCAATTTCGGCACGTCAAACAGCATTTTGTTTCCTTGAAGTCATCAATAATGTATCTTTCTTCCATCATTTACTCTCCTTCTCATAAAATGCCTGTAAATCTTTATTATCGCACCCAGGCGCAAGTCTGCCTGTTTGACTAAAATACAGCTTTATGTAATTGCTATACGCTATTTTTCTGTCACCGCCGGCAAGTTTCAATGCCTGACGTGCAAGTGAGGGTATTACCTTACTTATATCGGGTTTAGCCATCGTGTTCATCCTCGCCTTCCTTTTTTTCTTCCACCCACTCAATGATGATATGTCTTACCTTATACCATGTTGTACAACATTTTGGACATTCATATTTATTAGTGCTTGGATTCATGCTAAGTTGTTTTAATTTCCCACCGCAGTTTAAGCAATAATAACCGTTCATTCTTCCTTTCCCTCACCCCCCCTTAATACTTCGTCTAACCAATTTAATAGATTTGTTTCTTGTACTTCAATTTCTGAAACACGCTTTTCGGCGATTTTTATATATTCTGGGTTTAATTCAATACCGATATAATTACGATTATGTTTCAATGCAACTACCGCTGTTGTACCACTTCCCATGAATGGGTCTAGGACTATACAGCGGCCTTTGCCTTCATTTTGACAGGTGCAGGTAGGCTGCCAGCCGATTGTTTTAACATTTCGACACTCAAAACCACCGCCCCCATCATTTCTGAACCCTGTTGCTTTCAATGCTTGCATTTTCGGGGAATTATAGTTACCGCGCTCTGTCCAATGTCTATTGTCTGTTTTTGCCACTACTCTCTCCCACGGGCTACCACATACCTCACACGCCTTTGGGCTTGTCCCTGCCAAAATACAGGGTTCTATTAAGTCAGGCGGGAATGTTGCAAAGTGTGCTTCCTTAAATGGTTTTGTAGTAACCGTCCATACACTTCTTTTGTTACGTTTTCCCGTCCACTTTTTATAACCGGGTGTATTGGAAGTATTACCGGGTCTACCTTGTCCACTTATTTCTTTTTTACCTGTATGAAAAGTGCTTCTATATCTTTTTTCACTTTCGGGTTTAGCATCTTCTTTTATCGCTTCGTTGTCGTAATAGTATTGTGCTGACTTCGTTAACAAGAATATGTACTCATGTGCCTTTGTGCATCTATCTTTAACACTTTCCGGCATAGCATTAGGTTTGGAATTATGCGTTAATATCCCAGATGCCAATGCAAATAAATGTGGTTCATCCTCTACTCCTATATCCCAGACATACCTACAACGAGATTTGTTAATTTCCAATACTTCTCCCATGTTTTTTTCATTGAAATGACCACTTCTTGTTTTACGGATTTCTCCACTGAACGTAGGCAATTGCCGGCCATTATATAATACTGTGGATAGATTAAGTGTTAATCTATACCCCAGTCTGGAGCAAGCCGTTCTCAAATCTCTTTCAAGATTATAATTTCTAGTGAATCCCAAACGCCAACGGTCATTCTGCTTGTCATAATGCCCATCGCCAGACAAATAACCATCCAGCATTGATTCAATAAACTTATTGCTATATCTCCATACAACGGGAGCAAAGCATTTATTTTTTGCTGTTTTGCCGCTAACCAGTTCAGATAATATGGCCACCAACACCTTGCCATACATGCGAATATCCATTTTATTGCCGTCAATAGTCCTTGTTATACTACCGCCATATTTGTTTGCTATTTTTTGTAACCGTTCCCATCTTTCAATTTCTTTTGTATGCCCGGCTATTTGTATAGTGTCCCCAGCCATTGAACCTTCTGCTATATATAAACCTGCTAACCATGCCGCATCTTCATCAATGACACAATCTCTTGGTTGCTCTGGTTCAGGCAATCTGCAAAATTGGAGAACGTCGCCAATAGTTATGTCTTTTGCCTCCTTTAATCCTTTATCTGTTGGGAATTTATGAGTTGGAGTACAAGAAATACGTTCCCCACTTCTCAGCACTAACTCTATTTCATCCCCTTTACGTTCTGATCTGGACATTCCTAAAAGTTGCGTCCATTTTTCACCGTTCCACAGTTTAACGGTTTTGGGATCAAGCCTAGCAATATCTTTAATCATCATAGGCATTTCGCCTTTTTGGGTTTTTGCGTATACCCATGTACCACCTGAAAGGCACCATATAATGTCTTGTCGAAGATACCAACCATCAGCACGAAGGGCAAAGGCCACCATCCACGGGATTCCAACGAGGTCTTTTGGTTTGAGACCGGGTGGAATTTCACGCGGTGGTTTTTCTATTTCATCTACCGCCGCTTTTGTCGTTCCTGATTTTCTGCCTTTCCCACCTCCAAATTTCATCGCATAGCTGTCACCCAAATTCAACCAAAGCGTTCCATCATCCCGCAATACTCTTTTTACTTCCCGGAATACCTCAACCATTTTCGAAACGTATTCTTCCGGCGTGGATTCAAGTCCGAGTTGTCCTTCAACTCCATAATCCCTCAATCCCCAATAAGGTGGCGATGTAACACAGCAATGAATACTCTCATCTGGAAAAGTTTTTAATACGTTAAGTACATCACCTTGATAAATCTTGTTTGTTTCTAACAATCTGTTACCTCCCTCCCCTCCCCTTCTTTTTGTTTCTCAACGACCAATTCTTCTTGAAATAGTCTTGTCATGATTATAGTGTCAATGTTTCTCCAAACTTCTTCAGGAAGATTAATCTTTATTTTCTTTTCATCAGGCAGGTAATCTACTTGGAATATGTCGTTCATCTTACTCATCATTCATCCTCCTCAACCTCTTTAACTCGATTACTAAGCTTTTTGTTGTTGATGGTGCGCCCGCCCGGACTTGAACCGGGAACCTTGCGGTTATGAGCCGCCTGCTCTGCCCCATTGAGCTACGGACGCGAATATTAGAACTGTCGGAGCCTGACCCTGGCGCAATCCGCATATACAGATATATTGCCACGTCCGGGGAATCGCCGGATTATAACTACGTATTTACGGTGCTACGACAACCCGGAGGATCAGCTTTTTCATGCCCCGCCGACAGTTTGTACTTGGTGCCGGCCAAACCTTAATCTTAGCCATCTCTCATTAACCCCTTTTCGTTACTTTTACTGTCTGCTAAGCCCCTTCCCTCTAGTTTTTCAACATACCAAATAAGTTTGTTAATGCTGTAAGTTTTAAATGGCCGCCCCCGTTTTTTCTTCAAGACCAATTGTCCAGCATAAAAATATAGGTTATAATCAGGATTAATAACTCTGGCCCGTTCTTGAAGTTCACATAACAAAGTTAGCGGCACTTCACCTAGTAAATTCTCTTTCTTGTAGCCCTTTGGAATCACTATTATTCAACCCCTCCTCTGTTAATAATCTATTAAGATTAATGAGTGAAGTTTTATAAATAGGAAGATAATATTTTTGATTGTATACCAAAGTAGCAGGATGAAATAAAGCAAATATCCTGGTACCCCATTTCCTAGAAATAATATGTCCTAAAACCTCCTCTCCGGCAACGTTA
>Ga0208823_1001662_pt1 | contig 17321 bp, 14 predicted proteins | sample AD_UKC075_MetaG_FD_184440 | JGI IMG/M metagenome (GOLD analysis project Ga0208823, IMG submission 184440) | Active sludge microbial communities of municipal wastewater-treating anaerobic digesters from USA - AD_UKC075_MetaG (SPAdes) (version 2) | ecosystem: Engineered > Bioreactor > Anaerobic >... | reverse complement strand
GGCCCTTCGGGCGTTCACGCGCGTTGTCGTTGGTCCGGCGGTCCGCCCGGCTCCAGGACTGTTCCCACTGTTCGGTCATCTGCTGTTCCAGGTGCTGCAACTCCACCTCCTGCCGTTCGTTCAGTGCCGTGACCTCGGCGCGTAACGGCGCTTCCATGGCCTCCCGCGAGGCATCCTGGTCACGGGCTAGGTCGTGCAGGCGCACGCGCAGCGCGTCCAGTGCGGCCCGGTCGTCCTCGGCCCAGCCGCCGATCCGGTAGAGCCAACCCTTAAGGCCGGTCTGGGTCTGGCGTTCTTCGATGGCGTGCATCTCGGCGTTCGTTTCGCGCTGTCGCCGGGCGCAAGGCTCGCCCACCCGGTTGGACCAGACGGTGCGGATATGCGCGTGCGCAAGGTGTAGGGTGTCGCGGGCTTCGAGCTGGCGGCTGAACAGCTTTTGCCGCTGTCGCGCGGCCCAGTCCTCGAACCGCGCGCGCCGGGCGTCTTCCCTGGCGCGTCGCTCCGCCTCCTCGGCCTCGGCGATGGCGGCTTCGATCAGTTTGTCCGCCTGTTCGCGTTCGTAGGCGTCGCGGTCCCAGATTTCGGGCGCGTTCTGGTCGCGTTCTTCTTCATCGTCTGAATCGCGGCGGATGTCCTCAAAGACGTCATCCACCCGGATCGGTTCGGCGTTGGTTGGTTCGGCCTTGGAGGGTGGGGCCTGGCTGGCTTCGGCGAAGGCGGTCCGGATTGGGACCGGCTCCGCGTCGCGCTCGGGTTCGGGCGCGCGGGCGGCATCGTCGAAGGCGTCCCGTGCCGAAGGGGGTGGTTTGGCGCCGGCGCGGGTGAAATCCTCTTGCAGCGCGCGGCGCTGCACGTCCAGCAGCCGGCGCTTCTCGCGTTCGGCGTCAAGGCTGATGACCTTGAACTGGTGTTCACGTTTTTCCCGCTCGGCGTTGCGGGCCTGCACCTGCCGGTTCTGGTCGCCGATGCGCGAGGCTTTACCGGCCTTCTCCATCCGGTGCGCCCATTTGCCTAAATGCTGGGTGGGTTCCCGGTCCAGGCCCTGGTCGGCGTAGCTGCGATGATCGACGCGGGAGTTGTAGCCGGCGCGTTCGAGCGCGCGATTCTGGAAGTGCGCCCATTGATAACGCCAGCCCCGTAACACGCTGTCGTCGTTCCAGCCTCGTTCCTTGTTGCCAAACCGCTCGCCGTCGATCCGCCGCATGGTCAACATGACGTGGGCGTGATGGTTGCGGGCGTCGCCTTCCCGGTCGGGGGCGTGAATGGCGATGTCGGCCACCATGCCCCGGTTGACGAATTCACGCTGTACGAAGTCGCGTACCAGTTCCTTACGCTGCGCGTCGCTCAATTCGTGAGGCAGGGCCAGGATCAGTTGCCGGGAGAGCTGGGCATCGCGCCGGCGTTCGGCCTGTTCGACCGCGTTCCAGAGTTGGGTACGGTCACGCGCCCAGGCGGGGGAGCCCTTGGGGGCCAGGATTTCAGTGTGCAAGACACCTTGCCGCCGCCGGTAGTCGTAAACCGCGCCGGTGCGTTCGTCTTCGATCCGTTCGCCCGCCCGATAGGCGGCGGCGGCGGTCGCGCTGTAGCCTTTGCCGCGCCCGATGATTTCGGCGCTAAAACGATAGAGGGCCAAGGTGAACATCCTCGCGGAATCGCAAGGTCAGGATTCGGCTCATTCAAGGATAGCATGACGGCGGGTAACGGGCCGGTCAGGCCCGCCCGCCGGCTATCCGATGGACCACAGCGAAAGGGAACGGTTCCAGCCGTGCGCACACATTGCGAAGCAATGTATAAGTGCGCACTTCATTCCACTGGCCCTTCAGACGTCTCGGGGGTGGGGTTCTCCAGCTGACCCTGCTGTGTGGCTCCACTTTCTGCCGGGATTTCCGTCACTGGAGCGCGGCTTGACGTGGGCTGGATGCTCCAGCTGCCTTTTTTTCTCGATGCTTGGCGGGGGGTCGATAGGCTAGCTATGATGGTCTGGATGCTTTTCCACGAGGACTGCCGCCATGTCGTCGCCCGATACTCTGGAATCCGACCGCCTCAAGCGACTTCGCCAGCAACAGGAAGCGCTGGCCCAGAAAATCCGCCTGGAAGAATCGCGCCTGAAGGAACAGGCCAGAAAGGATGAGACCCGCCGCAAGATCCTCGCCGGTGCCGTGGCGCTCGATCTGGCCGGACGGAATCCGCAGTTCCGGGCGCTGCTGTATGAGGCCCTCAATCTGTCGATTGAACAGGAGCGGGACCGGGCTTTGTTGGGGTTGACCGGTCCCGCCACCCCTCCGCCGCCCGCCCGCGCCGCTCAAAGCGCCGACGCGAAGCCGCTACCGGATTCCTCCGGTAGCGGCTGACGGGTCCCGGATTAGATCGGGTCTTTCGGCGGTAACAGCAGGATGTCGCCATCCAGAGGATGGGCGTGCAGCTTGATCTTGTAGCCCCCCTTGCTGTTTTTCCAGGCCGCGCCGATCCGGTAGTAGCGATTTTCATCGCCGTGCTCGATCACCGTGTAGGCGAGCAGCTCGGGGCGTTTTCCAGTTTCTTGAGCCATGTCTTTTACTCCTTTTCGTTTTAGGTTGATCCATTCCCTTAACGGGAATGCGGCGATGGTTTAGCCGGGACCCAAACCGGTTTTTGCAAGGGGCTACACGGGAGTCCCGCCACAGGCGGGACGAATGGAGCGGGCCGCCCCTTGTCAAAAACCGGTGGGCTCGGCTCATCGTCCGTTCATTCCGGTCAGGGAAGGGATCGTGCAAACGAAAAGGAGGAAGCGACAGGCGACAGGAAAACGAAAACCCACCGGCTGCGTTCGTCACTCCGTGACCGAGTACGAGGGTATGAAGCGTCGTACGCGCCGGATGGGCGGGGCAATAGGAAAAGAGGGGGTGCAAGATCGGGCGATACGCGCACTGGTGGGGGGTGACAGGCTGTTACCGCCGAAAGACCCGGTCTGATCCGGGACCGGTTGCCGTTCACCGATCCGGTGCGGCGACCGGAGGCGCGGCGCGGAACCCTGCGGGCGGCCCTTTCGGTTGACTGCGATAGAGGTCGGTAAAAGGGAAACGGGGCAATAGGAAAAGAAGAGGGGGTGCGTTTGCGCACGGGTGGCGAATTCGGTAGGCGGTTGTGATGCCGCCTACCGAATTCGCCCCCGTATAACCGCGCATCCCCTATTCAAAAAATTCCTTTCTACAGTCTTCCGGTAATCCAGTCGTCAAGGGCGATAGCGGCCTGTTGCATCAGCCGTTCGAACTCGGCTTGATCCGGGGCGGGGTCCGTCCATCGGAATCCGAACAGGTGCAGGGCGTCTTCGTCGTCGCTGCCGTCTGAAATCCAGCAGGGGCCATCAATGCCGGCCAGTTCGTCCACGCCGCTCGTCCAGTGCGCCGTAAAGCGCGGGGCGGCGTGGTGGGTGATTGTGCCGGGTCCGGCGTCGCCGGCTTCGATGGTCCAGTCCGTATTCATCGGTTCAAAATTCCGGGGGGTTTAGAAAAACGAGAGTTGCCTGGGTCCGCCGGGTGGCGGTCCGTTCAGTACAGGCAGGCCGCTTGCCGGGGAATCCTCCCCGGCGGCGGGCGTGGGATCAGGTTCGGACGCGCGCACCGGTTCGGGTTCCGGGGTGGAATCCGGGACCGTTTCCGGCGGGATGTCGTCGCCTTCGGCGTCCGGCTCCGGATCGGGAGCCGGAACCGGTTGCAGGCTCAACAAATAATCGGCAGCCTTCTGGGCGTGGCTGGCGGCGGTGAAGATCGCTTTCTTGTCGTCCTTCAGAACCTTCAGCCATGAGGCGATATAAGCGGCGTGGTCGTCGCGGATGTCCGGGGTTAAACCGAGTTCGGCACAGAGAAAAGCGCTGCCGATTTCGGCGACCAGTTCTTCCATGGCGTAACCGGCATCGCCCCATTTCTTGCGGCCCATGTCACGGGCAAGCCGCGAGGGGTGCCGCGTCCAGTGGGTTTGTTCATGGGCCAGAGTAGCGTAGTAGCTTTCCGGGTCGTGGAAGCTCTCGAACGGCGGCATTTGGATGAAGTCCGGTTCGATGGCGTAAAAGGCCCGGTTGCCGCCGTGGCGAATGTCGGCGCGAGTTGCGGCAAAGAAGGCGTCCAGCTTGGCATGACGCTGTGCGTCCGTCAGGTGCGGCGGCTCGCTCCGGGCGTAGTAGTGCGCGGGTAGGCCGTCGATCTGCTCGACGTTGAAAACCGTGTAGCCCTTCATATAGGGGATTTCGATTTCCTCGTCCTGCCCGGTCTTTTCGTTGGTTTCGGTCCGGGTCAGTGTGTTGGCGTAAACCACAAGGCTGCCGCGCTCGCCTTTCTTGACCTGCGCGCCCAGCTCTTGGGCTTGTTTGTAAGTCATCCAGATAGGCGCGGCATAGCCTTTTTCGATGGCCGTGACCCAAAGCATCAGGGTGTTGATGCCGTTGTAAGGTTTGCCGTTATGGCGCAAGGGCCGGGAAATCGGTCCGGCGGCGTGCGCGGCGTTCCACGGCTGCATCCATGGCCGGGTGCCCTGTTCAAGGGCGGCAAGGATCGTGTCGGTAACGCGGGTATAAACGTCCTGTTTCATGGTGAAGAGTCCTTTCTATTGGTGTATGAGGTTCAGGAAAACAGGTCAAGTTGTTGGCGGCTGATTTGCTTCGCCTGCCAGACCGGCGACTGCGCGAAGTGGTCGAGCCACGCCAGAACGAGGGCGGCAGGGCCGCCGCCTTCCTCGATGACGTTCCGGGCGTAAAACTGCGAGAGATAGCCCGTTTCGGTGATGGGCAAGGGTTCCCTCGCCGGGACAAGGCTGCGGATTTCCAGATGGTCAAGTGCGCGCCCGTAGCTGTGCCGGAAAGCCGGGGAAGTGTCCGGCGTGTAGGTGATTTCAATCTGAATGCCGTGCCATGTGAGGTTAAAGCGTTCCTTGCTCATGAGCCTTTTTCCTTTCTTTGGTTTGAAGGGTTGCGTCATGCAACCCGTCTAGGCCCGCGCCAATGAGCGGGGGGATGCCGTCAAGGCCGGACCGCGCCAAAGGGGTATCTCCCGACCTGCACAAGCCAAGGAGCGGCACGCGACGCGGGCGCGGAAGGTTGGGGAAACGGCGCGGCTCCGCCCGCAAGGGCTTGGCCTTGACGGCGATGGGGCGGCACGCCCCTGCAAATCGGGAAAAAGCGAATATTACATATTATGTTTTACGTTATTTATGGTATGACCAGAACCCCAACCCGGCTTTTTCGCTTGACGGAATAGGGCAAGGCTGGCTACGGCAACAGGCAGGATCGGAGATAAAAACAGGGAACAGCCGGGATGCTGCAACGGGAATTCAATTTCCGCGCATTAATGGTCAAGGACGAAAGCGGACGCTATCGCCATGCCACAGGCGACGAGATCATTGAAGCGGCCCTATCGGAAATCAATCGCCGTTTCGCCCGTGGCGTGGCGATTACCTCGCCAAGCGAGACCCTGGAATTCCTGCGGCTGCGGCTCGGCCCTTTGGAGCATGAAGTCTTCGCCGTGCTCTGGCTGGACTATAAACATCGGGTTCTGGCCTTTGAGGAGCTGTTCCGGGGCACCATCGACGGCGCAAGCGTCTACCCGCGCGAAATCGTGAAATCGGCGCTTCGACACAATGCCGCCGCCTGCATCCTGTGCCATAACCATCCCTCCGGCGTCACCGATCCCAGCTCAGCGGATCAAAACATCACCGGGCACATCAAGGAAGCTTTGCGCTTGATTGAGGTCCGGACGCTCGATCACGTCATTGTCGGCGAAATCCCGTACTCCTTCGCCGAACACGGCTTGCTGTAGGGTGGCAGGAAAACCGCCACGCCCCGAAAAAAGCCCGCCTAGGGAAAACCCCAGGCGGGCGATAGGAACAAGACAATCCTATAATGTTTCGATAGATTCTATAAGCTTCAGAACAGCCTGACGTCGGCCTGGACCGTGAGTTTCCAAAGCTGGAATTCCTCGGCGGCCACGGCGGCGAATCTGGAATTGAGATTATCGGACTAAAGTCAGCTTTAAATACATCAAGCTTGAAGAGATGACCGGCTTCATCAAGGTGCCCTGGATTAATCTGCGGGGCTTTGAGTAATACAATCATCCCGTAAATTTCTTCTTCAAGGCTGAAATTACTTCTGACATTGCTGCTAACGGATCAACAGTATCTTGAGAATAAATACTGCAAGATGCCATGTCTTCAGGGTAATCAAATTCAGCGTATAACTCTTGCAACTTATCAATCTTTTCTTCTTCGGATAAAGCAGACTCACTTAATGCGGTCAATGTTGCAAGCCTCCACTTTTCAATGGCTTCGGGAGGTTCCATCTCTTCGCCAACTTGCAACAACAAATCCTTAACCTCTGAATCATCAAGAGAATCAGCCCCAGCCAATATCGCGATATTTTCATTACCGTTATCTAGATCGGTAGACAACAGGTTGACAGCATAATCCGCAATATCCGACTTCGCTGCCCAACCCCTTTGCAGACCAACAAACAACGCTGGCCAGCATACGAGATTAAGTTCTTTCAATGCCTCTACTGGTTTCATCTAATCACTACCTCACTACTTCGGTACCTGATTTGGAAACCCTGTGATTTGGCCGCCTGGAATAAAGCGCCTATGAGTCACATTTCCTTGATCGATAATCCATTCAAAAACGCCATCTTTACCATTGAGGCTACCCTCAATTTGCCTTAGCTCAGACGTTCTTACTACTTGGCCACCAGGACCTTTGGTTGGAATATCGAATTTCGCTGCATCACCGGCATAGTTATCGATGATGTCATTAAAGCGGTGAGTAGGATCAGTTTTATTGGCACTGCCAATGCGTGGTTTACCAAGAACAGAATTGTCTACTCCCTTTGCAACAATCGACCCACGGAGCAATAACGCCCCTTCAGCCAACGCCGTCGCCGCCCCTATCGCAGCAGAAGTAAACGCCTGTTTAAAGTCAGTACATTCAAAGAGATGTCCGTGGAACCCTCGCTGTAAAAAAACATCAACCCCAAACCCGACTTCAGCCCCGCCTATCACCAATAGAATAAGAGGAAGGACCTTACCGTTCGGATCGATATAGTCAACCGGATCATTCAGAGCATATCTATAGAGATTCGGATCGCCCGCGTCAAACCCAATCGGATCTTTGGTCGCCCACCGTCCCGTTTCGGCGGCATAATCCCGCGCTCCGAACCGGATCAGTCCGGTATCCCGATCATAAATGCCCCCTGCGAATCCGAAGGGCTGGAATCCTGGACTGGTGTCGCTAATGACCTGGCCATATTCGTCATAATCCAGCCGTTGGGTGACGGTGCCGGTGGCGGTGTCCACCACGAGGCGCGGACTACCGAGATGATCGGTCAGGATGCGGTAGGTTACACCGCCCTTGACCAGATAATCCGGCACGTTGACACCGGTGGCGTAGACGAAGCGGCTGACCACATTGCCGCTGCCGTCCAGTTCGGCGGCAGGTTGCAGCCGACCCTGATACAGGAAACCCTGTACCAGCACGTTGTTGACTTTCTTGCCGATGCGTCGGTTCTGGCCATCGATCAGGTATTCGATCTGCGTGCCGCCGGGTAGCGCCACCTGGCGCAGATTGCCGAATGCATCATAGCCATAAGTCGTGGTCTGGCCACCCTGAACCTTGCTTTGCAATTCGCCGTCGGCGGTGTAGCCGTAGGTTGCGCCGGCGTAGTCGGTCATTCGGTCCTGGGCATCATAAGTGCCGGTTTCGTTGATGCCGGGACCGGTCTTGCTCAGCCGGTTGCCGTTGGCGTCGTAGCTGTAGGTCGCGGTGACGGTGCCGTTCTGCTTGACTTCGCTCAACTGGCCGATGGTGTCGTAGACATAGTCGTAGGTCGTGGCCACGCCCTGGATGGTTTCGACCCTTTGGGTGATCCGCCCCAGCTTGTCGCGGGTGTAGGTGAAGGCCAGCAGGTTGGTGCTGCTGTATTTACCGGTGTAGGCACTGACTTCGCCAAAGCTGTTGTAGCTGTAGCTCTCAGTCGCACTGCCCAGAGTCGTACCAGTGAGCAGGCCGTTCTGGCTGCTGCGCGCGAGCGTCAAGCTGCCTGCCGCCGTCAACAGGCTGTCGGCGTCGTATTGATACGTGACCGGATTCGCGCCGTTGACAGTGATCGCATTGACCCGGAAATCGCTGTCATAGCCGTAGCCGACGCTGCCAGCCATCGGGCCGCTCCAGGTAACGCCGGTCAGTAGCGCACCGTTATAGCCGTAGGCGAGCACAACACCGCCGGGGGCGGTGATACCGTCCAATTTGCCGACACCGTTGTAGCTATAGTCGTACTGACCGGCGGGAATGCTCAAACTGCTGAGCCGTCCGGCACTGTCGTAGCTATAGCCAAGCACGCCGCCATCAGGTCGGGCAATTTGCGTGACCTGCTTGTCAGTGTTGTAGGTATAGAGCGTGCTGGTCGTGCCGCTGCCAGCCACAGCGGGCGGCGTATAAGTGGTAGCCAGATCGATAGCGTTATAGCTGAAACCATGCGCCGGTTGACCGGGCGGGGTCAGGCTAGTCAGATTGCCGTTGGCGTCATAGGCAAAGTCGATGGATTGACCGTTCGCAAGCGTTTGGGCCTGCACTCGACCGGCGGAGTCATAGCTCAGGCTGCCGCTTTGGCCCAAAGCGTCGGTGGCGCTGGCCAGATAGCCGGCAGTGTTGTATGCAAAACTGGTTACCCGTTCGTTCACACCCGTACCCTGGGCGACACTGGCCAAGCGGCCACGCGCATCGTAGCCCAGACGCACCGGATCGATACCGGTCAGACCGGCTTCGATAACCCGGCCTTTGTCATCCAGGATCGAATAGCTTTGCCGCCCGGCGGGACTCGCCGTGTCATTGCGACGCGTAGACGCTGTGTAGGTACTGGTCGCTGTGCGCCCGTTCAAGGTGGCGGTGCGGGTGAGCGCGGTAAAAGTCAGCGGATCGGTCGGATTCGCCGGGGTCACGGTCGTAGCGCTGCTGACGGTGGCAGTGAGGCCGCCAGTAGTCACCGTACCACTGGTGGTAATCGGCGATTGCATCCCAAAACGCGCATCGGGACCGTCCAGGGTTTCGGTGACGCTGCCGTCGGGTGCGGTGATCTGAGTGTCGCCCCCGGTGCCAATCAGTATTTGGGTTTCCAAACTGTCGGGCGCAATAATCCTGCGTTGCCGATCACCGGCAGGCAAGTCTTCCACCATATAGGTGGTGGTCCGATTCAGGGCAGTGCTGCGGGTGGCAGTGTAGCCATCTGTCAGTTCGATACGCGCCAGAGTCTGGCTGCCCCCTTCGGCGTTGGCATCGCGTTGCAAACGGCCCAGGGCGTCGTAGGTAAATTGTGAGGCATTGCCCTTGGGGTCAGAGAAAGCGGTCAACAGGCCGTCAGCGGTATAGGCCAGGTGATGCGTTTCGCCCGCCGGGTTGGTCACGCTGGCCAGATAACCGTTGCCGTTGACAGTCAGCGTGGTGCGCTGCCCGAACGGCGCGACAATGGCGGTGGAATTGCCGCTGCCGTCGCGTTCAATGGTGGTGACGTTGTTGTCGGCGTCGGTAATCGAAGTCAGTCGCCCGGCACTGTCGTAGCCAAAGGTGTAGAGCACAGCTTTGGTGAGCGTATCCACCGTACCGAGGTGGCGGCCATCGGCGTTGAAGTGGTAAAGCAAACGGCCATCTTCAGAGGCAATGGCAATATCAGTGATAGAGAAACCGGGGAACGGCGATGATATTTTACGAATACGCTGAATTCCGCCACCGCTACTCGTCGTGGGAGCCACCAACAAGCTTCCATCAGCAGTTAACGCAATGCCCGTAGGGCGGCCAATACTCGCCTGGGTAACCGGCAAGCTATCCCCATTAAATGCCTGAGTTCCATTACCGGCAAAGGTTGTGATAATGCCGCCAGGAGATAAACGCCGAATGCGCGAATTACCATAGTCCGCAATCATGACACTGCCATCAGCAGTAACGGCCACGGCGGATGGGCTATTCAAGGCCGCCTGGGTACCGGGGCCACCGTCACCACTGAAGTCTCGGGAACCATTTCCGGCAATCGTCGTGATGATTCCATCGGGGCCGACCCGGCGGATACGCGCATGTGAACTATCCGCAATGATCAAACCACCATCTACCCCGATAGCAACATCGGTTGGATAATAAAGGCTGGCTTGAGTAGCCGGGATGTTATCACCGTTAAAGACCACGCTCCCATCACCAGCAACCGTTGTTATAAAACCATCCGGCCCGATCCGGCGGATACGGTTGTTTTCCTCGTCCGCAATATAAAGACTGCCATCCGGCCCAACCGCAAGACCATTCGGATGATCCAGTCTTGCCTGCGTGGAAAGACCTCCATCCCCTCCAAATCCACCGTAAATTCCAGACCCGGCAATGGTGGTGATGACTCCATCACGATCAACCCGGCGAATACGATGATTACCTGTATCTGAAATATACAGGTTCCCATCGGCTGCTATCGCAACGCCTTGTGGGCCATTAAGCTGCGCTTGTATCGCTGGCCCATCATCGCCAGAAAAACCCTGTACTCCAGATCCGGCAACAGTCGTGATAATGCCATCAGGCGACACGCGCCGAATACGATTATTGTATTTTTCAGCGATGTAGAAACTACCATCTGGTGCAACCGCTACGTCATAAGGATCATGCAGTTTGGCTGCAATTGCCAGTCCCCCATCACCACTGGAACCGGATTGTCCCGTGCCGGCAACTGTGGTAATGACGCCTTTCAGCTCATCTACACTTCTTCTTGATCCATCTCCCAGATAAAGCACCTGTCCGATAGGATCATAAACATGATGGACATCCAGGCTCCAACCTCCAACAGCGTTTTGTCGGAAGTCGGGGACAATACCAATTTTGGCCTGATAGCTACGTGAAAGATAAATCTCGGTACGAGTCAGGCTAGCGGTAAGCGCAACTCCAGAGGGGACTGCAAATCCACGCCCGCTCACGGGCTGTTGATAAACCGCATTGTAGGCGTAGCTGATCGTAACCGTGGCAGTCTGTGCTCCGGAAAGAACACGGTTGTAGGCATCTAAGCCATCCCACGTTACAGCGACAGTCTGATTGGGTTGTGCGGGATAACTCTGCTGATGAATGCGTCGTCCGGCCACATCCACGGTAAGATCAATACGTTTTAGACTGGGAGGTAATGTAGCACCTGCTAAGGAAATGTAGAGCGTTCGAGCTGCAATCCGCCCAGAAACCCGATCACTGCGATAATTTACGCTCAGACCAGTTCCAACCAGTGGAATACTCTCACCCAAAACTTGGTTTTCGCATTCGATAGTAGAACCGTGAGCCAAGCAGACAGTTTGTCCGGTTTGACCACCACCAGAATCGAGGTTGCCATGATTTGCGGTTTGTGGAGCAGAAACTGCAGGTCCTTTAGCATCAGCGGGCGTTATCCTCGACAAATTGCAATCTTTGGTGGACAGGTGGGTGAATTGCACCCGCCACACGCTCTTTCCTGCCGAATACAAGCTGGCTAATTGTGCACGTTCAGCATCTGAAATACCCAATGCCAGTAATGCCGCCGCATCCGCCGGTTGACCGCTCCCCGACACATCCAGTTGAGCCAAACCATTGCTGATACCGAGAATCTTGATAACCCTTCCGTTTTCCGAAGAAATCCATGCACTTTTGGTGTTGTCGTAATAGCCGAGCGGGACCTCGCTCCCCACTGGGAAGTTCAGGAAATTATCGACATAGAACGGCACCGGTCGATCAAAGACCACTTCCTGGCCGTTCAATTTGGTAGGCGCTTCGTCGGCGCTGATTTCCACCGCATAGGTGTAGCCACTGGTCGGCGGCAACTGGGCCGGCATGGTCTGCGGACCGTTCACACCCACCGTGTATTCGGTAAAACGCAGACTGAGGGTCGAAAGCGGTTCGGTGCTGCCATCGGGCATCACCCGTGAGGCTTGGGTTCCGGCAGGCACTAATAAGGTTGGCTGACGACTGCCATCCTGGTCGGTAATCACCGGACCTTGGGCCACTTGTATCGTGGCAGCCCCCAATGCGAGCGTGGTCACCTGGCCATCACGTGGGATGAGCACCACGTCATCCATCAATACATAGTCCTGCCACGGCACATTCTCTTGCCGTTGTGCGGACAGATAGCCGGTCCTTTGGTAGCTCAAGGTCAAATAACCGCCACCATTGACCACCAGATCGAACCAGCCGTCGGCCCGGCTTAGGGTCTGGCCGAATTCGGGATGATTCAGAACGGTGAGCGTCACGCCGGGCAGCGGATTGTTTTGCTTATCCAGCACCCGCCCGCGCAGCACAGCAGCGCGTTTGGGATCGATGGTGCCTGGCGCGACGCCGGTCTGAATCGGATCGGTGCCGGTATAGAGAAATTCCGTCGCGGCAAAGGTGGTGGTCACCACCGTAGCATTGAGCGTGGGCGCAACGGTCTGAGGATCGGGAGGCAACGAACCGACGGCTTCGGGATTGACCGTCACCTGCACCGTATCGCTGGCAGACAATGCGCTGTCATTGGCAGTCAGGCGCAAGACATACACACCCGCCGTGGAAAAGCTTGCTGTAGTGTCCTGCTGCGCCGCATCGCCAAAGGTCACCGTGCCGGGACCACTGTCCTTAGACCAAGCGACCGTGACCGCGCCAGGGGGGTTGGGCAAGCCATCATCGGTCACTGTACCGTCCAGATTGGCGCTATCGGGCAGGGTGATGGACTGATCAGTCCCCGCATTCACTTGCGGAGCCTGGTTGCCTCCACCGCCACTGGCAGGATTGACCGTCACCTGCACCGTGTCGCTGGCAGACAGTGCGCTGTCATTGGCAGTCAGGCGCAAGACATACACCCCATCCGTGCTAAACGTCGCGGTGGTATTGGCAGCATTGGCGTTGCCAAAGGTCACCGTACCGGGACCGCTGTCCTGGGACCAGGTGACCGTGACTGCACCGGGAGGATTGGGCAAGCCGTCGTCGGTGACGTGGCCAGCCAGACTGGCAGTGGATGGCAAGGTGATGGTTTGGTTGGTGCCTGCATCGACCTGTGGCGCTTGATTGCTTCCGCCGCCACCCGCTGCATTAACGGTAATCGTGACCGTATCGAAAGCGTTTTTCTCGCTATCATCCGCCGTCAAGCGCAGGACATAGCTGCCTGCCACCGAAAATGTCGCGGTGGTGCTGGCAGCATTGGCGTTGCCAAAGGTCACCGTACCGGGACCGCTGTCCTTGGACCAAGTAACCGTGACTGCATCGGGAGGATTGGGCAAGCCGTCGTCGGTGACGTGGCCAGCCAGACTGGCGGTGGACGGCAAAGTGATGGTTTGATCCGCGCCTGCATCGACCTGTGGCGTCTGATTAATGGCGATACCCGCATCAATGCGGAAGTTGACGTTGGAGCTATCCACTGCCCCGTACAGGGCCGCCAATTGCGCCGGACCCGTCACCGTGCTGGACTGCGTAGCCAACGGCGAAATACCGGCCCAGTCGCCCGTCTGGCCATCGCGCACGAACGCCGCCCAAACCAAACCCGCACCGGCCAGGGTCACGACCAACACCAACAACTGCGTCGCTCTCGGCCATCGCCGTCCGTAACGCAGCACACCGCCTAACAAAGCCACCAGCAACGCCAGGGTCAGTGGGTTCAACACCGGGATTGCGGTCGCTCCATTGCCCGAACCATTGCCCGCACCGCCCCCACTGCCAAGCGAGAAAACCGGCGGCTGGCCACCACTCGTCGTCAAAAGCGCATCGCGCGTCTGGCCTGCGGTCGAAATCGCCCCAACTCGAACAGGACCGGGACCGTTCAACTGTGCCAGAGGTAGATAGAATTCAATGACCGCCGTGCCGCCGGCGCCATTACCCAACCCCACCTGCCAACCCGCCGGATCGGTCCAGATTGCCGGACCGAAGGCCCCGTTGACACAGGTTTGCAGCTGTACCGCGCTGACCGTTGCCGTCGTCGTGCCAATCGTGACCGTGACCACCAACCGTTGGTCAATGCCGAACACATCTCCTTGGCTCGTGGTAACCGTGCATCCCGTCGCCGGGTTGTTATCGGTATCCAACAGAATCTGATATTCCGGGGTCGTCGCCTGCCCCCACGCTACGCTCGCCCACAACAGGCTTAGGCAGAGTCCTATAAAACGAATGACTCCCCCCATGAAATTGCGCGGTATGCGCATGACGCCCCCTGATGGTTCTCGATTCTATCGGATGGCCGAGAACGATAGGGTGAACGCTAGAGTCATAACAAGAATCCATCACATGGCGATAATCTGAAAAATCGTTAATTTACCTTTCCTATTGATGAGTTAACACAACGTCTTTCTGATTTATAAGATGTAGAATGTAGCAATATTAATGGCTTTAAAATCCATAAGAATGCAACGACAGGAACACAGAAGACCCAGCATTGATAAAAGTGATGTTCTGTAACAATCCCATGAATATGCCTTCGCCGAACATGGGTTGCTGTAGGGCGGCGGGAAAAGAAACACCGACGAAAAAGCCCGCCTGGGGAAAACCCCAAGCGGGCGAACCGGGCGTCAATATTCGCTCGGTAGCAGGATGACGTTGCTGGTGAAGTACAGGCGGATTTCCGGCAGGGGAAAGTCGGTGTAGGCGATGGCTTTCGAGAACACCTGACCGCCATTGCCGTCCTCGCAAACGAGGTGGGCGCTGTGGTCAGCCTGCACCGTGAGTTTCCAAAGCTGGAATTCCTCGGCGGCCACGGCGGCGACGGACTTTTGAGCGAAGGCGATTTCGTCCAGGAGCCAGTATGCGCCGCCATGCACGGCGACGTACCGCGCGCCGGCGGTGTAGATGACATCGCGCACGAGGGGATGGCAATACCAACGCTCGGTGCCGGTGAAGGTTTCCAGGGCATCGGTGGTGAGGCGTTTGCTTCCTTGGGTCATAGTCTTCATTCCTTTGGTTCGAGTGACCCCCACGGCGGGGGCACGGTGCGAAGGGCCGAAAGCCACCGGGCGGGCGGTCAATCCCCCACACGGGAGCCCCGTGATAACGGGGCGAAGGGAGCGGGCCGGGGATTGACAGAACGCCGCTTTCGGCCATCGTCACCGGGTTCCCGTCCGTAGCCGGTCAGGCGAAGGCAAGATGAAGAGCGCCCCAAGGCAGCGGCGAATCCCACCAAAGGCAAAACGGGGCTATAGGAAAAGAAAAAGGGTTCCCTTTTGCGCGGTCTAGCGTAACGATCTAACCCGTTGATCTGACAGGATGTAAAAAGCGACAAAAGGGTCAGGCAAAATGCGTGGCCCCCTGTTCGTCCGTCGTTGCACCCCTTCGATTGGTTTATACTGTAACATAAAGCTTGCAAAATAGCCTAAATGTTATTACATTGGTAATAACATTGGAGGCATAGACATGGTTGAACTCAAGGTCCGCAAATTCGGCAATTCGTTAGGGGTGGTCTTGCCAAAAAGCGTTATCGACCGTCTGCACACGCGGGACGGGGAAGCCCTGTTTTTGATTGAAGCGCCGGATGGCAGTTATCGGCTGACGCCCTACGATCCAACCTTTGAGCAAAAAATGGAAAAGGCCGAAGACATCATCAGCCGCTATCGCAATACGCTGCATGTCCTCGCGCAATGACGGAACCAGTCTGGATTGAAGAGCGGGATGCTCTGGCGTTGCATGACCGCCTGCTGGCGCTGCATGGCGGTGCGGCGGGGGCGCGGGATGTGGCCTTGCTACAATCCGCCCTCGCCCGGCCCCGGCAAGTTGCCGCCTATGCCCGGACGCCAGGTATCATCGACATGGCCGCGGCCTATACGGCGGGGATTGTCCGCAACCATCCTTTTATTGATGGCAACAAACGAACCGGCTTCGTGGTCGGCGTTCTGTTTCTTGAACTCAACGGTTATCGCTTCACCGCGAGCGAGGAAGACGCGGCCCAAGCCGTTTTGGGCTTGGCGGCGGGCACCTTGGATGAGCAGAGTTACGCGGCGTTCCTGCGCGCGAATGCTTCGCTCCTTTGAGCTGCCGAGAAACTCAAAACGCCCATTCACGGATTCTTATGCGGGTTCTTATTTTTTGCCTTTTTATCAAGTAATTTTCTCATGCTTGAGGTAAACCCTTTGGCAGCTGCTTTACTAGCGACCACCTGGTTAACCATAAAAACTAATATTTCACGACAAGTCTCTGCAACCTCGAGGCACTCTTCATCGGATTCTGCATGTAGGCCTTCGCTCAAAGCAGAGTGTAACGCCGATAACGGATTCATGCCTTCCGGGTGAAGTATTGGTGGCAATAAGTCTTTTACTAGTTCAATCTTCTCTTGAGTAACTGTCGTTTCTTTTGTTCTATTCAGCGCTTCTTGGTAATCAGATAACTCTGTTTCTGTGAGTAATCCTGCTATCTCATCAAGTAACCCATCAATGATTTCTTCGACTATCCTTCTGTAATAACCAAAGGCACCTATCCCATAGCCTTGAGATTCACAAACCAACCCTTTACGGTAATATGCTGAATGAGCACCAAGTAGATTCTCAATATTTGAATTGCCTTTGATTTCCCAAGATGGATACTGGCCTATCTTCATAAACCACGTTTTATTCTCATCAACCTTGAGAAAGAAGGCACGCTCAAACTTCTGGCAGTGAACGCATAGATAGATGAGGCGGAGGACTATTCCGTCAACTGGATAGTTGCTGTAATCATGGTTCTCCCAATACTTGTTGGTCATTACAAATGTCTGATTTGACTTACAGCTTTGGCACTCCATGTTAATCTGAACGACCGGAAGATTGTCTATTGTCGACGGCATACGTTCGACTTGGAATTTCCGATAAAGGGGATATTCCTCAAGAAATTTCTTATTTGGCATACAAGTGCCCCGTGTTCTTCCAAGCTACCGGGGCGGACGCGAAGCGTCCGCGACAACAAATGATTATACAGTTCCGCATAACTTCACAATCGGTAGGTTATACGGCAAAACACGCTAACCAAAAAACGCACCGAGAAGACAGTGCCAACAAATAATGTTGCACTACAACATAGGACAAAATGTACCATTCTGTCTTATGTTTCCGGTGCAGCTGGTTGCAAGCCCTTGAATTTCGGTGGGTCTTCTAACTCTAACTTGAGACAAAATGATGGATGAACGCAAACACCTGACACCCCGCGAAGTGGACCGTCTCCTGGAGGCGGTCAAGGGCGCACGGAACGAGGCCCGCGACCGCTGCCTGTTGCTCCTGTTGGGGTAGATCAAGCAGTCGTGTCACCAGCCGCCATTTCGATCACGGCAATGGCACCCTGGCGTTCACGTCCAAATTGTTCCGGTTTGGATGAGGCCGCCTGACGTCTAGGATGGCGCGTGACATACG
>Ga0208823_1001658_pt1 | contig 17346 bp, 18 predicted proteins | sample AD_UKC075_MetaG_FD_184440 | JGI IMG/M metagenome (GOLD analysis project Ga0208823, IMG submission 184440) | Active sludge microbial communities of municipal wastewater-treating anaerobic digesters from USA - AD_UKC075_MetaG (SPAdes) (version 2) | ecosystem: Engineered > Bioreactor > Anaerobic >... | reverse complement strand
GGTGACCCCGCGTGGCGATGCGGCGCCGCCACCTGCGGAAGCCCCTGCTCCCGCTCAGGGCGGCCTCGTCCCGGTTGCCCCGCCGCCGGCGGCCAACGACGATTTCCTCAACGAGGCAACCGGGGGTCAGGGCCCCGGCTGATTATCGGACAGGGCAACCGCAAACGAAAGGGCCTCCGTCCGGCTGGACGGAGGCCCCTCTGGTGCATCGCGGCAAGGCGGCTCAGCGCAGCCGCACCGGCAGGTAGGCGGCGGGCTGGCCGCGGCGCTGGATCCGCAGCAGCACGGCCGCGCGGCCATCGGCCTTGGCGGCCCGGACGATGGTTTCCAGCTCGGCCACGGTCTTCACGTCGGTATAATTGGCCGACAGCACGATATCTCCGCGCTGGAGGCCCTTGGAACCGGCGTCGGACGACTGGTCCACCACCGAGATCACCAGCCCGCCGGTGCCATCGGGAACGCCCAGCTGGCGCGCGATCTGCGGGTTCATCGGCAGGACCGACAGACCCAGCGATTTTTCGACCAACCCTTCGCCCTGGCGCTGGGGCTGGTTGAACTGGTCATCGTCCTGCGGCTGGTTCGGGTTGAACTGCTGCGCGGCCAGTTCCTCCTCCCCGGGGCGCTTGGCCACGGTCGCGGTCAGGGTCATGCGCTTGCCGTTGCGGATCAGTTCGATCGGGATGCGCTTGCCGGGCGCCGTGTTGGCGACGATGAACGACAGGGTCTGGTCGCGGCTGACGTCCTTGCCATCCACCTTCAGCACGATGTCGCCCGGCTGGATTCCGGCGTTGGCGGCGGGCTGGTTCGGCTGGACGGTCTGGACCAGTTCGCCGCGGTTGTGCGGCAGGCCCAGCGAATCCGCGACATCCTCGGTCACCGGCTGGATCTGGACGCCCAGGTAGCCGCGATCGATCGTCTCGCCCTTGATCAGCTTGGTGACGATCGGCGCGGCGGTTTCGGCGGGAATCGCGAAGCCGATGCCGACGCTGCCGCCGGTGGGCGAGAAGATCGCGTTGTTGATGCCGATCACCTGGCCCTTCAGGTCGAACATCGGCCCGCCCGAATTGCCCCGGTTGATCGAGGCGTCGGTCTGCAGGTAGCGGTCATAGGCGCCGCCGGCGCCAGTGTTGCGATAAACCGCCGAAACGATCCCCGCCGTTACCGTGCCGCCCAGCCCGAACGGGTTGCCGATGGCGATCACCCAATCGCCCACCCGCGCGCTGCGCGAATCGCCGAAAGTCACGAAGGGCAGGGGCTTGGCCGAAGTGATCTTGAGCACGGCGATATCGGACGGCGCATCGCGGCCCACCACCTTGGCGGGATATTCGGTGCCATCGGCCATGGTCACGGTGATCGATTCGATCTGCCCGCGCCCGTCGGCAGTAACAACGTGATTGTTGGTCACGACATAGCCGTCGGCCGAAACCACGAAGCCCGAACCCAGCGACTGCGCCTCGCGCGTGGCCTGACCGCCGCCCTGATCGCCGAACAGGTCGGCGAAGGGCGTGCCGGCAAAGGGATTGCCGGTGCGGACCTGGATCTTCTGGCGGGTCGAGATGTTGACCACCGCCGGCTGCAACTGCTGCACCAGGTCGGAGAAGCTGGCCGGGGCGCCAGCGCGCGGAGCCATGGTCTGCATGTGCTGCGCGTCGTTCTGGGCCACCTGCGCGCCGGCGGTCAGGCCGGTTGCCAGCGAAAGGGCAGCCCCGCCCAGCAGCAGGGCGGTCGTCACTCCATAGGCATATCGCACGGTCTTGGTTTCCTCTTTATCAAATAGTGCGGAGGGTTTGCCCCCGGTGTTCCCCTGCCGGATTCACGCCGGTTCGCCTGAACGCAGATTGAATGGCGCTATTCGCTACGGAAGTACTTGAGATAGCCGCTGCCCGGCCCCAGCACGATGGTCGTCCTGTTCTTCGCCTCCGGGTCGGCAAGGATCGTGTCGTAGCTGCGCATCGCCCGGTAGAAGCGGTAGAATTCGGGGTCGCGTCCGGCGCTTTCGCCCAGGATGCGGGCCGCTTCGGCCTGGGCGGCGGCAGTGATCAACTGGGCCTCGCGCACGCCATCGGCCTCGATGCCGCTGACCATGCGCTCGCGCTCTTCCTGCATCCGGGTCAGCACTTCCTGCCGCGCCTGATCGGACAGTCCGGCCCGCGCGATCCTGAGATCGACCACCTGGGCGCCGGATTCGCGCGCCTTGGCGTCCAGTTCGGCGCGCACCCGGCCAAGCGCGCCGCCCGCGCCGGGCAGCATCACCTGCCGCGCATCGAGCTTTGCCAGTTCGGCGGCGAGCAATCCGGGCAGGGCGGCGCTCAGCTGGCTGTCGAGCCGGTCTTCGGACCCCTGGGTGGTCGCCATGCGGACCGGATCGTAGACCCGGTAGCGCAGCTCGATGTCCAGATCGAGCAACTGCCCGTCCACGGTCCGCACCTGCTGGCGCTGCGCTGTCAGGGCTTGCAGCCCGCGCTCGGCCCAGACGAGCTGTTCGACCAGCGGGATATGCAGCAGCAGCCCCGCGCCGCCGCTGCCGGGCGCGGCGCCGGGCACGAAGCGGTTGACCACCCGCACTGCCGCGCCTTCGCGCATCACCACCAGCTGGCGGGTTTCGGGCACCACCACCACGCTGGCACCCAGCAGCAGCAGGATCACGCCGAGCGCGAACAGCAGGTTCCGGCTTTCACGCAGGATCGCGGTCATTCCGTTTTCCCTCCTGCCGGGGCGGCGGGGGGCGCCGGGGCCGCAGCGGGCGGGGTCGGGGTCTTGCCGCCATCGGGCAGGTTCAGGTTGACCGCGCCGCCCTCGGCAATGATCTTCGGATTGTTGGCGAGCACGCGTTCCATCGTTTCGTAATACATGCGCTGGCGCGTGACCTCGGGCGAGATCTTGTACTGGGCATAGACCGCGTCATAGGCATCGGCCTCTGCCCGGGCGCCTTCCAGCGCGGATGCAGCCCATTCCTGGGCGCGCTCCTGCGCCTTGCGCGCTTCTTCGCGAGCCTCGGTGATCCGGCTGAAGGCGGGGCCAAGCCGCGCCGGCGGATTGGCGCGGGTAATGTCGATCCCTTCAAGCCGCACCCCCATCCGCCAGCTGTCGACCACCGCCTGGGTGCGGGCCAGCACGCGGGCCTGCAATTCACCCTGGCGCGATCCGTCCCACAGCGGGTTGAACGGCAGTTCGGCCACGGCGGCGCGCATCTGCGCGGCGGCGAGGCTGCGCAGCGCGGCCTCGGGATCGCTTACCTGGTATTCGAACTGGCGCAGGTCGCTGACTTTCCAGCGAAGCTGGAATGTCAGGTCGATCAACTGGCCGTCGCGCGTGACCAGCAGGTTCTCGCCCGCGCCTTCCGGCACGGCCATCTGTTCGACCTTTCCGGCGGTGCGCAGGGCGATCGCCTGGACCGGCCAGGGCAGGGTCAGGGTCACCCCCGGATCAGCCAGGTGCGAGAAGCGGCCCATGGTCGTGACCACGCCTTTCTCGCCCTGGCCGACAACGTGGACCGTGGTGGTTACCAGCCACGCGCAGAGCGAACCGGCCAGGGCCCAGCGCCACCATGCGCCCTGAACCGCGCGCCCGGGCAGGCTCCGCAGCGGGTCGCCGCCACCTTTGCCGCCGCCGCGCCGCTGGCGCAGGATATCGTCGAGCCCGGCAGAGCGGCGTGCCGCTTCGTCCTTCGCCGGGGGGAGCCATGGGCTGCCGCTGCTTGTCTCGCCCACGATCGGCGGCGCCGGATCGGCCGTGTCCTGCTCTCCCGCCGCGCCGATGCGCCCGCCCCACGGGTTCTTGTCGCCGCTCATCGCCATGGTCTGGCCATCATCGCCGCTGCCTTTTCGATCCATGCCCTGCACTATAGGGAATGGCGCGCACAAAAACAGTGTCTCGCCCCGCTTTTTCCTTGCTAGGGGGCGAGAAGGAACAAGGAGCATGATGAAGTGAGCGAAGCGGACGCGGTGATCGAACGGCTGAAGGCGGCGCTGCCCCCGCTGGCGCGCGCGCGGCTGCAATCGCTGCGGCTGGCCGATGGCGGCACGGCGATCGTCGTGCTCGACGCGGCGGGCCTTGACGGGATCGAGCGGGAGCGGCTGGAAGCGGCCATCACCGAAACCCTGTCCGGCCAGAGCGGCGTCAGCACGGTCCGCGTCGCCATGATGGCGGACAAGGTGCGCCGCCGGATCATCGCGGTCGGATCGGGCAAGGGCGGGGTCGGCAAGTCGACCGTTTCCACCAACATCGCGGTCGCCCTGGCGCGGATGGGCCGCAAGGTCGGGCTGGTCGATGCAGACATTTACGGCCCCTCGCAGCCGCGCCTGCTCGGCAATGAAGGCGTGAAGCCGCAGGCGCGTGACAACAAGCTGATCCCGGTGCCCAGCGAATGGGGCGTGCCGCTGCTGTCGATGGGCCAGCTGATCGAACCCGGCAAGGCGATCGCCTGGCGCGGGCCGATGGCCAGCAATGCGCTGGGTCAGCTGATCGATGCCGATTGGGGCGCGGTCGATACCCTGATCGTCGATCTGCCGCCGGGCACGGGCGACGTGCAGCTGACCATGCTGCAGCGCCACAAGCCGGCGGGCGCGGTGATCGTCTCCACCCCGCAGGACCTCGCCCTGATCGACGCGCGCCGCGCGATCCAGCTGTTCGAGGTGGGCGAAGTGCCGGTGATCGGCATGGTCGAGAACATGGCCGGCTATGCCTGCCCGCATTGCGGCAAGATCAGCGATCCGTTCGGTTCGGGCGGCACGGAAGCAGCGGCAAAGGAACTGGGGCTGCCGTTCCTGGGCCGGATCCCGCTGCAACTGGCGATCCGCGAGGCGAGCGACGCCGGGCAACCGCCTGCCGCTGGCGAGGGCGAGGGGGCAGAGGCTTTTGCCGCCGTCGCTCGCCGCATCGCCACCTGGCTCGACAACCAGTAGGAGCGGGCGGGGGCCATGCACATTTCGCGCCGGGGCGTGCTGCTGGGCACCGGGGCCGCGGGCGGTCTGCTGGTCGCCTGGGCGCTGACCCCCCGGCGCTTCGACCCGCCGCTGGTGGCGGGCGCGGATGAGCACGCCTTCAACGCCTGGCTCAAGATCGGGCGCGACGGGGTGGTGACGGTCGCCGTGCCGGAACTGGAGGCGGGGCAGGGCATTTCCGCCCTGATCCCGCAGATCGTCGCGATGGAACTGGGCGCGGACTGGCGGCAGGTGGCGGTGGAGCCGGCCCCGGTCAGCGGGGCCTATGCCAACGTTCCGCTCGCCGCGCGCTGGGCGCCGCTGTGGATGCCGCTGTTTTCCGGCCTGGCCGAGGGCGAGGACAGCCTGCTCGCCCGCCGCTTTGCCGAGCGCGAGGCCTTTACCGTCAGCGCCGATGGCACCGCGCTGGCCGCGCACGAGCTGCCCGCGCGGATCGCCGCCGCCAGCGCCCGGGCGATGCTGGCCCAGGCCGCCGCTGACCGCTGGGGCGTGGCCTGGGAGGAATGCCAAGTGCAGGGCGGCTTCGTCACCCACGGCAAGAACCGCGCCGCCTTTGGCGAACTGGTCGAGGCTGCTGCGGATTTCACGCCGCCCAAACCGGCCGTGCTGCGCACCGAAGCCCCGGCCGAACGGCCTGCGCAGTTCCCGGCCGGAGCGAAGCCGCGCTTTCCCCGGCTCGACCTGCCGGCCAAGGTCGACGGCTCGTTCGCCTTTGCTGGCGACGTACGCCTGCCCGACATGGTGTTTGCCGCGATCCGCCACGGCCCGCATGGCGAGACGCGGCTGGGCGAAGACCTTGACCTTGGCGATGCCCGCCTGCGCTCGCTCGGGCTGGTGGCCATGGTCAAGGGGCCGGACTGGCTGGCCGCCGTGGCGCCCAACTGGTGGGCCGCCGAACAGGCGCTGAAACGGATTGCGCCGCGCTTTGCCGCCGGGCAGCGGGCCGAAAGCGGCACTGTCGCCCAGCGGCTGGAAGAGGCGCTGCGGCGCGGCGATGCGAAGCGAATTGCCGAGGCGGGCGATCCTGACGCCTGGCTGTCCAGCAAGTTCGAACACGTCGCCAATTACGGCGTGTTCCCCGCACTCCACGGCACTCTCGAAACCGCCAGCGCCACCGCGCGCTACGCCGATGGCAGGCTGGAGCTGTGGATCGCCAGCCAGGCCCCGCAGGCCGCGCGCCGCGCCGCCGCCGATGCGCTGGGGATCGGGATCGACGACGTGGTGCTCTATCCGATGCCCGCCGGGGGCAGCTTCGATGCCCGGCTGGAGCATCCCCACGCCGCAGAGGCCGCCCGGATCGCGCGCGAGGTGGGCCGCCCGGTGCAGCTCGTCTGGTCGCGCTGGCAGGAACATGTCGCGGGCCTGCCGCGCACTCCGGCCCGCGCGGTGCTGGCGGCGCGGACCGGGCCGGAAGGCTCGCTGACCGCGCTGAAAGTGCGGGTCGCCATGCCCGCAACCACCCGCGAATTCGCCGCGCGGCTGTTTGGGGGCGAGGGGCGGCACGAGGCGCTCTCCGCGCAGGACGCGCCTGATCCGCTGGCGATGGAAGGCATGGTCCCGGTCTACGGCATCGAGCATCTGGTGGTCGAGCACGTGCCGGTCGCCATCGGGCTGCCCACAGGCCGCCTGCGCGGCAATTCGCACGGCATCGGCTGCTTCCTGATCGAGACTTTCATCGACGAGCTGGCCCAGCGTTCAGGGCGCGAGCCGATGTCCTATCGCATGGCCATGCTGGGCCAGGACCTGAGGCTGGCCCAGTGCCTTCAGCGCGCGGCGAGTCTGGCCGAATGGGGCGGCGGCGCGGGCGGCAGCGGGCAGGGGATCGCCTGCCACCGGATGAGCCTGAACGGGCGCGAGGGGCGGATCGCGCTGGTCGCCTCGGCCCGGCGCGACGAACGCGGTATCCGGGTGGACAAGCTGACGGCGGTCGCCGACGTGGGCCGGATCGTCAACGTCGACATCGCCCGCCAGCAGATCGAGGGCGGGCTGATTTTCGGCATGGGCCTCGCGCGCGGGTCGTCCACTGCCTACAGCAATGGCCTGCCGCTGACGGGGCGGATCGGCCTGCTCGGCCTGCCGCTGCTGGCGGACTGCCCGGAGATCGAGGTGGAGTTCATCGACAGCCCGGCCGATCCTTTCGATCCGGGCGAACTGGGCGCGGTGATCGCGCCGCCCGCGATTGCCAACGCGCTCTATTCCGCCGGGGGAACCCGGCTCCATTCGCTCCCCCTTGGTGCAGGAGAAGTCTGAGATCATGCCCGCCGTGCTGCCTGCCGGTCATCCCCCCGTCCTGCGTCCCCGCGTGGGCGTGCTGCTGGTCAACCTGGGCACGCCCGACGCGCCCACTCCGGCGGCGGTGCGGCGCTATCTCAAGCAGTTCCTCTCCGATCCCCGCGTGGTGGAAATTCCGCGGCTGGTATGGTGGCCGATCCTCAACGGGATCATCCTCAACACCCGCCCGAAAAAGAGCGCGCACGCCTATCAGCAGGTCTGGACCGAGCATGGCTCGCCGCTCGCCGCGATCACCCGCGCGCAGGCGGAGGCCCTGCAGGAGCGTCTGGGCGATGCCGCCACGGTGCGCTGGGCGATGCGCTATGGCAATCCGGCACTGGGGGCCGAAGTCCAGGCGCTGAAGGACGCGGGCTGCGAGCGGATCCTGGTCGCGCCGCTCTATCCGCAGTATTCGGGCGCGACCACGGCTTCCTCGCTCGATGCGCTGGGCGCGCAGCTGGCGGCGATGCGCTGGCAGCCCGCAGTGCGCACTCTGCCGCCCTATTACGACGATCCGGTCCATATCGAGGCGCTGCGGCAGGATACCGCGCGCCAGCTGGCCGCGCTGCCCTTCGTGCCGGAAGTGCTGCTGCTGTCGTTCCACGGCACGCCGGAGCGCACCCTGCACCTGGGCGATCCCTACCACTGCCAGTGCCGCAAGACCGCGCGGCTGCTGGGCGAGGCGCTGGCGGGCGAGTTCCCTGACCTGCGCGTCGAAGTTACCTTCCAGTCCCGCTTCGGCCGCGCCAAGTGGCTGGAACCCGCGACCGACGCGGTGATCGCCGCCGAGGCCGCCAAGGGCACGCGCCGCATGGCGATTGCGGCACCCGGTTTTTCCGCCGATTGCCTGGAAACGCTGGAAGAGCTGGCGATCCGGGGCAAGGAACAGTTCGTCGAGGGCGGGGGCACGGACTTTGCCGCGCTCACCTGCCTCAACACGTCCCCGGCCGGAATGGCCATGCTCGAAACCCTCGTCCGCCGCGAACTCGGCGGCTGGATCTGACCTGCAGGAGCCTGCCAATGCCCGGCCTCAATCCCGCGATCGACCCCGACGGCCTGCTCGAATTCTCGGTGGTCTTCACCGACCGCTCGCTTAACCACATGAGCGCGGCGTTCCAGCAGGTGATGCGCGACATTCACGCTGGCCTGACCGATGTCTACAAGGCCAGCCGCGCGGTGGTGGTGCCGGGCGGCGGCTCCTATGCAATGGAAAGCGTCGCGCGCCAGTTCGCCACCGGTAAACGCGTGATGGTGATCCGCAACGGCTTCTTCTCCTATCGCTGGACCCAGATCTTCGAGGCGGGCAGCATTCCGGCCAGCGAAACCGTGCTCAAGGCCCGCCGGGTTGGCGAGGGGCCGACCGCCCCCTTCGCGCCCGCGCCGCTGGAGGAAGTGATCGCCGCGATCGAGGCTGAAAAGCCTGAGGTGGTCTTCGCCCCGCACGTCGAGACTGCCAGCGGGATCATCCTGCCCGACGCCTATATTGCCGCAGTGGCCGAAGCGGTCCACCGCGCGGGCGGGCTGTTCGTGCTCGATTGCGTCGCCTCGGGCTGCGTCTGGGTCGACATGGCGGCGCTGGGCTTCGACGTGCTGATCTCCGCCCCGCAAAAGGGCTGGTCGGCGCAGCCCTGCGCGGGGCTGGTGATGATGAACGATGCCGCGCTGGAGGCGTGCCGCACCGCGAAATCGACCAGTTTTGCTGCCGATCTGAACAAGTGGGTGGCGATCATGGAGGCTTACCTCGGCGGCGGCCACGCCTATCATGCCACCATGCCTACCGACGCGCTGCGCGTGTTCCGCGATGCGATGCGCGAAACGCTGGCCTTCGGGCTCGACAGGGCGCGCGATGCCCAGTGGGAACAGGGCCGCGCGGTGCGCGCGCTGCTTGCGGCGCAGGGCGTGCAGTCAGTCGCGGCGGAAGGCTTCGAGGCACCGGGCGTAGTGGTCAGCTACACTGCCGATCCGGAGATCCAGAACGGCCGGAAATTCGCCGCGCTGGGCCTCCAGATCGCGGCGGGCGTGCCGCTGATGGTGGACGAGGGTGCGGACTACAAAAGCTTCCGCCTCGGCCTGTTCGGTCTCGACAAGCTGAAGGACGTGCCCGCCAGCGTGAAGCGGCTGGAAGCGGCCTTCGACGCGGTGTTTTAAACCCTCACAACCAACCCAAACCTCCGTTCGTGTCGAGCGTAGTCGAGACACTTTGGCGCTGACGTGTCTCAACTACGCTCGACACGAACGGAGAGGGACGGATTGCGAATAGGGCGGATTCCGCCCCTCAGAAATCGATCGCGATGCCCTTTTTCACCCAGTCGCCGTAGCGGGTGGGGGAGAGGCCGTCGGGATCGGGCTCGTCCTTCGCGGGGGCGGGCTGGGGCGCAGGATCGTTGGTCCAGTGCTCGGGCTTGGCGAAGGGCTGGGGCCGCTGGGTGGAGCGCTTGATCATGGCCATGCCATGCGCCCGCTGGCCCTCGAATGCAATTGCCTCTAGGGGCACGGAATGGACATACCCGGCTTTCCCGCGCGCAAATCGGCGCTGCGCCTGCTCGATGCCGTGCTGCGGCGGGGCGAGACGCTTGATGTGGCTGCGCACGGTGCCCTTCAGGCCCTGCGCGGCGCGGCGGACAAGGCATTGGCCCGCGCGCTGGCGGCAGAGGCGCTGCGCTGGCTGACCGATCTCGACGCCCTGATCGACAGTGCGACCCGCCAGCCCCTGCCGGAAGACGCCAAGGCGCGCGCCGTGCTGCAACTGATGCTGGCGGGGTGGCTGCGGCTCGATACCCCGCCGCACGCAGTGATCGCCACCGGCCTGCCGCTGCTCAGCGGCGGGCCGAGGCGGCTGGCGCACGGGGTGTTCTCGACGCTGGTCAAGCAGGGCGCCAGCCTGCCTGCCGCGCCGACGCTGCCGCCTGAAGTCAGCGCCCGCTGGGGGGGGCGCGCCGCGGCCATCGCCGCCGGCCTTGCGCTTCCGCCGCCGCTCGACCTTACCCTGCGCGATCCCGCTGGCACTGCCGAATGGGCCGAGCGGCTGGGCGGCGTGTCGCTGCTCCCCGGCCACGTCCGCCTGCCGCGCGGCACGGCGGTCGAGAACCTGGAAGGCTATGACGAGGGCGCCTGGTGGGTGCAGGATCTCGCCGCGAGCCTGCCCGCGCGGCTGCTGGGCGAGGGGCAAGGCCGCCGCGCGCTCGACCTGTGCGCCGCGCCGGGCGGCAAGACGCTGCAACTGACCGCACGGGGCTGGCAGGTGACCGCGCTGGACATGAGCGCCAAGCGGCTGGAACGCATGGGGCAGAACCTCAAGCGCACTTCACTTAGCGCAAAAACCGTTGTGGCAGATGCGCTTGCGTGGGAAACCGAAGAGCGCTTCGACGCCGTCCTGCTCGACGCGCCCTGCACCGCGACCGGCACCTGCCGCCGCCACCCGGACGTGCTCCACCGCATTGGCCCGCGCCAGATTGCCGAAATGGCAGAGCTTCAGGCCGCCATGCTGGAGCGCGCCGCGCGGCTGCTAGCCCCCGGCGGAAGGCTGGTCTACGCGGTCTGCTCGCTGGAGCGCGAGGAGGGCGAGGATCAGGCGGCGCGCGTGGAGCTGACCCCCGATCCGGTCGGCGCCGAAGAAATCCCCGGCTTTGCGCCGACACCGGAGGGTTGGCTGCGCACCGACCCCGCCATGCTGGCCGAAGCCGGCGGGATCGACGGGTTCTTCATCGCGCGGTGGCGGAGCTAGCCCTGTTCAACCCTTGAGCTGCCCGGCAAATCCCTTGTGCAGCTTGGCCAGCTTGGGCGGGATCACCGCCAGGCAATAGGGGTTCCGCTGGCCATCGCCGTCCCAGTATTCCTGGTGATAGTCCTCGGCCGGATACCAGGTGGCCGGACCCTCGATCGTGGTGACCACGCGCCCGCCATGCTCTGCCTGGGCGCGGGCGATCCCGGCTTCCGCTTCGCCGCGCTGGCTTTCGTCGACCAGGAAGATCGCCGAGCGGTACTGGGTGCCCACGTCGCCGCCCTGCCGGTTGAGCTGGGTCGGATCGTGGGTGGCGAAGAACACGTCCAGCAACTGCGCGTAGGAAATCACCGCGGGATCATGGGTCACCCGGATCGCCTCCGCGTGGCCGGTCGTGTCGCTGCAGACCTGTTTGTAGGTCGGGTTCTCGACGTGCCCGCCGATATAGCCGCTTTCCACTTCTGAAACCCCGGCCAGCTGGCGGAACACCGCCTCGGTGCACCAGAAACAGCCGCCTGCGAGAATTGCCTGTGCCATTTGCGTCCTTTCTTCCAGACTTCCCAAATAGGAATGCGTCGCGGCCTTGTCATCCGGGCCGTGCAATCTAGAATCATTCGCAGAAACATCTGATCCTTGGAGAATTCCATGCGCCGACTGCTCCTGCCCGTTCTCGCCCTGGGGCTCGCCCTGCCGCTGATGGCCGCTGAGGCCGCCCCTGTGAAGAAGCGCGCCGCCGCTGCCGCCGCCAGGGTCGATCCCGCGCTGGCCGCCGCCGTAGCCGATCCGCGCCGCGATCCCGATCGCGCCCGTGACCAGTACCGCAAGCCCGCCGAGACGCTGAGCTTCTTCCAGGTCGCGCCGGACATGAAGGTGGGCGAATATGCCCCCGGCGGGGAGTGGTATTCGCGCCTGCTCGGGCTCTATCTGGGGCCGAAGGGCAAGCTGGTCGGGCTGTACTTCGATCCCACGTCCGGTGCGTTCGATGAGAAGCGCCAGCAAGGCATCCGCGAGGGCGCCGCGAAGTATGCGTCCGACATCGCCACCTGGTCGGGCCAGCCGGCGGAGCGCTTCACCGCCTATACCCTGGATGCCGTGCCGGCCGGGGAGAAGGGCACCTTTGACCGCATCCTCGTCATGCGGATGATGCACAACCTGCTGCGCTGGAACATCGCCGACCGCGAGATCAAGGCGATGCGCGACCTGCTGAAGCCCGATGGCATGGTGGGGATCGAGCAGCACCGGGCCAGGCCTGACGCGCCCTACAGCTTCAGCGACGGCAGCAAGGGCTACCTGCGCGAGGCCGACGTCATCCGCCTGATGGAGCTTCACGGCTTCACCTATGTCGGCAAGAGCCAGGCCAACGCCAACCCGAAGGATCCCGCCAACTGGCCGAACGGCGTCTGGACCCTGCCGCCGACGCTGGGCGGCGCCAAGGAAGAGGACAAGGCCGCCTTGCGCGCCATCGGCGAAAGCGACCGGATGACGCTGCTTTTCCGCAAGCGTGCCTGATGCTAGGGGCGGCGGCATGACTTCCCTGCCTGACAGGACCCTTGCGGTCGCCGCCCTGCAACTGCCGCTCGGCTCGGCTGACGAGCGCGAGAACATCGCCGCCGTCGCCGCTCTGGTGGAACAGGCGGCCGGGCAGGGCGCGCAGGTGATCCTGCCGCCCGAGCTGTTTTCCGGCCCCTATTTCTGCAAGCAGGAGAACGAGGCGCTGTTCGACCTCGCCCGGCCTGTGACGGAGCATCCCTCGGTCCTCGCCATGCGCGGTCTGGCGGCGAAGCTGCACGTCGCGATCCCGACCAGCTTCTTTGAACGCGATGGGCATCACTATTACAACACCCTTGCCTGGATCGGCGCGGACGGCGAGATCGCCGGCACTTACCGCAAGAGCCACATTCCCGACGGTCCGGGCTACGAAGAAAAGTATTATTTCCGCCCCGGCAACGACGGGTTCAAGGTCTGGGAGGCTTTCGGCGCCCGGATCGGCGTGGGCATCTGCTGGGACCAGTGGTATCCGGAATGCGCCCGCGTGATGGCGCTGCTGGGGGCGGAACTGCTGCTTTATCCCACCGCGATCGGGTCCGAACCCTATGATGCGGATCTCGACACCAGCCGGATGTGGCGCCGTGCGATGCAGGGGCACGCCGTGTCCAACTGCATGCCGGTGATCGCCGCCAACCGAATCGGCACGGAAGAAGGCCAGCGTTTCTACGGCCACTCCTTCATCGCCGACGAATGGGGTGATCTGGTGGAACAGTTCGGTGCCGGGGAAACCGGCGTGCTGGTCCGCACCCTCGACCTGACTGGCGCCGCCCGCCACCGCGCCGGCATGGGCTTCTTCCGCGATCGCCGCCCGCAGCTCTACGGCCGCATCGTGCAGGATATCTGAGCGCGGTGCATCGCTACCTGATCGCGCTGGGTTCGAACGTGCGCCACGCGCGGTTCGGTCGGCCAGAACAGGTGCTGACCGAAGCGCTCCACGCGCTCGAAGCCTCCGGCCTAAGGGTGGAGCGCGCGGCGCCGCTGATCCGCTCGGCGCCCATCGGCCCATCCACCCGCCGCTACGCCAACAGCGCGGCCGTGGTGGTCAGCGAGCTTGAACCGGACGCGTTGCTGAAAAGGCTGAAGGCAACCGAGCGCGCCTTCGGGCGCAAGCGCGGCGGGCAGCGCTGGGCGAGCCGGGTGCTCGATCTCGATATCGTGCTCTGGTCCGGCGGCTGCTGGGCCGCGCCAGACCTGACGATCCCCCACCGCGAGTTCCGCCGCCGCGATTTCGTCCTGACCCCGGCGGTGGCGATTGCGGCCGGCTGGCGCGATCCATTGACCCAACTGACCCTGCGCCAGCTGCACCGGCGTCTAAACCGCCCGCACCGCGCTTGACCCGATGCCCCGCGCCAACTAGGGCACGGGCTCCGTGGCACGGGCCCTTAGCTCAGTCGGTAGAGCAACTGACTTTTAATCAGTAGGTCGCTGGTTCGAACCCAGCAGGGCTCACCATCCAGTCCGCCAATGGCGAGGCTTTTGCGGATGCTCTCAAGACTTCGGAAATTTTCTGCTTTTCCGAAGGTTTGCCGGCCATGGCCGCTGGATCGGGCTTGGGCATGGCGGCGCAGCAGCGGATCGGCCTGCCGCCCCCGGCAGACCGTGCCTCCGCCAACCACAGCGACTATGGCGAACCGCCGCATTCTATTCCGCGAAATTCTAGCGGTCAGGAGCAGACCTTGGCCTTCGCACCGAACACCCGTCTGCTTCCGGGCCTAGTGCCGAGCGTCGCGCACGCCGGCTTTGTCAGCGTCTTGAATGAACCAGCGCCGCTGGAACCACAGGGCAAGGTTGACCAGCGCGATCAGCACCGGGACTTCGACCAGCGGGCCGATCACCGCCGCGAAGGCGACCGGTGAGGCAAGGCCGAAGGCGGCGATGGCAACCGCGATCGCCAGCTCGAAATTGTTCGACGCCGCCGTGAACGACAGCGCGGTCGTGCGCGGATAGTCCGCGCCAATCGCGCGCCCACTGGCGAAGGCGAGCACGAACATGGCGACGAAGAACACCACCAGCGGCAGGGCCACGCGCAGCGCGTCCAGCGGCAGGGCCAGGATCTCCCCGCCCTTCAGGCTGAACATCGCAACGATGGTGAACAGCAGCGCGACCAGCGTGATCGGGCTGATGGCGGGCAGGAACCGGCTTTCGTACCACGCGATCCCCCTCGCCTTCACGAGCGTACGGCGCACCAGAAACCCCGAGAGGAACGGCACACCCAGATAGGTCAGGACCGCCTGTGCAATGGTGCCAAATTCGATGTCCACCACATGCGCGTCCAGCCCGAACAGCGGCGGCAGGACAGTGAGGTAGAACCACGCATAGGGTACGTAGAACACGATCTGGAACAGTGAGTTGAAGGCGACCAGCCCGGTCACGTATTCCGCGCTGCCCCGGGCCAGCTGGTTCCACACCAGCACCATGGCGATGCACGGAGCGATGCCGATCAGGATCAGGCCGGTGAAATATTCCGGCTTGTCGGGCAGCAGCAGCGCTGCCAGCGCGAACATGAAGACGGGCGCCACGATCCAGCACAGCACGAACGACAGCGCCAGCACCTTGCCGTCGCGAAATACGTGGCCCAGCTCTTCGTAGCGGACCTTGGCGAGCGGCGGGAACATCATCAGGATCAGGCCGATGGCGATGGGAATGCTGGTCGACCCGACCGACATCGCCCCCAGCGCGCGCGGCACCGCCGGGGCGAGCGAACCTATCGCGATCCCCAGCGCCATGGCCGCGAAGATCCAGACCGTGAGATAACGGTCCAGGAACGACAGGCGCGGGCGCGGCGCCTCCATTGCCAGCGTGGCCATCAGGCGGCTCCTTCCATCTGTCCGATGCGGGCGAGTTCGACGCCCAGGTGTTTGCGGTCCATGGTCTCGAACGGCAGGTCCAGCAGCGCGCGGACCCGCAGGTCCAGCCAGCGCCAGGTCTGCTCGAAGGCGGCGTCGACTTCTGCCTCGCTGCCCTGCACATCGGCGGGATCGGGCAGGCCCCAGTGGGCCTTCAGCGGCGCGCCCATGAACACCGGGCAGGCCTCCCCGGCAGCATTGCCGCAGACGGTGATCGCGAGGTCTATGTCCGGTGCGTCAGGCCCCGTGAACTCGTTCCAGCTTTTCGAGCGGAACGGCGCGGTGTCGATGCCCTTGCGCGCCAGCAGGCGCAGCGCCCCGGGGTGCGGCGCGCCTTTCGGCTTGCTGCCGGCGCTATGCGCGGCGATCCGCCCCGCGCCAAGCTGGCACAGGATTGCCTCGCCCAGGATCGAGCGGGCGGAATTGCCGGTGCACAGCATCAGCACGCTGAACGGTCGTGCGGGCATGGTCGGACCTCAGCAGCAGGACGACCTGACCGGCGCCGCGACCTGCGGCGCGCAGCAGGCGCTGGCGGCGGCATTGTCCGAAGACAGGGCGGCGAAGTCCGGGCTGTCGCCATAGACAGTGCTGTCGCCCTTGGTCAGGAAGGCTTCCCAGACCACGCCGTCGGGATCGGCGATCCAGCTCTTTTCGGACCTGGCGTAGCAGCAGGTGGTGGCGCCTTCTTCCAGCACCGGGCCGTTCGCGGCCTTGAGCCGGCCATAGACCTCGGCCAGTTCCGCCTCGTCCTCCACCTGCACGCCCAGGTGTTCGATGCCCTTCGCCGCGCCGCACTTCTGCGAGATCGCGAAGTTGATGCGCGGGTCTTCGAGCATCCACTTGGCGTAATCGGGCTTGGTCACGCTGGGAGCAGCCCCGAACATGCCGGAATAGAACGCGATCGAGGCATCGAGGTCGGCAACCCCGACATGGACATGGAAACGCTTCATGCGACGTCCTTCTCCTCCTTGGTGGTTGGAGCGCAGGCGACGGTGGGGGCGCAAGTGGCCCCGCCGCAGCAGTTTTCGGTGAGGTAGGCCATCAGTCCGTTCATCGCGGCGTAGTCGGCCGAATAGATGATCGAACGGCTCTGCCGACGCTGGGTGACAAGCCCGGCATTGGCAAGCTGGGCGAGGTGAAAGCTCATCGAGGATGCTGGAACGCCCAGGGCCTCCGCGAATGCGCCAGCAGGCATTCCGCCGGGTCCGGCCTGAACCAGCAAGCGGTACGCCGCAAGCCGGTGCTCCTGCGCCAGTGCCCCAAGGGCGCGAATGACCGATCCTGCTTCCATCTCCACATTCCCATAATTCGATTATTATCAAAATATGGGATTGCTGTGTTTTGTCAATTGCCAACCGGCGGCGCAACTCTTGCGTCGGAAGACAGGGTTGCCTCCAGATCAATTGGCGCAGGGCGACCGGCAATGTCCAATTGGCTCACCCTGATCTGGCTCTCGTTGCGTCAGCGACGATCGGCTGAAGGGACCGTTTCGCAGTGAGATCCAACCCACTTGCCGAAGACCTCAACGTCTTCATGGATCACGCCAGCAAGTCCACCGCGCTCGCCAGGGCTCAGGCTGGCGACCTCGGCCACGCCCTGCGTACCACCCTTGGCAGTCAACGCAGCGGACGGGTGGAAGCTCCGCAATGCATAGATCGCGGCAATATCGATCCGGTCGGCACGCACATGAGGCGTGCATCAGCTAGTCGGTCCTGACTCGCGACCGGACCGGAGATGATCAGCGACACGGAATCGTCTGGCTGGTCAGGGAAGGGGCATCCGTGCGCGCCTTCGCAAGCGGCTGCCGGGTTCGGGCCGGGAGAAACGGCGATCTTGCGGCAGTGCCGAGTGGGTTGCGCCGCTTCCTGTTGCGGCTGGACAGGCAGGATCGCCCGGGAACGGGGCTGCCGGAAAGAAACTTCGCACACCGCGAAAAAACTGTTTGACCGAATCGCGGGTGGTGCTTAGAGGCCGCTTCACCGGACGGGAACGCCGCTTCAACGGCTCTACCGCCCCG
>Ga0208823_1001649_pt1 | contig 17404 bp, 13 predicted proteins | sample AD_UKC075_MetaG_FD_184440 | JGI IMG/M metagenome (GOLD analysis project Ga0208823, IMG submission 184440) | Active sludge microbial communities of municipal wastewater-treating anaerobic digesters from USA - AD_UKC075_MetaG (SPAdes) (version 2) | ecosystem: Engineered > Bioreactor > Anaerobic >... | reverse complement strand
CGCTTCCGGAACGGCGGCGAGGACGCGGCGCACGCCATAGGCGTCCTCCTCCATGCCCTGCCCCAGCCCTTGATAAGCAAGGTCGAGGATCGGCAGGACGCCCTTTTCGGCCAGCAGGCCGGCGATCTCGTCCCAGTCGGCATTGCCGTAATCGATGCCGGTGGGGTTGTGGCAGCAGCCGTGCAGCAGCACCGCATCGCCCGGCTGCGCTTCGGCAATCGCGGCGCGCAGCGCGTCCATGTCGACCTTGCCGTCCTTGCCGGCGTGGTTGAAGCCCTTCAGCTCCACCCCAAGGTCGGCGAAGATCTGGGCGTGGTTGGGCCAGCTGGGCAGGCCCATCAGCACGCGATTCACGCCCGCGCGCTTGGCCAGCGCCACGGCGAGGCGCACGCCGCCGGTGCCGCCGGGGGTCTGCATCCCGTCGATCCGGCCATCCATGGTCGGGTTTTCCTTGCCGAACACCCACGGCATCAGCGCGTGGACAAAGCCCATGTCGCCTTCCGGGCCGAGGTAGGCCTTGGAATCCTGCGTCTCCAGCAGCTTCTTTTCCGCCGCCTTGATCGCCGCGAAGACGGGCGTCGCGCCGTCGCCGGTGCGATAGACGCCGACGCCAAGATCGATCTTGTCGGCGCGCGGGTCCTCGTTGTGAAGCTTGATCAGCGCGAGCAGCGCGTCGGCGGGCTGTTGAGGCAGGGTGTTGAGCATGACGCGGGCGCGCTTAGCCCCCTAAGCCGCGCAGGACAAGGGGCGGCGTCAGAACGGGACCCACTTCTGCTTCTTGGAAAACTTCATGTAGCCGGCATTGATCCCCAGCCGCATCCCCACGCCCATGCGGATCGGGATCAGCACCACATCGCCACTGCGCAGATAGCTGGCGGTCAGCCCGCCCACGACATAGGCCTGCCCTTCGCCCGCAGGGAAGCGCTTGTACAGGTCCTCGGTGTCATAGAGGTTGTAGACCAGCACAAAGGCCTTCGCGGCATTGCCCCCGGCGTCGATTCCCACCGACGGCCCGGTCCAGTAGACCGGCTTCTGCCCCTCCACCTTGTGGGTCAGCGTGCCCTTGCCATAGCGCAGGCCGACGATCAGCGCCGCGCCGCCCTCGCTGCCCTGGATATAGGCGTTGGGTTCGCCCTGCTTCTTGAGCAGGCCCTGGATCATCTCGGCCAGCCCCGCCGCGCCCTCGCCGAACACTTCCTCGCCCGCCTTGACGAGATCGCCCGCGCGGTAGGTCTTGTCGGTGGTGGCGACATTGGGGGCCACGTCCCTGGTCTTGCCGCCGCCGTTCTCGGCCGTGACGACAACGTCGGAGGCTGGCCCGGCAGAAGCCGGACCCTGTGCCGGAGCCGGAGCCTGGGCCGGAGCCGGAGCCGGGGTGGAACGCGAAGCCGGGGCCTGGGCCGCGCCGCTCTTGCCATTGGCCAGGTCCGCGTCGATCGCCTTGTCGGGATCGACCTGCTGGACCTGCGCCGCCACCGGCGCGCAAAGCGCCAGCGCCGCCGCCCCGCACAGCGCGGCAAGGCCCTGCCGCCAAGCCTGAACCATCCCAGCCGTCATCTCCAACCCACCTTCCAGATAGCGCCGCACACCGGGCAAGCGCCTGCCATCGCACCAGAATCGATGGAGCCCGAAGCGACAATCGCGCCGCGACGAACCGAGTCGGTTTTGCGGCCAGACGAATCCCGCCAAAAAACTCGCCAAAATCTCCACCCACCCCCCTTGCCGCCCGCAAACCCCCTCGCTATAGGCCGCGCTTCGCCGCTGCGATCCGGAGACGTGGGTGAGTGGCTGAAACCAACGGTTTGCTAAACCGTCGTACTGGTAAATCCGGTACCGAGGGTTCGAATCCCTCCGTCTCCGCCACCTTGCGTTCCGCAAGCATCCCATAAGCGCTTATTTCTCTTGCATTTCTGCCGATTTGCAACCACTCTTGTTCCCTATTTGTTTCATGCCTTCCGCCTGCTTCCACGTTGATCCGGGGGCACGACTGGGGGCAGCGATCCGGAGATTCGGGGGCATCGATGCTGACCGAGATGCAAGTGAAGAACGCCAGGGCGAAGGAGCGGGACTACAAGCTCGCCGATTCCGAGGGGCTGTACCTCTATGTCACCGCCAAGGGCCATCGCAGCTGGCGGATGAAGTACCGCTTTGCAGGTAAGGAACGCCGGTTGGTGCTGGGCGCCTATCCTGACCTGGGCCTGCGCGAGGCACGGGACCGCAAGGCCGATGCGAGGAAGCTGCTGCGTGAGGGCCGCGATCCGGGGATCGAGGCAGTCAAGGCGCGGGTGGAACGTGCGGTCGCGTCGGCCAATACCTTTGAGGCGCTGGCGCGCGGCTGGTACGCTTTGCAGAAGGATCGCTGGACGCCGGTCCACGCCAGCGACGTGATCGGCAGCCTCGAGAAAGAGGTCTTCCCCTGGCTGGGCAAGCTGCCGGTCATCGAGATCGACGAGCCTATTGTGCTTTCGGTGCTGCGCAAGATCGAGAAGCGCGGTGCAATCGAGACCGCACACCGTGTGCGTCAGCGGATCTCGGCAGTCTTTGTGCATGCAATTGCCGAAGGTGCAGGATCGCGTGATCCCGCTGCTGTGGTGACTAGGGCGCTGAAGCCAGTGCCACGCGCGCGCAAGCGCCCGGCGTTGCTGTCGATCGAGGCGCTCCACGACATGATCCGCAAGACCGAGGCCGAACCGGCTTCGCCTTTGACCAAGCTAGCCTCGCGGTTCCTCGCGCTCACCGCCCAGCGTCCTGGAATGATCCGGGGGCTGCCCTGGGACGAGATCGAAGGGGTCGATTGGCTGAGCGATCCACCTGCCCCCGATGCCTTGTGGCGAGTTCCACCGGTGCGGATGAAGCTGATGCTCGATCTCAAGCACGATGCCGGATTCGCCTCGGCCCATTGCAGGATCTCGATCACCGCCGAACGGTACGCAGCGACGATCCGTTCGTCCTTTCCGACCAGCGCCAAGAGCGACCATGACTTGGGCAGCGAGAAGGTGAGATCGGTGCCCGGGCGATGCTCGGTACCCTCGCGCCCGATCCTCCCGCCCTGAGGCAGTTCGCCGCGCAGAATCGCTTCGAACATGCGTGGCTCGACTGTACCCGACAGCCCCAGCCGTTCGGCTCCTTTACCGACCCATACGCCCGAGCGATCGGCATCCGCCTGAGCATAATAGTTGCCCTTGGCAAAGTACCCCGCAGCGCCACCCGCCGAGCGGACGTTGGCCATCGACAGCATGGCTCAATCACCTCCCTTTGAAGGGGCAAGCCGTTCGCGATACTCGCGCAGCCGCTTGCCGTGAGCCGCGTGAACTCTCGTCCGGATATCCTTGTCGCACAGCGCCATCAGCAGGCCATCGGCGGCGGCCGAAGTGAACAGCATATGGGACATCAGCCGGTCCCTGAACGCTGCCTCATCCTGTCCTTCGATGGTCCCGATCACTGCCAGCTTGAGCCACTGGCTGACGCTCATGTGCGCTGCCTCGGCAGCTGCTTTCACCGCCTCGTAAAGCTCCCGGTCGACATAGCATTGCAGCGCAAAGCGCATGGGGCACACTCATGTTGGCCGCCCACCTCGGCCGGAAACCCCTCCGCCTTGAGACATCACGCTACTGTCAGTGCAAGGCTGTAGGAAAGTTGTTTTTATCGATGCAGGATCAATGCGTTAGGCGTATCCTACTTTGATCCGAGTTGGGCAACCTGGCCTGACATTAGATGACATCAGGCCGCGACAGGCTCCAAACCTCCAGCGAATTGCGGAATTGCGCCAAATTCCAACACCGGGCTCCCGGGTACGGTGTGCCTGAATCTGTTTCCAATTCGTGCGAGTTAATTCAAAAAGCTGCTGCTCGCGATTTTCGGGAAAATGAACTTAAATTCCGAACGGTGCACAGCCAAATTGGCGCTTGAAAGAAACCTTTATAGCGGTACGGTTTGACTAGACCGTCTACGTGCTCACGCTCGATTATCATCACCAGATCATCTGACCTGTCATGAGAAATTTGGTCTGCAGCGGCTGCAACTGCCGCCAGCATCTTAGCCCAAACTCAATCCGACCGTAGCGACGATGAGCTGAAGAGTGCCGAGATCTGGGTCTCGCCGGTTGAACGAAGGTGCGAACGGAATGCACATTTGCGTAAAAAATGTCAACTGCCGTTGCGCAATACGCCAGAGTTTAACCCTGATCATGCGGGAATGTGTCGGATTTGCCGACCATATCGCCGTAATCGGGGATTCAGTCTGCGGGTGGGCGGCGCTGGCGTCAGTCGTTGCCGCAGGCGGCAAGCGCCGACTCCATCTCGCGCAGGTAGCGTAGTGTGGCGGCAGTCAGGTCGCGCAATTCTTCATTGGCCTGATCGGTCGCGGTCACGAAGCGCAGCTCGTCGCGCCGCACCCAGCCTTTCGCGATCAGCTGCTCAACCTTGCGGCGTACGGTCTCGCGTGGGATGCCGCTGTAGTCGGCGATCGACTGGAGGTTGATAGCCAGCGGCTCGACCGATTCGACGGTCCCTTCGAGGAACTCGGTGTGGCTCATGGCGTCGGGCGCGAACCGCGGGCTGAAGGTGCGTTCACCGATAATGGTCAGGACCAGGAACAGGTCGAGGTCACCGTCACAAGCGCGGCGGCATTCGATCAGGTGCCGCGTGAATGCCGAGACGTGCAAGGCATGCAGCTTGCCGAAATTGCGCTCCAGGCGGTCGCCTGCCACTGTCCGCTCCCGTCAGCCAGGCCCGGCCGGAAAGGCCGGAGCCGCTGACCGGTTTATGCGATCATGGCCCTGCCGACAACCGCTGCCTGCCGGACGATCAGGGCTCGATGATGTTGAAGTCCAGCTTGGGCTGCTCCAGCATCGGCAGAAGCTGTTGGATCGGGGCGGGATCGCCGGCCACGGTCACTTGCCCGGCAGCAACCATCCGGTCGAGCGGCACCTGGCGAAACAGGATCCCGAGCAGGACGGGCTTTGGCCCGGTCAGCGTTGGAGCGCCGGCCAGGGTCTGGCCCTTTTCGCTGACAAGGACCGAGTTACCAAGCGACACGGCAAAGCGATCGCCGCTGATGCTATCGACCAGGTTGAAGCCAAGCCGGGCCTCAGCGGCGCGCTCCGGCACCAGGGTTGTCGCCAGCAGGTCCAGGAAACTGCCAAGCGGAGTCGCCATCATCAGGTAGCTCGGCCCGCCCTCGGCAAAGCCATCCGGGCGGCCCTGCCGAAGCTCTCGGGCGCCGGTCAGGTAGATGTTGCGCCAGATCCCGCTTTCGGCCTGATAGCCCAGCTGTTCGTAGCTATCGGCCAGCAGATTGCGCGCGATGCGATCCTGCGGATCGGCAAAGACGCCATAATTGGCCAGTTCGACCGACCAGCGATAGTCGCCGGCCGCAAAGGCGGCTTTGGCTTGCTTGTGTAAGGCCTTGGCCCCGCCCACTGCGCGCACCATCCGCTTCGCCTTCTCGACCGGCGGAAGCGGATTGAGGTTGGCGGGAACCCCGTCGTACCAGCCCATGTAGCGATCATAGACCGCCTTGGCGTTGTGGCTGACGGTTCCGTAGTACTCGCGCACCGACCAGTCATTGCGCAGCGCTGGAGGTAGTTTCAGACCCTCAGCGATTTCGGTCGGCGTCTGCCCCTGGTTCATCCGGCGTACCGCCTGATCATGGATGAATTTGTAGGCATCGCGTTGATGGGTAATGTGTTGAACAACCGCCGTGGTGCCGAAGCGCGGCCAGTGGTGCGAGGCAAAGCTGAGCTCGGCCTGGCCGCCCCACATCCGCAGCGCTTCGGTCAGATAGTCTGCCCAGGCCTTGGCATCACGCACCTTGGCGCCGCGCAAGGTTTGCACGTTGTGCAGCGTCGAAGTGGCAGTCTCGGCCAGGCACAACGCCTTCAGCGAAGGGATCCAGAGGTTGAATTCGGTCGGTGCTTCGGCCCCCGGGGTCATCTGGAAGACCAGCTCCACCCCGTCGATCGTCACGCTTTGGCCCGTGCGTTCAATTTCCAGCGTTGGCGGGATGAAGCCTTGTTTGCCCGCCGCGATCGCCGTGCCCATGCCCATGCCGGCATGACCCTGGGGGCCGCGCGGCAGGAAATAGCCGAACTGGTAGAAAGCCCGGCGGCCCATCGCCGTACCCGCCAGCATCCATTCGCTGATGACCTCTTCCACGAAGCCCTTGGGCGCGATCACCTGAACCTTGCCTGCCGCAACATCGCGAGGATCGATGATCCCGGTCGCGCCGGCAAAGTGATCGGTATGGCCATGGGTATAGATCACCGCCAGCACCGGCTTGTCGGCGACATGCTTCTTCAGCAGGTCAAAGGCGGCCTTGGCCACCTCCTCCACCGTCAGCGGATCGATCACGATCCAACCGCGCGGCGTTTCGATGAACGATACGTTGCTGTTGTCGAAATTGCGGACCTGGTAGAGCCCGGGAGCAAGCCGGAAGAGGCCCTCGGCGCGCAGCACCCGGTTCTGGCGCCATAGCGCGGGATTAACGGTATCGGGCGCCGGACCTTCGATGAAGTCATTGCCGGACAGGTCGAACGAGGGCTTGCCATTGGCCTGGCGGATCACCGCCTCGGGCCAGGTGGCGATGAAACCGCGGTTGGCGAATTCGAAGTCTGCGCCATCTTCGGGCGGCAGGGTTTTCGATGCCTCGGCCAGCACGGCCCGCGTCGCAGCCGTTGCCGGGCGAGCTGCGGTCGCTGCAGCTAGCGGCCCCGGTTGGGCTTGAAGGGTTCCAGCGCCCAAGGCCAGCAGGCCAAGGCCAAGACTAAGATCACGGCTCAAAATGGGCATCGAGGTCCTCTCCAGCAATCCTCGCCCGTTTTATAACAGCCAACCAGACAGCCCGGAATGCGTTCGCCGCCCATTCCGGGCGCAACCGCAACTGGCCGGGGACAGGGAGAGCGACAGGGTGGAAGCCGACTATGTGATCGTTGGTGCCGGATCGGCAGGTTGCGTGCTGGCCAACCGCCTTTCCGCCGATCCGGCCAATCGGGTCATCCTGATCGAGGCCGGCGGCAAGGGCACCAGCCCTTTTGTCGCTATGCCAGCGGGTTACGGCAAGACCACGTCAGAGTTCGGCCATTCCTGGCACTATAGCAGCACTGCTGAATCCAGCATCGGCGGTCGACAAATGCTGCTGCCGCGCGGACGCGGACTGGGCGGCTCTTCCAACATCAACGGCCTGATCTACGTTCGCGGACAGCAAGCTGATTACGACAGCTGGAGCAACCTGGGCGCGATCGGGTGGAGCTGGGCCGATGTTGCCCCCTATTTCCGACGCGCTGAAACCTATGCCGGCGGAGGCGAAGAACTGCGCGGTGACACCGGGCCGCTGCGCGTCGAAGAACTGCGCCACCGCGATCCCACGAACGATGCGGTGCTGGCTGCCTTCGCCGAGATCGGCGTGCCGCTGAACCCGGACTACAACGGAGCAGAGCAAACCGGCGCGTTCTATTATCAGACCACCATGGCCAACGGGCGGCGCTGTTCAGCAGCCGATGCCTATCTGCGCCCGGTGATGGGCCGGGCCAACCTGACCGTGGTGACCGAAGCACACTGCAACCGGGTCATGTTCGAGGGCAAGCGCGCGGTCGGGGTCGAGCTTGAGCGCCAGGGGGCCGTGCAGATTGTCCGCGCCCACCGGGAAGTGATCCTGGCGGCCGGGGCTTATCACAGCCCCAAATTACTGTTGTTGTCTGGCATTGGCCCTGGCGCCCACCTGACCGACCTGGGGATTCCAGTGATCCGAGATTGTCCGGCAGTCGGTTCAGACCTACAGGACCACTACATCCTGCCCATGAGCTGGCAGCTCAACCCGCAAGCCTTCAGTTACAACCGCGAACTGTCCGGCGCGCGGCTGGTCTGGAATGTGCTGCGCTATTTCGCCACGCGCCAGGGCGCCATGACGATCCCGGCCGCCCAGACCGGAGCCTTCGTCAAATCCGACCCCAGGCTCGACCAGCCAGACATCCAGTTCCACTGCCTACCGGTCAGCGGCGAACTGGACAGCGCCGCTGCCGACGGCAAGCCGCAGCTTTCAACCTATCCCGGCCTTACCCTTGCGCCGACTGTGCTGCGCCCGGAATCGAGGGGGCACGTCAGGCTGGCCAGCCCCGATCCCCGCGCCGTGCCGGAGATCGTGCACAATTATCTTGAGGCCAGGGCCGACCGCGAGCTTTCGCTCAAGGCCATGCGGATGACCCGGATGCTGGCCGAAGCGCCATCGCTCGCCCGGCTGATCGAACGGGAAGCCTACCCTGGCCCAGCGGCAGCCGATGATGAAGCCTTGCTAGATTATGCCCGGCGGACCGGAAACACCGGTTACCACCCCGTCGGGACCTGCCGAATGGGCCTGGACGAAGCTGCCGTCACCGACCCCCAGTTGCGCGTGCGTGGGGTCGAAGGGCTGCGCGTGATCGATGCCTCGGTTATGCCCCGCCTCATCTCCGGCAACACCAATGCAGCCGCCATCATGATTGGCGACAAGGGCAGCGATCTGGTTCTGGCAGATGGAGGATCACCCGCATGAATGCCGATGCACGCCCGGAGAGTGTGGGCCAGGACGTTCTTTTCCAGGTGACAGGACATGTTGCCACGGTCCTGCTCAACCGGCCGGACAGCCGGAATGCCATCAACGGCAATGTCGCGCGCGCCTTGCGCTGGATTATCGACGAGATCGATCGGTCTCCTTCGATTGCCATTGCTGTGCTCGGATCGAGCACCCCTGGCATGTTTTGCGCCGGTGCCGATCTTGCCGAAATCGCCCGTGGCGGCGGCGCCGATCTCGTCGACCCGGACTATGGTTTCGCCGGCTTCGTCCGCGCGCCGCGCGCCAAGCCCTGGATCGCTGCGGTCGACGGCCCTGCCATGGGCGGCGGCTTCGAGATCGCCCTGTGCTGCGAAATGATCGTCGCATCGGACAAGGCGCTGTTCGGATTACCGGAAGTAAAGCGCGGCCTGATGGCAATGGCGGGCGGTGCGATCCGGCTTCCGCGCCTGCTCCCACGGGCGCTGGCGATCGAGGCGTTGATGACCGGCGATCCCATCGCAGCTGGCACGGCGCAGGCGCATGGCCTGATCAACCGGCTGGTCGGCCCGGAAGAAGTGCTTCCAGCCGCCCTCGGCCTCGCCGAACGGATTGCGCGCAATGCGCCCCTTGCCCTGCGCGAGAGCCTCGCCCTGGCCCGGGCCGCTAGCACTTCGGATGAGGCAGCGCTGTGGGCCGCCAATGATGCCGCCATGCTTCGCGTCGCCAGCAGCGAGGACGCCCGCGAAGGCCCCCGCGCCTTCATGGAAAAACGAGAACCCAACTGGAGTGGCCGCTAAGATGGAAGCAATGACTGTAAGCCAGGCCGTTGTTGCACGCAGATCGATCCGGGCATTTGATAGCCGGCCAGTCGATCCCGCGCTGTTGCGCGAGGTGCTGGACAAGGCCTGCCTCGCCCCTTCCGGAGGCAACCTGCAGCCCTGGCACGCCACCGTCCTAAGCGGAAAACGGCTCGACCTGCTGCGGCAGGAAACCCTGGCCGCCATGCTGAAAGGGCGGGACGGCGTGGAGACGCCCGAGTACCAGATCTATCCTTCCGACTTGCCCGACCCGTGGCGCAGCCGGCGCGGTAGCAATGGCGAGGCCATGTACGCCGCGCTGGGTATCGGGCGCGAGGACAAGGCGGCACGGATGGCTGCAGTCGCCCGCAATTTCGATTTCTTCGGAGCACCAGTCGGCCTGTTGCTTCATACGCCGCACTGGATGGGGAAACCGCAATGGGCCGATCTGGGCATGTGGCTGCAGACCCTGATGCTCCTGCTGGTCGAAGCAGGCCTTGGGTCCTGCGCACAGGAAGCCTGGTCAACCTATCCTGAAACCGTTAAGCGCGTGGCGGATATCCCGCCCGATCACATCTTCTTTTGCGGTCTCGCGATTGGCTATCCGGACCCCGCGGCGCCGATTAACAGCTTTCCCAATCCTCGGGCACCGCTGGACGAGATCGTGCGTTTTCTGGATAATTGAATAGTCAGATCCAGGCACGGAACGCTCCTTTCAGACACAACGGAAAATCGAGCTTTTGTGTTAGCGCAATCGTTGGCTTTAGCGGTCGAGCCGACCATTGCCGTTGAGAACCTAGAAATGCAGTTCGCCGCTTTCAAACAACGTACTGATCAGGCCAGGCCCAACAGCTGCTTCCCCCAAGCCCGGCGCATCGGGGATGACCTACCGGTTCGTTTGCGCTGCGGAGTTGGCGAATACAGACAGCCAGCCAATTCCGGATCGACGGGAATCCCCGACCCCCGGCCTGATTATCGGCCAGCGGCTTCGGCCAACGCTGCGTTAGCTTCTGGTACCCGGTGATTGCGATCCGAATCAGCTTGTAGTTAGGCGGCTCCGATCTTGGGGCATTCTTGGGGTCATCTCATTCACGTTAAGAAAAAATTGCCCTTAAAATTAATATGTTAGATCGTAAAAATCGAATCCCTCCGTCTCCGCCATACCTTTCTGAAAAATCTGCCACTTTTCGGCGCCGCACTCGCGGCGTCGTGACGTGCGGTGGCGGGGTGGGGTGCGGTCCCGGCGTTGCTTTCACGCGAATTTCACCAAGGGGGACATAGACTGCGACTTCCATTGATGGGAGGCTGCCTGATGATCGCCGCTATCGTGCTCGCACTTACGGCATCCGCCGCCGGAAGCTTTGACTGGTCAGTTCAGCAGAACCGCCAGACCGTCGACGGTGCGCTGAGGAATTTCGCGCACCAGTGCTCGAATTTCGGTTTCACCAAAGCCATGACAAGCGACGCGGCGCTGATGGAGAAGAAGATCTACGCCCATCTGCTTCTTAAGGACTCCTATTCCGCGAACGCCGAGGTCATGCGCTGGGGCAAGCTCGTGCGCGAAATGAACCGCCTGGACGATGAGGATTTCGTCAACTCGGCCGCTCAATCCGCCGGCGACGCACTGGCCGCCGCCGCACTTGATCCGACGGTCCGCGAAGCGGCGCGGGAAAGGTATATCCAGTCCTATGTTACCGCGCTGACGCCCCTGTTCGAAGCCTGCCAGTCAGCGTCCCGGGAACCGTTCCTGTCCGCACACTATGTCGCGGGACAGGGAACGCTCGATTGGGCGCGCCGAACCGGCGAGGAACACTGGGCAAACAGCATCGGGGAACTCGCAAAGTAGGCATGCGGCAACTGTCCCGCGAGTCCCCGCCTAGATCACCAGCGGCCCGTGCTTCAACTGCGGGAGAACATGACGGGCGAACAGGTCGGCTTCCTGGGCGTGGGGATAACCGGAGAGGATGAACGCCTCGATCCCTTCAGCCTGGTAGGCGCGCAGCTTGGCGAGAACCTGGTCCGGGGTGCCGACGATCGCCGCGCCGCAGCCGGAGCGGGCGCGGCCGATGCCGGTCCACAGGTTCTCCTCGACGAAGCCGTCGCCGTCCGCAGCGCCGCGCAGTTCCTGCTGGCGCTGGACGCCGTAGTTCCTGGCATCGAGCGACTTCTCGCGGATCGCCTTGCCGGCTTCCTCGTCCAGCTTCGAAAGCAGGCGGTCGGCATAGAGACGCGCCTCGTCCTCGGTCTCGCGGACGATCACGTGGACGCGGTAGCCGAACTTGAGGGTGCGACCGAAGCGGGCGGCGCGCGCTTTCAGGTCGGCGATGTTTTCACGCACCTTGTCCATCGTGTCGGGCCACATCAGGTAGACGTCGCTCGCCTCCGCCGCGCATTCGCGGGCTTCGTGGGACAGGCCGCCGAAGTAGAAGGCGGGGCACTTGCCCGACAGCGTGGTGATCCGCGCCGGATCGAGGTCCAGCTGGTAGAACTCGCCCTGGAAGTCCAGGTGCTCGCCGTTCAGCAGGGTGCGGACGATCTTCATGATCTCGGTTGCGCGGGCATAGCGCGGGCCGCTCTCGATCTTCTCGCCCGGCATGTCGGAAGAGATGATGTTGACGTTGAGCCGCCCGCCGGTGCCCGCCGCGTTGGGGCCAAGGATCCGGTCGAGCGTGGCGATGCGGCGCGCCAGCTGCGGCGGCCAGTCCTCGCCCATGCGGGTCGCCCACAGCAGCTTGATCCGCTTCACCTGCGTGGCGACGGCGGCGGCGAAGGCGGTGGTATCGAGGCCCAGCTGATAGCCCGAAGGCAGCAGGATGTTGTCAAACCCGCCCTCCTCGGCGCGCAGCACGATGTTGCGGCAATGCTCCCAGCTGGACTGGAGGTAGGGATCGGGCACGCCCAGGAATTCGTAGTCATCGTCGCACAGGGCCGAAAACCAGGCCACTTCGCACTGCTGCTCGCTCATATCCCTCTCCTCAAGCCCCCGGTTTCGTCATGCCCGCCGCTCAGGGCAGGCGCTCTCCGCGCGCCGCGACGAGCACGGCGTACCAGTCGGTCCGGGTCCAGCGGACGGACAGCGCCGCCGCGCCCTCGGCGATGCGCTCGGCCTGCTGCGATCCGATGATCGGCACGATCCCGGCGGGATGCGCCATCAGCCAGGAATAGGCCGCAACGCTGCGCGACACGCCTGCCTCAGCGGCCACCCGGTCCAGTTCCGCCGCGACGGCGCGGTCACGCTCGCTTTCCGGATTGGCGAGGCGTCCGCCGCCCAGCGGCGACCAGGCGAGCGGGGTCAGGCCCAGCATCATCGCCTGGTCCAGTTCCCCGTTTTCAAAGCAGGTGATGCGCAGCGGGCTGATTTCCGGCTGGGTCGCGACCAGCTTGTGACCCAGAAAGTGGTTCAGTGCCGCGATCTGGTGAATCGTGAAGTTCGACACGCCGATGACGCGGATCTTGCCCGCCACCACCGCATCGTCCAGCACCCGCGCCACTTCCTGCGGATGGGCAAGGATGTCCGGGCGGTGGATCTGGTACAGGTCGATGCAATCGGTCCGTAGCCGCCGCAGCGAGGCATCGAGTGCGGCGCTCAGGTAACCGGCGCTCTGGTCATAGGGCAGCGGCGGCATGATCCCGCCCTTGCTGGCCAAGATCATGCGGCTGCGCAGCGCGGGCTCTGCGCCCAGCACTTCGCCCAGCAGCGCCTCGGCATCGCCGAACCCGCCCGCGCCGTCGAAGCCATAGATGTCCGCCGTGTCGAGCAGGGTGATCCCAGCATCGAGCGCGGCGTGGACCAGCCGCGCGGCTTCGGCGGCGCTGCGTCCGCCTTCGGCCAGGCGCCACATCCCCCAGGCGATGGAGGACACTTCGATTCCCGATGCTCCGAGGGTGCGGGTGGCAGGCGGGGCGGGCAAAAGGGTCATGGGCTCTTCCTGATTGGTGGCGCGACCGAGGCGCGCTCCACAAGGGTATGGGGCAGGCGGCGATGGGTGATGTCGCCCCCGGCGATGAGGATTTCCGTAGCGCTGCGGGCCAGCTCCGCCATCGGCTGGTGGATCGTGGTGAGCGGCGGCCAGACGGTGCGGGCCAGCGTGGTATCGTCAAAGCCCGCCACCGACAGCTCGCGCGGCACCTCGATCCCCCGGTCATGGGCGACCGCGAGGACGCCCGCCGCCATGTCGTCGTTGGAAGCGAAGATCGCGGTCGGCCGGTCGGCCAGGTCAAGCAGCGCCCGCCCTCCCCGCACGCCGCTGTCGAAATCGAACTCGCCATCGCGAACCAGTTCGGGTTCGAAGGCGATCCCCGCCCGATCGAGCGCGCGGCGATAGCCGAACAGGCGGTCGTCCGATGCGGCGTGGTTGGGATGCCCCTTGATGAAGCCGATCCGGCGGTGGCCGGCGTTGATCAGGTGGGTGGTCATGTCGTCCGCCGCCTGGGCATCGTCCATGAATACCGAACTGGTCATCGCGTGGTTGGTGCCGGGCGAAATCCGCACGAAGGGAATGTCGAGCGCGTCAAGCGCGGCCAGCACCGGCTGGCAGTCCGTGACGGGCGAGGACAGGATGATCCCGTCGACATGGGTTTCGGTGACGAGTCCGCGCACCTGTTCGCCCACTTGCGGATCGGCCACGTCGACCGGCTGGGCCAGCAGACGGATGCCGTTTTCCTTGCAGCATTCCCAGCACCCGGTCTGTATCTGGAACATGTAGTAGGGGCTGTGATTGTCATAGATCAGCGCGATCTGGTTGCTTTTCGCGCCCGACAGGATCCGCGCGGCGATGCTGGGACGGAAATCGAGCGCGCGCATCGCCTCTTCCACCCGCTGCCGCGTATCGGCGCTGACATAGGGATGGCCGTTGAGCACGCGGCTGACGGTCTTCACCGCCACCCCGGCCCGGGCCGCCACATCGCGGATGTTGGCGCGTTCGCTCATTCTACCACTACCCCCGCAAGGCCCTGGAACAGCGGCGCAAAGGCGCTGCCGGGGCGCTGGAACACCGGCGGGCGGCCGATCGGGGCGGGAATGTCGTGCGTCCCGGGGGGCAGCAGTTCGCCCGTCCAGACATTGCGCCAGGGCTGGCTCCCCGGAAGGATCACCCGGCGCGCGACGGCCCCCTCCTCGATCACCGGCGCCACCAGCAGGTCACTGCCGTAGAGGTATTGATCCTGCACCGCAAACAGCGCCGGATCATCCGGGTAATGCAGGAACAGCGGGCGCTGCGCGGGCAGGCCCAGTTCCTGCGCCTCGTCGCACAGGTGGCGGACATAGGGCGCAAGGTGGGCGTGGACCCGGCTCCAGCGGGCGAAGCAGTTCAGCAGTTCCTCGCTGCTGTCGTATTGCAGGTTGTCGTCGGGGCGGTTGCCCTCGTGGCTGCGCATCACGGGCGCGAAGGCGGCCAGTTCGCACCAGCGCTGCATCAGTTCCACGGTGCGGACATTGCCGTGGAGCGAGGTATAGCCGCCGCAGTCCGAATGGCTGTAGGCATTGCCGACCAGCCCCGCCGAAAGTGCGGCGGTGATCACCGTGCCGATCCCGTCGTGCCGGGTGAAGTCGACCGACTGGTCCCCCGCCCACAGCAGCGGGCAATGCGCCTGCACCCCGGAAAAGCCCGCGCGCATGAAGAATACCGCGTCCCCGGTCTTGCCCCGGCTGGCGACGGCGCGGGCGTTGACTTCGGCCCACAGCACCGGCCAGCGGTTGTGCGCTTCCATCGGGTCGGAGCCATCGGCCAGCCGCACGTCGGTCGGCAGGTATTCGCCAAAGTCCGCCATCCAGCCGGAAATGCCGATGTCCAGCATCTCGCGCCCCAGCACCTTTTCGGCAAACCAGGCGCGGGTTTCCTCGCGCGTGAAATCGAGTACGCCGCAGTCGAATTCGCCGAAGTCGACCAGGTAGACTGCGTCGCTGTCCTGGCGCAGGCAGAAATGCCCGCCGGACTGCGCCTCTTCGTAGAGGATGCCGTCGACCGCAAGGTAGGGGTTGGCATAGGCAAGGAAGCGGATGCCACGCGCTTCCAGTGCCGCGATCCGCTCCGGCAGGTCGGGATAGCGCTGGCGGTCGCGCCGCCAGTCCCAGAACAGGCGGCGGCCAAAGCTGGTCTCGCGGATGCCCGCCCAGTCCTCGCACCACAGGCCCGATACAGCAGCGCCCGCCTTGATGAACCGCTCCAGCCGCTCGAAACTGCGCGCGCCGTCCTTCAGGCCGACGATCGCCCCGCCAATCGCCCAGTCCGGCAGCGGCGGCTGGCGGCCAAAGCGGGCGGAAAGCTGGCCGACCAGGTCCTGCGGATCATCGGCGGCGAACAGTTCGAACTCGGCGGCGCTGCTCCACACCTCGACGCGGTGGAACGCCGGATCGGTGCAATCGATCACGCTGTAGGCCTCGGCCCGGCAATGCACCGCCAGCCAGCGCGAGGTCAGGAAGGTCGGCTGCGGATAATTGGTGTTCCAGTAATCGCCGCCCGCCATGCCCGCCTCGTCCATCAGCCGGGTCAGCTCGGTCGACTTGTCGCGCCCGACGCCCGGCTCGCTGGTCCACATCGGGAAGGCGCGGCCACCCAGCGCGAGATAGCTCATCTGCTCGCCCCCGCCCCAGACGGTCTCGCCGGGTTCGGCATGGAAGCGCAGGTGCAGCCGGTCGTAGCCGGGCAGCAGGAGCGTGACGGAGAGGACGTTGCCGCTCAGCTCAAGCCGCGCGGCGGGCTGGCCAAGGTGCGAGAGGGTGACGGCATGTCCGACCAGCGACCAGTCAAGCGGGGCCAGTTCATCGGCGGGCGCATCCTCGATCCGGAAGTTGCCGCGCACCATTTCCACGGCGGGATTGCCGCGCGCCATGGCCACCGCAGGACAGGTTTCGCGGTGCGAAAGGACGACTCGGCCCGCCAGCAGCAGGTCGAACCCGTCCTCGACTGCGATAAACCCCGTTTCCACGTCGCCAGGTGCTCCTCTGCCCGGTCTGTGTGCCGCTCTGCGGCGGACACTCCAGAACCATATGACACCGCTTGACATATCGGGCCATTCAAAGCATTTCAAGCGTCACAAGTGGCAGGCACGGGACCACCCCAAGGACCGAGCCACGGGTTTGCGCAGGCGGGACGGCAAGCTCCGGACCCGGCAAATAACGGGAGGAATTCCATGAAATCCATGCTTTACGCATCGGTCGCGGCTGTCGCCCTGACCGCCGCCCCGGCCTTCGCCCAGGCCGCAGACGAATCCAACCCCGGCGAGATCGTCGTCACCGCACAGAAGCGTTCGGAAAGCCTGCAATCGGTTCCGGTCGCCGTCTCGGTCATCTCGGGCGAAGACCTGGCCGACACCGCCCGCCCCGGCATCGAAAGCGCCGCCCAGCTGGTGCCTTCGCTCAACTTCCTGAAGTCGGGCACCACGCTCAACCAGACGATCTTCCTGCGCGGCGTCGGCACCGCCACCTTCTCGATCGCGGGCGAACCTTCGGTGTCCACCGTGGTCGACGGCGTGGTCTATGCGCGTTCGGGCGAAGCCTTCTCCGACCTGGTCGACGTTGCCCAGATCGAAGTCCTGCGCGGCCCGCAGGGCACGTTGTTCGGCAAGAACGCATCGGCCGGCGTGATCAACATCACCACCCAGATGCCCAAGCGCGAACTGGGCGGCTCGTTCGAGGCCAGCTACTTCGATCGCAACGAATTCCGCGTGAAGGGCGCCGTCAACCTGCCGGTCGGGCAGGACAGCGCGGCCCGCGTCACCGCCTTCTACGGCGACTATGACGGCAACATCCGCAACGTGACGACCAACGAATGGGTCAACGGCTACAAGCACTGGGGCGTGCGCGGCCAGTTCCTCTATGAACCCAGCAGTGCGCTGCGCATCTACCTCGCCGCCGATTACTACAAGAACGACGACGATTGCTGCGCCGACATTATCGCCACCGGCCCGCTGACCGGCGCCGGCGCGCCCAGCACCAGCCTCGCCTTTGGCGTCCTGCCGACCCCGGCGGGCGCGGATACCCGCGCGGTCGCCCAGAACCTCGTCACCTCGACCAAGGAAAAGGGCTGGGGCGTTTCGGGCCAGATCGACCTTGAAGTCGGCACCCACACGATCACTTCGAT
>Ga0208823_1001648_pt1 | contig 17412 bp, 11 predicted proteins | sample AD_UKC075_MetaG_FD_184440 | JGI IMG/M metagenome (GOLD analysis project Ga0208823, IMG submission 184440) | Active sludge microbial communities of municipal wastewater-treating anaerobic digesters from USA - AD_UKC075_MetaG (SPAdes) (version 2) | ecosystem: Engineered > Bioreactor > Anaerobic >... | reverse complement strand
GGCCTCCGGCGGCCCCTGCGGGGGGCTGGAAGCGAGAAGACCTGAACCCCAAGACCGTCAGACCAAGCCGGTCTGACTCAAGCCAACAGGCCTCCTCGAAACCCGGTGCGGTTCAGGTTCCCTTCTCGCGGGATCAACTGCCTCGTCGGCCCAGGCGACAGTGGCAAGTCAACCATTCTTGACGCCATCGATTACTGTCTCGGAGCTCGCCGGAACATCGGCTTTGGGGATGCCGACTTCTATGGACTCGATGTCAGCGAGCCCATCACCATCTCGGCCACACTTGACGACCTCCCGGACGAACTCCTGAGCCTGGAGGCATACGCCACCTTTCTTCGGGGCTTCGACCCAGAGCTCGGCCTGGTCGAGGACGAGCCAAAGGCAGAGCTGAGGACGGTACTCACGCTGCGGATGACGGTAGCGAGTGACCTCGAGCCGGTCTGGTCGCTCTTTTCGGAGCGCGCTGAAGCGGATGGCCTGGAACGCGGCTTGGCCTGGAAGGACCGCTCGGCGATTGCGCCGGCTCGCATCGGCAACTACGCCAGCAACCACCTCACCTGGACCCGCGGCTCGGTGCTGAACCGCCTGACGGAGGACAGGGCCGACCTGGGCGAGGAGCTCGCAAAGGCGGCCCGAGAGGCTCGTAGCAAGTTCGGCGATCAGGCCGAGCGGCAGCTCGGCAGCACCTTGGAGGCGGTGACCAAGGTGGCTCACTCATTGGGCGTTCCCGTTGGGGAGTCAGCGAGGGCATTGCTCGATGCCCATTCCGTCTCGATTGGAGACGGCGCAATCGGGCTTCACGATGACAAAGGTGTGCCGCTGAAGTCATTGGGGACCGGCTCTGGCCGCCTCCTGATTGCCGGACTGCAACGTGAGGCCGCAGAAGCGGCCAGCATCGTGCTGGTCGATGAGGTGGAGTACGGGTTGGAGCCCCATCGCCTGGTACGGCTGCTCGATTCACTGGGCGCAAAGGACGCCGCACAGCCGCTACAAGTCTTCATGACCAGCCATTCGCCTGTGGCAGTGCGCGAGTTGTCGGGCGACCAGGTCTGCGTTGTCAGGGCAGGTTCCGGCTGTCATCTCGTGCTGAAGGTCGGAACAGATAACGATATTCAGAGCACCCTGCGCGCTGACCCAGAAGCTTTTCTAGCCAGGTCGGTAATGGTTTGCGAAGGTGCCAGCGAGGTCGGATTAGCGCGTGGCCTTGACCTGTTCTGGACAGATAGCGGCGCCCAGTCTTTCCTTGCCCTGGGCGGTGCCTATGTGAACGTAGGCGGCGGCGATGCCGACAAGTGCTACAGGCGCGGCATCGCGCTGCTCAGCCTGGGGTACCGAGTCCTTGTGCTGGCAGATGCTGACAAGCCGCCGACGCCCGCAGTCGTCGCTGAGTTTGTGGCTGCAGGCGGCAAGGTGGTTTCGTGGCGAGCGGGCCGCGCCCTTGAAGACGAGCTGTTCTCGTGTCTGCCCGATGCACTCGTCATGGACCTCATTGACTACGCCGGCACCCTTGTTGGAGAGGACATCATTGCGAGCCATGTCCAGTCGAAGTCGGACAACAAGGTCACTGTGGCTGCCATCCGAGAGTCCTATTTCAATGGTGGGATAGCTGCGCATTCAAGAGAAGTTCTGGCTGCCGCATCTCGAATCCGCAGTAGCGGCTGGTTCAAGTCGCTGACAGCCTTTCAACTCATTGGCAATGAGATTGTTGGGCCTGAACTTGCCGCCACCGAGGCTGGGTTCAATGCCCTCATCGAAGAGCTGAAGACCTGGACCCATGCCGCCTGAAATTGACCTGCTCGCAGTAGACCGCGGCTCGGTCACGGCCCCTGCCGGTTGCGGAAAAACGCAGCTGATTGCGGATACCTTGCAGTTGCATGACGGTGCCAAGCCATTTCTCATCCTGACGCACACCAACGCAGGTGCAGCAGCCCTTCGGCTTCGCATGAAGCGCGGAGGGGTGAGCAGTTCGAAGTACCGCGTCGCCACCCTTGATGGCTTCGCGATGCGGCTCATTGCGGCGTTCCCGAAGCGCAGCGGCCACAACCCAAAGGTTCTCCAGCTGGCGAATGCTAAGACCGACTATCCAGCAATCCGTGAAGCTACGCTGGGCTTATTGAAGGCCGGACATCTGACTCAAACTCTCCGAGCGACCTACGCGCGGCTCATCGTCGATGAATACCAGGACTGCAACATCGTCCAGCACGGCATAGTCGACGCCTTGGCCAGCGCCTTACCTACGGTAGTACTCGGGGACCCGCTGCAAGCCATCTTCGGATTCGCGGGCCGCCTAGTGGATTGGAAGACGGAGGTGTGGCCAGCCTTTCCCGCGGTCGGCCGCCTGATGACTCCATGGCGGTGGATAAATGCCGGCACCGAGCCCCTTGGACGCTGGCTCATAGAGATCCGCAAGGACTTGCTCAATCGCCGGCCTGTGGACATCAGCAAGGCTCCGCCGGAACTGGTTTGGGTCAGGCTCGATCCAGCAGACCCAGAAGGCACTCGTCGAACAGCCGCACTTACGCGGTTGGAGGGCCAGGAGCGCAACATACTCATCATCGGCGATGCGAAGAATCCCCGAGGCCGCCACCAACTGACCAGTCAGACTCGCGGCGCCACTTCTGTTGAGGCTGTGGACATGAGCGACCTGACCGGCTTTGCCCGCAACCTCGATTTGGAGTCGGAAGGCGCACTCGGGACACTCGTGGGGTTCTACGGCGAGCTGATGACCGGCGTCGGCGCTGCCGAGCTCTGCAAAAGGGTCACCACCATCCGAGGCGGCAGGAACAAGACTGAGCCAACGGAAGTCGAACGCTCCGCAGTTGCGTTTTCCGAAGCTCCATCCATGAATACGGCACTCTCGCTTCTGCAGACGCTCGAGGACCAGCCCAACACTCGGACTTATCGCCCAGACATGCTCCATTGCTGTCGGACAGCGATGCGCTCGGCAGCAAGCGGCAAGGTGTCCTTCCTGGACGCCGTCTTGGCAACCCGCGAGCGCAACCGTCATGAAGGCCGGCCCATCGGTCGGAGGGCCGTTGGTAGCACGCTGCTCTTGAAGGGGCTCGAAGCCGACGCGGCCGTCATTCTTGAGCCGGAGCAGATGACACCCCCGAATCTGTATGTCGCGATGACGCGCGGCGCCCGCCGTCTTGTCATTTGCTCTGCGAGCCAAACGCTCACGCCTGCTCGGAGCTGATCCAGCGGCAGGCAATCAGATGGACGTGCGCGCCGATGCCCATGTCTGCGACTGGCTCCCCAGCCTTTTCCTCGCGACCGCTGACATACAAGCTTGTTGCCGGTGTTCTCAAGAATTTTGGCGGCCGAGATCTGAACGACTTCATCCTCGTTGACCGACTGGAATCAAGATCAATGCTGTCGGTGGCGACCACAGCCCTTCAATGGCCGGTACTGGTTGAAGCTGCCAGGCCGTCATCTCGGTGCCAATGACTCAGATCAGTCTTGAGCGACCTGCCAACTCGGCACCACCAAGCAGTGAATCCCGGCGCCCTTGCGTTCTCACTCGAAATTCCATGTCAGCGGGTGCAGCTGAGCAAGCCTAGACGCGGCGTGACACCTATGTGGCTTCAAGCCCGCACCAGCCGATCGGCGATTGCAAGCTGGTGGTGATCCGCCGCCATCCGTCAGAGTCGGACGATGTTCATTCCGTCTGCGAACACCTGCTGCACCAACGGCAGCAGGTGCGCGTGGTGGGTGAAGAACAAGACTTGGGTCTTGCGCGACAACTCGCCCAGGGCCTGCAGTCCGGCCATGGCACGGGCATCGTCGTGGTTGACGAACAGGTCATCGGCGATGAACGGCAGCGCCGGCGCGTGGTCCAGATGCAGATCCAGCGCGGCCAGGCGCAAGGCCAGGAACAGCTGGTCCTGCGTGCCTTCGCTCATGCCGTCGATGTCGACGAGGCCACCGTCCGGCCGGTGGCCCTGCAGCCGGGGCGGATCGTGCTCGAAGTCCACCACCAGGCGGTCGAATGAACCGAGCGTCAGCTGCGCAAAGACGCCGCTGGCCGCGCCGAGCATCGGCCCCTGCCGCGTCTCGCGGTAGCGCTCGATCGACCAGCCCAGCAGCCGCGCTGCGGTGAAGACCTTGATGTAGCGCTCCACCGCATCGGCCATGGCAGCCAGCGCCTGTTGGCGCCGCGCTTCGGCCTGTGCCGCATCGGCTGTGCCGGCGATGGCTTGCAAGGCTGCCGTCGCGGCTTGTCGATGGGCTGCAGCGGCGCTGAGCGCGTTGACCAGTTCGTCGTCCTTCGCCGCCAGGCTGCCCAGTTCGCCGACCAGCTGGATCGGGTCGGTGCCGCTGGCCTCGCCCTGCAATTGCGCCAGGCTCAGTCCGTCACCTGCTTCGGCCGCTGCACGTCCAGCCGCGGTGGTCTCGAACTGCAGCGCGCGCCAGCGGTCCGACCGGGCGATGGCGTCGGGCAATGCGTCGATGGAGGCTGTGCCCGCGCGTTGCATCAACGCGGCCAGACTGGCGCGCGCCTGGTCACGCCGCAGCGTGGCGGCGCGCAGTTGCGCGTCGGCGCTGGCCATATCGACGCGCAGGCGCTGGGCGCGTTCTTGCAGGGCGCGTGCATCGGCCAATTGCCCGTTCAGAGCCCGCACGATCACATCGGCCGGCTGGGCAGCCAGGGTCGGCTGCAGCCGCTGGGCCAACGCCTGGGCGGCGGCGGCATGGCGGTCCAGGTCGGCCTGCATCTTGTCGATGCGGTCGACACGGATCCGGCGCATCGCATCCAGCGCCTGCGCCATCTCGTCGAGCTGCGCCAGCTGCGCTTCCACGGCGGGCGGCTCGGCATCGGCTGCAAGGCCGGCCTCGGCCAAGCCCCGGCGCCACTGCGTCGTCCAGCGATCCAAGGCCTGCTCTGCCGCCTGGGCGTCATCGGTCAGCGCCAGCAACGCAACCTGGGCGTCGTTGCGCAGCTTGTCCAGCTCCTTGCGCTGGCCAGACACGGTGGCGGCGGCGTGTGCCCTGGTCTCGGCTTCCAGCATCAGGCGGTCCAGCTCGGCCACATCGACCAAACTGGCCGCAGCGGCCACGTCGACTACAGGCGCGGTGTCGGCCGAGGTGCCCTGCCCTGCCGACTGGCCCAGCGCGCGCGCCAGCCCGACCCATGCCTCGGCCACCGCCAGCTGCAAGCGTTGCGCCTCGGTCTGCGCGTCGGCGGCTGCTGCGGCTGCGTCCAGGGCACGGCTGCGCGCCGCCAGCCAGGCCGGCGCTGCCTCGAACGGCAGGCCGGCCAGCCCGCAGCCTTCGGCCAGCGTGGCCCACTGCGCTTGCCGGCGGTCCGCTCGCTGCTGCAGCTGGACTTCCTCGTCGCGTGCCTGCCGCAGGTCCAGGCGCGCCCGTTCCTCCTGCGCCAGCCGTGCCTGCAGCTCGCTGGCATCCTGCGCCGTGTCATGCCGCCGGTCGGCCAATGCGTCGGCGGTGTCCAGCTGCAGCTCGAAGTCATCCGACCGCTGCGGCAACGTCGTCGGGTCCGCCTTCATGGACTGCCAGATCCGGTCGCGTTGCTGCCGGGCAGCCTCCAGTTCGTCCCGGCTCACGGTGTCGTGGCTGGCGCGGTACTGCCGGGCGTCCAGCGCGGCCTGTTCGGCCTGCTGCGCCAGCTGGGTGATGCGCGCTGCCAGCGCACGTGCCTGCGCGGCGTCCTGCAAGCTGTCCTGCTGCAAGGCCTGCAGCGCGTCGGCCGCCGGTGGCGTCATGGCCAGCAGGTCGGCCACCGGCGCGCGCCAGCGTCCCAGGCCAGCCAGGGCGGCTTCCAGGGCGGCACCGCTTCTGGCCACCTGTTGCGTGGCGGTCTGCAGCGCGGTGGCGACATCGCCCAGCTTCTTGGCCCGTTGCAGTGCAGTCTGCAGCTCCAGAGGCAACTGTGCTGCCGGCAGCTGTGCCAGCGTCGCCGTGGTCTGGTCGAACTCCGCCTGCTTCTTGCGCGCCGCACGGCGGGCGGCGTCGGCCGCCTGCCGCAGCGGGCCGCCGTCGCGTGCCAGACGGGCCAGCGTTGTGCGCAGCGGCTGTGGCGGTATGCGCGCGAGCAGCCCCTGCTCGCTGGCGCCGGTCCAGCCCAGCTGTGCAGCCAGACGCAGCGCGATGGTCCATTGCGCATCGCACTCGGCCTGCCGCCTGGGCATGTCGGTGGCATACGCGCGGTATTGCACGCGCTGCTCGTCAAGTTCGGTGATCTCGGCAGCCGCGTCCAGCGGTGCTGTGTGGCCGGGGATCTCGGCCAGTGCGGCTTGGGCCTGGGCCAGCAGAGCAGCCTGGTGGTCGATGGCCACCTGTTCGATGCCCATCGCCCGTTCGGCCTCGAGCAGCGTCTGCGCGGCCGACGGGGGCAGCTCTACAACGGCGCCCATCGCGTCGCGTTGCGCACGCAGTGACTGCAAGGCCTGCAGTGTCGGCAGCACCCGGCGGATGCGTTCGAGCCGGGCCCGCTGCTGCCGAACCGCCGCCACCTGTTCGCGCAGTTGGTTGAAGGCTTGCTCAGCTGCGGCCATCGCATCATGGGCGTCCACCCAGGCCTTGGTCCGGACCGTGGTGCTTTTCAGCGCGGCTGTGGCCGCTTCCAGCTCGTCGGCTGCGATGTAGAACTGCCGGTCCTTGGCCCGGCGCGGTGACCACAAGCGGTCGGCCTCGGCCTGCAGGGCGTCGCGCACCTGCCCCAGGCCGGCGATGCCGGCGGCCGACTGGAAGAGGATCTGGCCCAGGTTGTCGGACGCCGACAGGATGCTGCGCCCGCCCTGGACCATGCGCCCATGGTCCAGGCTGAACATCTGGTTGAAGAAATCGCCATCGGTGTTGCCGATGAAGGGCGCCAGGGCGTTGTCGGGCAAGGGCTTGTCGGCGCGGTCACGCAGGGTCTGCTTGTTGCCCTTGACGCGCTGTACCTCCAGCATGGCGCCGCTGCCCGGCTGCCGGCCGTCCCCCGTGCCATCCATCAAGCCGGCGCCCAACCGCAGGTCGGGCATGGCATGCAGGAAGGCCAGCCGGGTTCGCGCCGGGATGCCGAACAGCAGGTCGGAGATGGCCGACCGCGTGGTCGACTTGCCTGCCTCGTTGGGTCCGAGGATGAAGTGGAAGTCGCGCTCGGCCCGCGGCAGTTCGATGCGTCGGTCGGTGAAGCGGCCATAGCGGATGAGGTCGAGGTGGGTCAGGCGCATCGGTCAGCCCGCCTTGGCCAAGTGGGACAGTTGGGCCAGCAGCGACGGTGCCGTCTGCTCCAGCAGCGCGTCCAGCCGCCCTGCCCTGATGTCCTGAAGCACTGGCATGGTGGTGATCACCTCGGCCGGTAGCTTGCCGATCATCAGCATCAAGTCGGCCTGCAGGCTCTGCACCAAGGCCGGGTCGGCGGGGGCCTGCGCCAGCAGCGCCTGCAGGTCGGCGAGCGCATCCGAGCGGGCCGCCACATCGCTGGCCGTGTCGTGTGGCGTGGTGGCCAGCACCAGCTTCTCCACCCACAGCCGGTCCAAGCCGAGTGTGGCGGCCTGGGCCAGCACCTCGGCACGCAGCTGGGCTTCTAGGCCGAACAGCTCGCCATGGGCCGGTGTGGCGCCGGTCAGCGTGATGCGCAGTGCCAGCGGATGGTCACCGCCGGCCTGCTGCACCAGGTCGCCCATCGCCTGGCCGGTGCGCAGCACGGCCGAGGCCAGGTCCTGGCAGGCCGACACGTCGACTTCCAGCGCGTGCCAGCGCAGCACGTCGACGATCAGCCGCTCGACCGACTGGACCTCTGCGCCATCCGTGGTGACGAGCAGCGCCCCGCGTGGACCGGGCTCGCGGATGTGCCGACCCTGCAGGTTGCCGGGAAAGGCGATGGTGCTGGCGCCGCGCCACACCTGATGTTCATGCACATGGCCCAGTGCCCAGTACTGGTAGCCGCGCGCGTGCAACTCGGCCAGCGTGCACGGCGCGTAGTTGGGATGTGCGCTGTTGCCCTCCAGCGCGGTGTGCAGTACGCCGATGTTCAGCCAGCCGGGCACCGGGTCTGGGTAGTGCACGGCGAGGTTCTCGGTGGTGGCGGCATCCTTGAAGCTGCGGCCGTGCAGCGCGACGCGCAGTGCCGGGATCTCGAAGGTGGCCGCCTTGTTCGACGGGAAGCGGTGTACGTTAGGCGGCAGCACCAGCTTGCGGGTCATTTCGCTTTCGGCGTCATGGTTGCCCAGCAGCAGGTAGACCGGGATGCCTGCCGCATGCAGCCGCCCCATCTGGCCGGCGAAGTGGATGCCGGTGTTGAAGTCCTTCCAGCTGCCGTCGTACAGGTCGCCGGCGATCACCATGAAGTCCACCTGCTCGGCGATGGCCTCGCTGATCAGGTTGTTGAAGGCGTCGCGCGTGGCGGTGCGCAGCAGGTGGACCGGTGCGTCGGGATAGGCGGCCAGGCCTTTGAGCGGGCTGTCGAGGTGGATGTCGGCGGCGTGGATGAACTTCATGTCAGGGGCTGCGGCGCGCCGCTTGGCGCCGGCGCGCGATCTTGCGTTTGAGCTTGGCGATCAGCTTGTCCAGCACCGCGTCGGGAATGTCGGTGGCCACGATGGCCCGCACGCCGGACGGCGTGGTGAAGCACACCACCTCACGGCCACGGTCATCGCGGATCACTTCTCCCTGGTACCTGGGCATCTGCATCTCCTGCGTGACCAGGGTGGCTGCACGGGCCAATGCTGATCATCAAGGGTAGGACTCGGTGAGCGTCACCGGTGCGCCGGTCGCCTTGATGCCGTCGACCAGCGCGTCGATGTTTCTCATGATGAACTGGGACGAATCGCCGACCACCGTCCTGGCCAGTGTCGCACCGAGCGTGGCGGCGTTGAACGCGCCCGATGCCTTGCTGAACCGGGTGTGGATGTTCAGCGTCCAGCCGCCCTGGTGCGCCAGGACACAAAGGAAGAACGACGTGGCCTCGCCATAGCGTCCCATCGACGTGTCGCGCGCGGTCGCCGTCACGATCGCCCCGTCGCACGTCGGAACCTCGAGCGCCTGGCCCGATGCCACAGCGACAGCCGCCAGGCCGCTGCCATTGAACGGCGACATCAGCTGAGAGCGTTGCGGAGTGCCCGGCAGCTTGGCCGGCGGGATGCCCTGGTGGATCTGCACCTGGCTGGTGTTCTTCTGCAGGGCCACCCTCACGGCGTCGGTCAGCCTGGCGTGTGTGACGCCGGGCGCCGCCCGGATCTCGAAGATCGCGTAGCCGTTCGTGGTTTCACGCGTGGGCGTTGTCGCGGCGCAGCCGGCGAGGATCCATGCGGCGCCCAGCGCCAGCGCCAGCGCCAGCGCCAGCGCCAGCGCCGGGGCCCATGCCCTCGCCCGCCCTGCGCGGTCGGGTTGATGGCGGTCACAGGTGGTCAGCCCGACATCGGCGGGGGCGACGGGGAGGCGGAAGTTCGGCAAGGCAGTCTCCTGGCAGTTGCTGCCCACCCAGGTGGGGCGGACATCAACAGAGGTTGCGCTTTGCATGTCCCTGGCTAAGTCGGATTGAGGTGCGTGCTCAACCCCGATGCGTTGTGAATTGCCCGCATTGATTTATGAACTAACGCAATCGCTTTCAGTCAAGGACCAACAACCGCCCTGACATTGACGCGTCCGGCGTTAGTTCGTTTAAGTGGCCTCGCAACGAATCTCGCCAACGAAGGCGCGCTGGCTGACGAGGTGGCGGCAGTGAAGTGCCGCGGCAGGCGCTGGCTTCTACTTCCCGACGCTGTGGCCTGAGGCCGAGCAGGACGAAGGTTTTCTCAGCGGTGCCGTCGGTGTGCCGGCGGTCAAGGTCCGCCGGAGCGGCTAGGCGGTGCGGGGCCGGCGCACCTTGGCAGCCGGCGCCTGCCGGCCAGCAGTGAGGCGCTTGAGCAGTTCGGCCGCCGGCTCGTCGGCCGGGTCCTGCGGCACCAGCTCGCCGCGGAAGGCCTTGGCCAGCAGCGCCGGTGTCAGCCGGTCAGCCGCGGCCTGGGCCTTGACGAGGCGGGCTTCGAGGCGGTCGGCGAAAGCGAACAGGACTTCGACGCGGCGGACGATTTCGGCTTGTTCGGCAAGCGGAGGAAGCGGGATCTGCAGCGCACGAACATCACCGATGTTGATGCCCCGTACCGCCACACCCCTTGTCGCGGCTCGCATGCGTCGTTGCGCGCCTTCATCGAGGATCGCCAGCAGGACGAATCGCCGGCTGACCCGTGCGCTGATCGACAGGCGTGCCGTGTCCTGCGTGATGTTCGCGTTGGCCAACAAACCTGGAATCTCAATGATCCTGCCAACACTGCCACGTATCGAAAGCAGCAGATCACCAGGGCGTAGCCGTGCCCGCTTGAACTGTTCGTCGATTTCCGGACTGGTCTTCTTGATGGAATCGAGCCGCAGCCGATTCCCCGGAAAGTCTGCAACGCGAACATAGGGAACGCCAGCGTCCAGTTCAGGACCCGGCTTCAGAATTCCGTAGGTGATCGGTCGGCCCGGCTCGCAGAGATCCAGCAAGGTGGCAATTGCCGATGAGCCAGGCAGTTCGGAGGTGTCCAGATCGTGGGCCTCTTCAGTCGGCTCGGACGCGTTGCCTCGGGCATGACCGCCTGAGCGCGCGTGGTCGTTCTGCAGTTCGGTCAGTAGGTCGGCGCCGCTTTCGGTCGAGCCATCGGCGCGCCATTCTTCGGTCAGCTGGCCCGACGTTGCAGCCGCCAGCACCGACTGCCGAAAGCGCTTGAGCAGCGGCGCGACCCGGGCCAATCGGTCGCGGCAGGCGTCCACGCGCGGGAACATTGCATGCAGCTTGGCGACCAGGCGAGCTTGCTCGGCGATGGGCGCCAACGGGAGCTCTTCGTCGAGCAGAAAGTCCTTCGGAACTCGTTTGTGACCGACCGAACCCGACATGTTCACCGCTGCCCTGCTTCTGAAGTCGTCGCAGCTCAACCACGCCAGCAGGTAACCGCGATCCAAGACCCTCTGGTCAGGTCGACAGACAAAGAATTCACTGCTTCCTGCGCCAATGCCGCTTGGTAGGCCTGCTGCAAGACCCGCCTTGCCGTTCTCGAAGCAGGGCGTGATCTTGGCCAGGAGCACGTCGCCATCGGCAAAGTGCGTGTAGGCCTTCTTGATGGCACCCCATGGCCTAGCTTCAAATTTCAGCGACTCGCTGTAGCGTGTGCCGAGACCTTGCATCGGCGTGAATCCCGCAAGAGTACTGTCCGGCGCGTCAACCTTGGGGTTCAGTTCAATCAGGTCGCCCATGCGGGCCAACGACCAACCAGCAGGCAAAGTCTTCATGCAGACGCGCCCTCCCCCAGCTCCGCCAAGATCGCCTCCAACTCCGCCAGCGCCCCGTTCAGTTCCTCCACCGCCTCGCGCGCCAGCACCGCCGGCTCGGGCAGGTCGGCGGCGTCCTCGGTGCTGTCGTCCTTCAGCCAGCTGATGTCCAGGCTGTCGCCGCGCGCCCGCACCGCCTCGCGCGTGAAGCAGCGCCAGCGGCCGCCCTCCCCTGTGTCGTGCCGCTCGCTTTGGCCGTTGGGGTCGTCGCCGTAGGCGGTGATGAAGGCATCGAAGTGCGCATGGGTCAGCGGCGTGCGCTTGCCGAACTTGGGCATGTTGGCGCGCAGGTCGTGCACCCACACCACGTCGGTGCTGCCGGTGGCCGCGGCGCTGACCTTCTGGAAGAACAGCACATTGGTCTTGACGCCCTGGGCGTAGAAGATGCCGGTGGGCAGGCGCAGGATGGTGTGCAGGCGGCACTTGTCCATCAGGTCGCGGCGGATGTCGGCGCCCACGCCGGCCTCGAACAGCACGTTATCGGGCAGCACCACGGCCGCGCGCCCGCCGTCCTTCAGCCCGCGCACGATGTGCTGCAGAAACGCCAGCTGCTTGTTGCTGGTGGCAAAGGTCAGGTCGTCGCGCGTGGGGCCGCCGCCTCCACGTGCGGTGCCGAACGGCGGGTTGCTCAAGATGATGTCGGCACGCGGCAGCGCAGCGCCGGCGCTGCCCAGGGTGTTGCCCAGGTGCACCACGCCCTCGGCGTCCCCTTCCATGCCGTGCAGCAGGCAGTTCATCAGCGCCAGGCGGCGGGTGCCGGCCACCAGCTCCATGCCAAGGTAGGCGTGCTGGCGCTGGAACTGCCGTCGCCGCTCGGTCAGGTCGTACAGCTGGTCGGTGCGGGCCTTGATGTACGTGTCGGCCGCGATCAGGAAGCCACCGGTGCCAGCGGCCGGGTCTTGAATCGTCTCGCCGGGCTGGGGGCGGATGCAGGCGATGATGGTGTCGATCAACGGCCGCGGGGTGAAGTACTGGCCGGCGCCGCTCTTGGTCTCGCTGGCGTTTTTCTCCAGCAGGCCTTCGTACAGGTCGCCCAGGCCGTCCTTCGCGGCGCTGAACCAGTCGATGCCGTCCAGGCTCTTGATCAGCTGCTCCAGGTGGCGCGGCTCCTTCAGGCTGGTCTGCGCGTCGGCATAGATGGCGGCGATCAGCGGGTCGTCGCTCTGGCTGAGCTTGAGCAGCGTGGCGCGGTAGTGCTGCAGCAGGTTCACGTCGCTGAGCGTGCTGAGCGTGGACCAGCGGGCGTAGTCGGGCAGGCGGTGCGCGGCCAGGATGCCGCTGGCCTGGTTCTCGTGCTCCATCTTGATGAACAGCAGCAGCACCAGCTCGGTGACGTAGTCGCTGTAGTTGATGCCGTCGTCGCGCAGCACATCACAGAGGTTCCAGAGCTTCTGGACGATGTCGTTCTGGGTCATGGGTGGCCGAGTGGCGATGCAGTGGCGGTGGCTGCTGTCTGGGCGCTGGAATGGACCTGCGGCACATAGCCAGCGCGCAGGGTGTGGACGATGGACGGCGGCGTGAGCACCTGCACCGTGGTGTTGGGCGCCAGTGGCTCGGCCGAGCCGTAGCCGTTGAACGACCAGGGCAGGCAGTCGCCCTGCCCTGCCCCGTCCTGTGGCCAGCGCAACCAGGCGAGCCCGGCGTGGGCGAACATCGCACCCGCGGGCAGGCTGGCGACGGTTGCCTCGCTGGTGCGCTTGGCCTTGCCGGGGCCGATGCGCTCGGCGTGCAGGGTGGCGTCGATGGTGGCGACGGGCGCGATGCCGCGCCCTGCCCCGTCCGCCGTGCCGCCCAGGTTGGCTTGCGTCCAGAGGGTGTTGAACTGCACATGGCGCTGGCGCTGGCAGCTGCGACAAGGCCGGTGGCCGGCGGCCAGCGCGGTGGCCTCGTCGAGGAAGAACAGTTCGCTGTAGGTGTTGGGGCTGAAGGGCCGACGCTTCTGGAACGTGGCGTCGAGCACGCAGTGCACCCAGGCCTTGTGCGCCCAGGGCCGCACCACATGTTGGCCCAGGTGCAGGATGCCGCGGTTGCCCATGCGCGTGCCGCGGTGCGGCACGGCGCGCAGCACGCCCCAGGGGTCGACACGGTTCTGGCGGTGGCCCGAGGCCGTGGCCGGGGAATCGAGGTCGGTCATGCGCTGCGGCTCCAGAGGTGGGTGGCCAGATCGTCCAACACAGGGCTGAGCTGGCCGCCGAGCAGCTTGTCCAGCTGCCGGGCGCCGCCGTCGGTGGCAAAGGCGCGGTTGACGAAGTCGGGGTCGATCACCACTTCCAGCACCAGCTGCTTGGCCAGGCGGTCCAGCCAGCGGCGCTGCACCGGTGTCCACGCACGCTGGGCATGGATGCGCTGCATGGCCCGGGCCACGCGCTCGCCGAACGGCAATAGTGCCTCGCCCAGGGCGGCCTGGCGGATGTGGCCGATGATGCTGGCGGCGATGTCCTGCTGGCTGCGCTGGCGCCAGGCGGCCTGCAGGTTGGCTTCGCTGTAGCCGTGAGCGTCGAGCAGCAGGCGCACTTCGCGCAGCTGCTCGCGGGTCAGGTCCCTGGGCGCGTTGACGACCACGGCCAATGCGGCCGACTGGTTGATCTGCTCACGCACGAAACGGCCGAAGCTGTCGAGGTAGTCCTCGGGCCGGCGGTACGGGCCCCAGCTCTGCTCGCGGGCAATCAGCTCGTCGTTGTGCTGCGACAGGATGGGCATGTAGGCCGTGCCCATCAGCTCCTGCACCTCGGCCAGCTGCACCAGAAGCCGGGTGCTGCGGGCCAAGAAGGCGGCGGCCTCGTCCGGGCCCAGACGGCGCAGGTGCTGGTGCAGCTGGGCCGGGGGCACACCCCAGTGCTGCTCCAGTTCGGCCAGGCGGGCCTGCAGCTTGGGGCGCTGCGGGGCCTGGTGCTGAGCGCGGCGCAGCACGCGCATCAGCTTCTGGTTCAGCTGGTTGAGCACGTCGTGGGCGTGGGTGGTGCCGGGCTGGCTGCCCGGCGCCTGCCGGCTGGCCGGGTCGTTCAGCTCATCGACCAGCTGCGCCAGCGTGATGCGCGGGTCCTTCACCAGCGGCTGCATGGTGTTGACCGGCTGCAGCGCGGCGTAGATGTCGACGGGGTCGTAGATCTTGAACACCGTCTTGCCGATGTCGTCGCAGCGGCGGGTGGCGCGACCGATCATCTGCTCGTAGAGGATGCGGCTGCGCACGCGACGCAGGAACACCAGGTGGCAAATGGCCGGCACGTCAATGCCGGTGGTCAGCAGGTCGACGGTGATGGCGATGCTGGGCAGGCGCTCGTTCTTGTAGCGGCGGATCAGCGTGTCCACCTTGTCGGCCGCGCCGGTGATCTTGCGCACCGCGGCCTCGTTGTACTGGTCGCCGTAGAGGTTGGCGAAGGCCGCGTCGAGCAGGCGCTTGACCATGTCGGCATGGGCGTCGGTGGCGCAGAAGATCAGCGTCTTCTCCTCGCCCGCCGGGTCCAGCTCCTGCGCCAGCTGGTCACAGATGACGCGGTTGAAGTCCTCGTTGATGACGCGCTTGTTGAAGCTCTCGACCTGGAAGTCGAGCTCGTCCTCGAGTTCGGCGGTCTCCAGCTCCCCGGTGGTCAGGTTCAGCGCCTGCACCTGCTCACCGCGGCCGAAGTGGATGCCGTGGCGGCTGAGCAGGGTGTCGTAGCGGATGGGCGGCTCATGGTCGATCAGCCAGTCGTCGGCCACCGCTTCGCGGTAGGAATAGGTGAAGACCGGGCGGCCGAAGATCTCGGTGGTGTGGCGCGCGGGCGTGGCCGTCAGGCCGATGCGCACGGCGTCGAAGTGATCGAGCACGCGGCGGTAGGTGGACAGGTACTGCGCGTGGTCGCGCACCGCGATCTCGCCTTCGGTCATCTCCTGGTCGAGCGCGTAGCCGCGGTGGGCCTCGTCGACGATGACGCAGTCGTAGGCATCGACCGGCGGCGGGTTGTCGCTGGCGAACAGGCGGTGCGCCATGGCCTGCACGGTGGCCACCTGCACGCGGGTCTCGGCCTCGGCCGCCATGTCGCCCAGCCGGGCCAGGTTGTAGATGCGGCTCAGCGGCTGGTTCTGCTCCAGCGGAATCTCGTCGAAGTCATCCTGCGCCTGCGTGCCCAGCGCGTTGCGGTCGACGAGGAAGAGGATGCGGCGGAAGCGCTCGGCCTTCAGCAGCCGGTACATCAGGCCGATGACGGTGCGCGTCTTGCCGGTGCCGGTGGCCATCGCCAGCAGGCAGCGGCTGCGGCCCTCGGCCAGCGCGGCTTCGACGGCGGCGATCGCCTGGGTCTGGTAGGGGCGCAGGCGCAGGTAGGCGACGCCTTCCTGCTGCAGCCGGCGCTGTGCCTCGTCGCGGCTGCGTGTCAGCTGGTCGAGCAGGCCCTGCGGCGAATGGAAGCCGGGCAGCGCGCGGGCGAGGTTGGATGGAGCGCGCAGGTCGCGGAACCAGGTGCCGCTCAACTCGGCCAGCTGTTGGACATAGGGCCGGCCGTTGCAGGAGTAGGCGAACGGCACCTGGAAGTGAGCGCCCTGCCCGTCTGCCCACGGGCCCGGCAGGCCCAGCTGCGTCCAGGCGGTGGTATCGGCATCGGGCGCTTGCAGGCCGCGGGCGTAGCGCTCGGCCTGGCCGATCTTGCCGGCGACGTTTCTGTTGCGGCGCTTGGCCTCCACCGTGGCCAGCGGCACCATGCCGGCGAACAGCACGTAGTCGGCCGCCTGCTGGCCGGGGGCGGGCCATTCGGCGATGGCCAGGTTGCGGCCACGCTGCGGGCGTGCGCCGGACGCGTAGGTCAGGCGTTGGGAGTCGGCCTGCCAGCCGGCGCCGGCGAGCTGGGCGTCGATCAGCCTCCGGGTGGCCGCTTCGTCCAGCAGCACGCTGCGAGCGGCCTGGCCGGCGCGCTGCACAAACTGCTGCTGATCACCGGCACTGGCCTCGCGGTGCGCGCTCTGCAGCTGCGCATCGAACTGCGCCTGCAGTTGCGCGGCCCGGTGCTCGGCTTCCTCGGCCAGGGCCTGGTAGATGGCGGCCTCTTCCTGGGCGCGTGCAGCCAGAGTGCGTTCCTGTTCGGCCTGGGCCTGCTGCAGCCGGGCCAGCTCGGCATGCCGGGCCTGCACGGCCTGGGCGTCGCCCAGTTGCGATTGCAGGTCGGCCAACTGCTGCTGCAGCGTCAGCAGTTGCTGGCTGGGGTCATGCGGCAAGGTGAACGGGCCGGGCCGGAAGTCTGGGTCGCTGCCGAAGCTCCGGTGGAACCAGACCGCCAGCTCGCGCGCAACGCGCAAGGCATCCATGCCCTCACGGTGGGTGACTCTGTAACCCGCTTCATGGGCGGCCAGGTTGCCTGTGCGGCGCAGCAGGTGGAACAGGTCGCGCACTTGGGCATCCAGGCCAAGGCGGGCATCGACCGCGCGCAGCAGTTCGGCCTGGGTGGGTTGTATCAATCGAACGCCCAATCGGGCGGCGATGTCCTGCGTGATGGCCTCGGCCAGCAGGCGCAGCTTGAGCACGCAGCTGGCGGGGTCGAACGGGAACACCCGCTCGGCGGTGGCGCCCAGGTCGGCCAGCAGCGGCGCGTGTTCGGACAGGAAGCTGAAGTTGCCGGGCGACTGCGTCATGGCGCCTTCTTGCGGCTGGTCTTTCTGGCGCGGGCGGGCGGCGCAGGTTCAGACACGGCGTCCGTAGGTGCGCTCAGGGCATAGAACTCATGCAGCTTGGCGGCCAGCAGCCGCTTGTCGGGCAGCTGCGTCTGGTACTGCGCCACGAGTGCCGGCGACAGGCTGCGGCTGAGTGCGTACTCCACCACCTCGCTGTCCTTGGACGCGCACAACAGCACGCCGATCGCGGGGTTCTCGTGCGGCTTGCGCACATCGCGGTCCAGTGCTTCCAGGTAGAAGTTCAGCTTGCCCAGGTGTTCGGGCTGGAAGGCGGTGACCTTCAGTTCGATGGCGACCAGGCAGTTCAGGCCGCGGTGGAAGAACAGCAGGTCGATGTTATGCCGAGGTCGGCATAAGCTGGATTGTTCCGATCTGCGCGTTATTCCGATCCCGCTCATGTTGGCCGCCTGATCTGCTGGAAGGCGCCCGGAAGGCTGCCGTGGATCTCGGGATATTGGGGTCATCTGGTCAGTCCGC
>Ga0208823_1001647_pt1 | contig 17418 bp, 24 predicted proteins | sample AD_UKC075_MetaG_FD_184440 | JGI IMG/M metagenome (GOLD analysis project Ga0208823, IMG submission 184440) | Active sludge microbial communities of municipal wastewater-treating anaerobic digesters from USA - AD_UKC075_MetaG (SPAdes) (version 2) | ecosystem: Engineered > Bioreactor > Anaerobic >... | reverse complement strand
CGAGGCGCACTGGCAGCCGCGCTCGCGCCGGCGCGAAATTCGCCCGGTTTCCACGGGTCCATAAGGTAACAAGTTTCCCCGCTTCGGCGGCGGGGAGTTGGGGTGGCAGTTTCCTCCGTGGCTGCCAGCCCTTCTTTATGCCGACACGGAGGGAAATCACACGGAGGAGTGGTGACAAGTGAATAGTCATAAGTGTGGTTTTGTGTCTCTCGAAGCGATTAAGTGGGATCCGTCCGTTTACCCGAGGTCGAAGTGGAACACGGCGACAATCGAGAGGTATGTCGATGCTTTAGAGGCCGGAGACGAATTTCCCCCGTTGGTGCTCGAGGAAGGCACGAACCGTCTTCTTGACGGCAAGCATCGGTTGGAGGCGTACAAGAAGGCTGGGATCACCGAGGCGTCGGTGGAGTGGCATGTTGTTCCTGAAGGCATGACGCCCAAGCGATATGCTGCCACTTTGTCGGCGCGGCATGGGGACAGGATGAGCAACGCTGATTTGAAGGCGTTGGCAGTTGAGGAGTGTGAAGCTGATCCGAAGGCATTTGACGTGAAGGCGTTCGCCCAGCAGATGGGCGTATCGGAGCGCACGGTGTATGACTGGGTTGGGCACATTTTGAGCCGTGAGCGCGAGGAACGCCGGGCGAAGGTGCTGCGTCTTACGATGTTGGGGTGGACGCAGAAGGAGATCGCTGAACTGCTTGGGGTTAGCCAGCAGACGGTGAGCGTTGATACCAAAAACTGCGATTCTGCGAAAATTGGTATCCGCGACCTCGCCTCACAACACATCGAACGCCACGAGATCGCCCGTCGCTTCAACCTGCCTCCGGTGCTCGTTGAGGCGATTACCCTTGAAGGGCTTGACGATGCCGAGCGCATGAAGCGTTTGGGCATCAAGATTCAGCCCTACGATGTTTGGCAATTCCCGTCGTGCCATGACTTGATGGGGGACAATCATCCCGGGCGTGTTCCGGGCGAGCTTATGTGCCATGTGCTGTACTTCTTCACGAAGCCGGGCGATTTGGTCGTGGACCCGATGGCCGGTTCGGGCACGACCTTGGACGCCTGCCTGCTCATGGGGCGCAAGTGCCGTAGTTATGACATTGACCACCGGCACGAGCGCATTGACATTGAGCGCCACGATCTGTCTGACGGCTGGCCGGAAACGGTGGGCAAGGCGTCGCTGATCTTTTGGGACCCGCCTTATTTCAATAAGATGGATCGGTCGTCCATCGGAGAGGGAGGCTACGTCGAAGGCTCGATTTCAGGGCTTTCGCCGGGCGAATACCTTGAGTGGTTCGGAGTGCGTTTTCAACAATTGCACGAGGCTGTTAAACCTGGCACCAAATTGGCCTTCCTCATGTCGGATTGGGATTCTGAGAACGCGAAGGCGCACGCGGATCACCCGGGCATATTTTTGTGGGACTATGCCGATCTGCTGCGGAAGGCGGGCTGGCGACTGATCCGTCAGATTCAAGTGCCTCTATCGACGCAGCAGGTGCATCCCGACATTGTTAACAAGTTCCGGGAGGCACGACGGTTGGCTAGGCTTGGGCGCTACTTGGTGGTGGCCGTGCGTGATTGAGCTGGTCTATGTCTCCTCTGAGTACATCCGAAGGGTCGGGGATTATTCCGGCTACAGAAGGCCGGACTTTAGGTTCAAGAACTTGGAGGCTGAAGACACCAAAGTAGACGGCCCGACGATGACGGAGGTTTACTATCGCCTTTGCGCGCACCTAGCGAGACCACCGACGCAGGGTGAGTTCGTTAAGGCTTATGAGCAGGCTAATGAGGGATGGTTCAAATCGAATCGGCCCTCTCTTGTTGAGGGCATGAGGGTCCGGGTGAGTCGTGCGTGGCCGTCGTTTTTGATGGAGCATCATCTGTTCTCGCTGTTCGTGGAGTCGGGCATGGTGGACGCGGCGTATAAGAATGCTGCCGACGATTTGAACAGTGGCATCGACATTAAGCTGCGTTTTGGAAGAGAGTTCTGTTACGTGGCGTCCTTTACGGATACGAAGGATGGATGGGCCAAGGCGTTTCGAAAGCTACGTAGGGGCAGGGATGTGCCGGCACCCTGCCTCTACCTGCCCTTGAACTTCAAAGGTACGCCTCCGCCCATCAAGTGCAATGGGTTTCATCTCTACTCGCCGGAGCACGTCAAGGCTGCACTCTTGGCGTTCCGAGAGATGAAAGCCCGAGGGTATGACTACGCCACGTGGCTCTGCGGGACCTTGGTCGAGGGACTGAGAAGGCCAAGCATAGTCGCTTGATGGCAAATACAGGGAGGGGGTTGCCGTGCCCATCTCCCCCGCGATGGCCGAAAACGAAGCCCGGTTTGTGCCTGATGTATGCACCGGAGGGGCCGTGCAACAAGAGTTGAAGTTTGCTTAATAATTTGGTTGCCGGCGCAGACTGGGAATGCTCGGGCTGCGCCGGAGGGGACTAAATGCGCAAATGGTTAGCCGGGGTGGGGGCGTGGCGCATTTAACTTGAAAGGGTGAGTCTTTGTCTCTCAAGGCGGTGCCCAAACCAGAGAAGCGGATCAAGAATAGGGCGTTAAGCAAAGCCATGCGGGAGGAAACACCCTATTGCGAACGGTGCGGCGCACCGGGGTATGGGGGTATGCACCATATCAAGTACCGTTCCCAAGGCGGGGACGATATAAGGGAAAACCTTATCCGCTTATGTATGCGGTGCCATGACGGGGTGCACCAAGCGCGGTACGACTGGCTGGAACTTGTTGCTATTGTCGCTAAGCGAGAAGGGAAAACTGCTCAAGAAATAGCGGACATAATTGGGGCGGTATTATGAAGGGCTACACAGCGGTTGCAGGAGGTGATCCAGTCGATATCCCGCTGCAGCAACAGCGGTCCAAAAAGCGGGAGGTGAATCATGTGGAACTGATCATCCGAAACAAGAACGGGGACGAAGTCTTTCGCATTGACAAAGATGGGAACCTGTCCATGAAGGGCGAGATCGTGGCACAAGGCAGGTAGTATGTACCGGGGGGCACAGCCCCCTTTATCACGGGAGAATAGCTCAGCAGGTAGAGCAGATGGCTGAAGACCATCGTGTGGCAGGTTCGACTCCTGCTTCTCCCACCAAGTAGAGGCACAGGGAGGTGGTGGTATGCCTAAGAAGAGCAGGAAGGGCCAGAAGAGCCAGAAAAGCGAAGGACGCAGCAAGTATCAAACATATGTGCTCCCTCGCCTGGTTGAGATCGAAGGGTGGGCCCGGGATGGTCTCACTGAAGAACAAATAGCCAAAAACCTCGGCGTGGCATACTCCACTTTCCGAGTGTACAAGGATAAGTACCCGGCACTTTCGGCGGCCCTAAAAAGGTCAAAGGCTATTGCGGACCGCGAGGTCGAGAATGCACTGTTCAAGAGAGCGATTGGCTACACCTATGAAGAGATAACGCAAAAGCCCCTGGTAGATCCTGAAACCGGAGAAACCAGGATTGTGGTTACTAAAGTTGTCACCAAACACGTGTTGCCGGATGTTACCGCACAGATATTCTGGCTCAAGAACCGGAAACCCGAAGAGTGGAGGGACTGGAAAGAGACCGAGATCACCGGCAAAGATGGAGGACCTGTCGAATTAAAGAGCTGGGTTGATTTGGTGGTGAAAGCACATGAAGGAGAGGCAGATCCTCCAGAAAGCCCAGCGTGACCCTGTTTGGTTCGTCGAGGAAGTTTTGAACGCTCACCCGTGGGAGAAGCAAGCGGAGATACTGCGGGCGGTCAGAGACTATCCCAGAACCGCCGTCCGGAGCTGCCACGGCGTCGGCAAGTCGTTCATCGCAGGCCAGGTGATACTCTGGTTCCTCTCCTGCTTCCCGTACTCAATCGTTCTGAGTACAGCTCCGACCTGGAGGCAGGTGGAGAAGCTGATCTGGAAGGAAGTGAGGGCTTCATACAGGAGGGCCAAGATACCGCTTGGGGGTAACCTCCTTCCCAAAAGCCCGGAGATTCAGATCGTCCAGGACGAGTGGTATGCTGCTGGCCTGTCTACGAATGAGCCCGACCGTTTCCAAGGCTTCCACGAAGAGAACATTCTGGTGGTGGTGGACGAGGCCGCGGGCGTGCCTGAAGAAATCTTTGAGGCCATTGAGGGTGTGCTTACTTCGAGTAACGCACGTCTTCTCTTGTTGGGGAACCCGACCAGCACGGCGGGGACATTCTTTCAGGCGTTCAGAGGCGGGGGCTGGAAGACGCTCAGCATATCCGCGTTTGACACGCCCAATTTCATGGCGTTTGGCATAACAGAGAGCGACATCGCTGCCGACACCTGGCGTAACAAGATCACTGGGCCTTTGCCAAACCCGAAGCTGATAACTCCGGAGTGGGTGGCCGATAAGTACAGACGCTGGGGGCCGGAGTCGCCGGCCTATATTGCGCGCGTTAAGGGTGAGTTTCCCCCAGAGAGCGAGGATACTCTCATCCCCTTGGCTTGGATCGAAGCGGCTATGGAGAGATGGCATGACATGGAGCACGGCGAACCGGTCGAACTCGGTGTGGACGTTGCCAGGTTCGGCAGCGACAAAACCGTCATCGGCGTTCGACACGGGTGGAAGGTCATCGCGCTCCACGACTACAGCCAGCAGGACACCATGGAGACCGCTGGCCGTGTGATTCAGGCGTACAAGGAGCACAGGGCCACCGATATCAAGATCGACGTCATCGGTCTGGGCGCCGGCGTGGCAGACAGGTTGAGGGAGCAAAGCGCTCCCGTGACCGAGGTCAACGTTGCAGAGAAACCCAACGACCCCGAGAACTTCGACAACCTACGCAGTGAGCTGTGGTGGAACCTGCGGCAGCTCCTGGACCCGAATACCAAGATGAACCCTAACCCGATCGGTCTGCCGCCGAATGATGAACTCCTGGCCGACCTGTCCGGCATTAAGTACAAGATCAACTCCTCGGGAAAGATTGTGGTCGAGTCAAAGGCTGAGATGAAAAAGCGCTTAGGCCGCTCCCCAGACTATGGCGATGCGGTCTGTTTGTTGTTTGCGAAAGGGCGCAGGATGAACATCGACGCCTTGAGGGCACTTGCGAGCATAAAGATCTATCGCTAGAAGCGGGGTGAAAAGATGAGCTTCATAGGTGAGATGGTGAGGATACCTAGCAAGATAGCAGGAGAAATCTCCAGGCTGCGCCAAACGGTTCATCGATGGGGAATACGCATAGCCAGCTCTTCTCCGGGTGTTTACCAACTCCGTTCTGAACCTGTGGACTACCAGCTGGCGCGAGAGCTCTACGATAACACAAATGATGCATATAAGCTGGGCGCCGCCTTCGCCAAGCCGGTGATTAACACTACTGTCGGCTTCATGGGCATACCCCGTTTTGTCAGCGAGGATGAAGATGCGCAAGCGGTGCTGGATGAGTTCTTTGGGGAGCACTCTTCACTGATGCAAATGACGCATCTGGGTGGGCTGAGGGATGGGGATTGCTGGGTCTGGCTTACCCGGGAAGAGTCCGAAGAAAACAGTGCGCTTTATCCCGAGGCCGTTGGCGGCAGGTTAGTCTATAACATAATTCCGCCCGAGATGATTGCCCAGGACAAACTGAAGCGCCACCCCATCACGGGTGAGATCATCGAGTATGTACTCGAGTCCTCCTGCGGATGGATTGACGAACGAGGGAATCTACGCAAATGCAAGGTGCAGGAGCGCATCAATAGAGATGCCCGAATCACGACGATCATCGAAGGAGACAACCCTGGCATCGAGGAAGGGGAACGGGAAAATCCGTGGGGGTTCATCCCTATCGTTCAGTTTTCCAACGAGAGGGATCCAGGGTCTGCTTTTGGGAAGAGCGAGCTCGAGGTGATCGAGCCGTTCATCAAGGCATATCACGATGTGATGCTCCACGCCATCCAGGGTTCCAAGCTACACAGCACTCCGAAACTCAAGTTGCATCTCAAAGACGTCGACACCTTCTTGTCAGTCAACTTCGGCATAACGGATCTTGCCGAGTTCATGCGTAAGGGCGGCGAACTCAAGATTGATGGTAGAGAGGCGTTCATCTTTACGCAAGACGGTGAAGACGCCGACTTCGCCGAAGTGCGTTCTGCCACCGGCGATGCCAAAGAACTGCTTCAACTGCTGTTCTGGTGTATCGTAGATGCCTCTCAGACACCGGAGTTTGCATTCGGAACCCACACGCCCAGTTCCCTGGCCAGCGTTAAGGAGCAGATGCCCGTGCTGATCAAGAAGATTGATCGCAAACGGGAGCAGTTCGCTGACAGCTGGAAAAGGCTCGCCAGGATGGTACTGGCTATGGAGTCGATGGCTTCAGGCAAGAAGTTTGCTACCCATGCTGTTGAGCTGGTCTGGGATGAGGTAGACCCGAGGGGTGACAAAGAGGTTGCTGAGACCATCGAAGTATTGGTAAGGGCCCTCACCACGGCCGTCAATAACCAGATCATGTCTCACGAGGCTGCCGTGTCGTTCCTGGCCAAGTACGTCGAGACCATGAACGACTACGAAAGTGATGACCCCGAGGTGATGGGTGAGAAAGACAGGATCGTCCAGGATATGCTGCGCAGGTCTCAGCTTGAGGACGCTCAGCTCGCTGAAGATGAACAAAAGATGATCGAGCAGGTCTTGGCCGAGATCCAAAAGAGCCAGAACCGCGGCCGTGATGGTGATGCGTGATGTCTGTCCAGGAGATGACCAGGCGCAACATCGAGCTTATTCGGCGCATATCAGACAGCGTGATGGGCCGGGAACTCCTCACAGCCAGAAGGGACTTTCTGGCTGTCAAACTGAGGCATGAGCCCGCATTGGCCAAGATATACCTGGATGCGGCGGATCGAGTGGCCAAACAGCTGAGAAGCTTGAGCCCCACTGTGGGTCAGCTGACTCGCAACCACCTCGAGGCCTTGGACAAAGCGCTGCGCAAGGAAGCCGACACCATCTACCAAAAGAGCGCTGCACTCATCAAGACGGGCCTGATGGAGGTTGTAGAGATCGGGGCCCGGCCGATAGACAACTTCCTCATCAGGGCTTTGAAAGAGGCGGATGCTCCGATAGACTTCTTGCGCCTGCAGAGGGGGTTTGCTGATCTCAACAAGTCTGCAGTCGAAGCCTTCTGGCTGCGCACTCGCCAAGGGTTAGCTATTTCGGATCGCATTTGGGAGCAGGCCGAGTCCGCCAGGCAGGCCATGCGGGATATTATCCACGCAGGCATAACTTCGGGGCGCGATGCTGTCCAAGTGGCGAAGGATTTAGAAGTTTATGTGAGAAATGGTACACTTGCGGAAGACTATCCGAACATGATGGCGCGCATGGAGCGCCGTGTGCCTGGCAACCTGTCCTATGAAGCACTCAGGCTTGCCAGGACAGAGTACGCAATGGCCTTTAACGAAGCAGTCTACAGCAGGGGCATGATCAACCCGGCCTATATCGGCGTTCAGTACTGCTTATCGGATAGTCATCCGGAGCCAGATATCTGCGACGATTTGGCGTCTGCAGACCTCTATGGCATGGGGCCAGGGGTGTACAAGAAGGGTGAAGAACCTCCCCACCCGCACCCAAACTGCCTCTGCTACGTCGTGCCCGTCGTCATTGAAACAGAGAAGTTTGTTCAGGACTTGATCCGTTGGAAGAAGGATCCCCGGTCGGTTGACTACTTGGAAGAGTGGCACAACAACATCTATAGGCAGATGGTGTTCTAAGGAGGGCCATCATGCCCCGGATACCCAGCCTCGAGACTACGCGGTATTGGGACAAGTTCCTCCATCTCGCACGAGACTGCATGAGGGACCTGTTTGACTATGCCCATTATTGGGATCAACTAAGTAGCGAGCACCGATACAGCTTGCTGCAGTCCTGCGGGCTGATCAAAACGGCCATACCGCATCTGCAGGGAGGTCGCGAAAGGGGCGAGCTGACCCGCAGGCAGCTGAGGGAACTGGCTGTTCTTGAGCGCAGGTATTCTGAGGCTGTGAAGCTCCTGGAACTGCTGAGACGCAGGGACCAGGAACTACACGCAAAGGAGAGGGACCATGAATAAGACCAAAGTCCAGTGCGACAATTGTCCTGCAGTATTCATCGTGCAGGACAATATGTTTGTTAGGCAGGTTGAGGATGGTATCGAGGAAGTCGGGTTCACCTGCCCGGAGTGTGGGCGTGAGACCATCGCCTACAAGATTGATGACGAGATCAAGCTGTTGCAGAAGAAGGTGAGGAAAGAGCGAGAGAAGGCCCAGAGGAAGATCGAAGCTGGCGTTGAGCCGAGGAAGGCCGAACGGAAGTTGAGGCAGGTGGTCCGTTCGCTGAGGCATTCGATGGATAGGCTAAACGGAAGGACACCTGAATAGCAAACGATGGGAGTTTCCTCCCACCGTTGTTATGCCAAGAGTCCTTTCTTCGTGAAGGCGTCCTTCACTTGGTCAATGGTCTTGGCGAGCTCGTCTACTTCGTTTGCAACTCTCAGAAGAAACTCGTTATCAACTGGTGACAGTTCCTCAAGACCCGTTTCTTTGAAGAACGCCGATAGGTCCTTGAGCGAATCGGCTAAGGCGGCGCATGCTCTGCCGAGGCGCTGCGCGTCATCGAGAGTTTTCTGAAGATGAGCGGTGGCTTTGACCAACAACTTCTGCTCCTCGCGGGGATCCATTTTCTCACCTCCTTGATGGATTATTCGCAGGAAACAGATGAAAGTCCTCCTTGGGAATAGAACATATGTTTGCCGATTATCTGAATGAGGCATCACTGAACGGTGGTGCTTTTTTCATGCCTTGAAAGGAGAGGGAGTCAATGAGTGATGCTCGGCAGATGGTTTGGTTGAGCAGGCATGCGGTCGGGACGTGCACTCTGTGCGGCCGGAAATGGGACCATTTTCAAGGCATGGGTGGCCTTGTCCCGCGAGCGAACGCCGATCCTGATGGGCCAGGTCTCTGCGTCATCGGCATTTGCAATGAGTGCATGGAAGTCATCCGTCGGGCAAGCGTTGACGACATCAGGCAGAAGTACCGTGAGATCTCGGCCACCAAGCTCAAGAACCAAGGTGAGGCAGACGAAACGTGGGGGCCCGAGTCTAACCTGCAGAAGCAAAGAGACCCTTTGAAGAATCTTGGAGAAAACCCGACCGTGGAACAGGTCAGGGAAGCGGCAAGGAAGGCTGCCTCTGAGTCTGTGGACAGACACATGCGTCAACTTGGCGACCTTGATATCATCGCCTTCCCACGATCAAAACTAAAAGCGAGAGTTGAGTCGCTCAAGAAACTGCGGGAGATCGAGAAGGAAGCTCGTCAGAACGTTGATCGGTTGTGGCGGGAGTACAAAGACCAACCGGATCTGCTTGAGGTCTACCTCCCCAGTGCCGAGCGGATGCTCGAGATGGTAAGCCAGGCTGTTGATGCCATGATCGAGGGGGTGCTGACATGACTGCGTTCTGGGTCGGGATGTTTGTTGTAGCTGTGGTGTTCTTGCTGTGTTTGGAGCCTCAAGAGGGTGGCCGCCTCCGCTGAAAAAGGGAGAGCTCTTGGCCACGGATGACAGAGAAGCTGGCCGTCATTTTGGTTTCTTTGAAAGGGGGTGACACCAATGCCGATTAGCGTATTCACCATCAAAGACACCGTTTCCATCAAGGCCTGGGAGCCCACAAACGTGTGGCCCAAACTCAAAAAGGGCCTGGAGCAGGGAATCGGCGGTGCCAAGGAAGCTATCCAAGAAGCATATGCGGTGGTGACATCGCCCATAGGCGAAGACTTCGGCCCGGAACATGTCTTCGGCCTTCATCACGAAGTGACGGATGAAGGCGATGTGGTGCTGAACAAGTTTGCCCTTGCTAAGGCGGCTGCTGACCTATCCGCCAACACCAGCCTGACGGATGAACAGAAAGCTGCGGCCAGGGCCCACTTGCGGAGGCACTATCAGGAGCTGGAAGAGGAACCTCCCGCCAGCTTGGTAGAGGGAGAGATGTCTATCCTCGATGCTGCCCTCGGTGGAATGAAGCCGGCAGACATTCCTCTGGCCCCCGGGGTTGACTTGGAGGCTATCAAGGCCGGGGATGATGACCCGCTTGAGGTCGTAGTGAGTGTCCCAACCAGTAAGTCCAAGCGCGGCTGGTTCTACACGGGCGAGAGCTTGCAGGATATCGTTAACTTCGTGAACCAGCACACTCTATCTGGCTTCCTCGGGCACCAGAAGCCGGACAATGTGGACACCGAGTTTCCCACGCCCGTCACCCACTGGGTAGGAGCCAAGTGGGAAAACGGCAAGGCTTACTTTAGGGGTGTGGTGGACAAGGCAGCCGCGGACCTCAAACGGTGGATCCGCTCCAAAAGGGTCACTCAAGTGTCGATCTTCGGCATACCCACGCTAAAGAATGTTGGTGGAGAGGTTCATGTAGTCGGCTACAAACCGTTGTCCATTGATTGGACACCGCTGCATAGGGCAGGAATGCCCACCGAAATTGTTGCTGTCGGGGAAATGGATGGTATTACTGCTGGCGAGTTTGATGTGAGTCTAGTTGGTTGGGATGGTAGTTTCGAGGGGTTAAGGGAGGCTCTCTTTGGGGCGGTGCGAACCAGGTTTGGCAACAAAGATGTCCACGCCTGGGTCCATCGTCTTTTTGCTGACCATGTGATCGTTGGAATGGAGCCCTCTACGGGCCCCAAAGAGTTTGCGAAAGTAAGCTACTCAATTTCAGATGGTCGTGTTGTGCTGGGGGAAGATGTTGTCAAAGTGGTGGAGCAGATAACCTATGTGCCCACCGGGGAGATGGAAGCCATCCCTGCATCTGGGGCTTCTTCGATGGCTTACGATGGCAGTCACGAAGGGTTAAGGGAAGCGTTACTGATGGTCTTGCGCACCAAGTTCAAAGAACCCGAGAATTTCGTTTGGGTGCGCCGAGTGTACGATGACCACTGCATCGTAGAGATCGAAAAAGGCGGAGCCTCTAGGTGGTTTAAGGTTGGCTATGGTGTTGTGGATGGCAAGGTAGTCCTGGGTAACGATGCTGTGGAAGTGAAGGAGCAGATCATCTATACCCCGGTATCCGGGGAAATAAGCACAGAAGGAGCTGATGAGAACATGACCATTCAGGAGATGCTGGTGGCCATTCGTGCTGCAGTGGCCAAAGGCGAAACCAACTTGGAGTCCATCGTTGGTGAGATGGGCTACACCAAAGACCAGGTGGTCGAACTCTTCGCTGGTGAGCAGCTGAAGAAGTTCAAAACGGCCGCCGAGTACGGCGCTGACCTGGCCGCTGCGTTGGGCTTCAGCAAAGACACCGACACCAACGAAGCCCTCAAGATCGCCGGCGAGATGGCCGAGGTTTGGAAGGCTCTGGGTTATGACAAACAGAAGCCCGAGAAGCCCGCTGAGGTCGTTGGCGAGATGGTAAAAGCGATGAGCGAACAGGCCAAGGCCGCTCACCAGAAGTTGGTGGCAGAAACCATCAAAGAAAAGGTGACAGGCGAACAAGCTCAACTGCTTGTGGCCAAGCTGCTCAATGTGCCGGAAGGCGCAGCCAAGGAGCAGATTGTCGGTGAGATCGACAAGATCCTGGCCGATGAGACCATCAAAGGTCTTTTGGGCAAGAACTTCATCGATCCGCCCGCACCCAAGGGTGGCGGTGGAGAGGGTGCTCCTAAGCACCTGGTCACAAAAACCGTATCCATTTAGTCCATTGAGCTGGAAGGAGGAATGACAAATGGCTTACAAAGGCCAACCGGTGCCCAGCACCACTTATCAAAAGGGTTACTTCAAGGTAAGCGATGGCAAGAGCGTCGAGGTTTCTGTCCCCGCTAATTCGGATCTTAAGGCGGGGCAGTTCGCGTATCTGGACGGGTTCCTCGGAGTGATTACGAGGGATGTCAAGACCGCGGCGAATGAGACCGCCAAGGCCATCCTCATCATCGAAGTGGCGGAGTACGAAACCGACCAGATCGACGACAGCAAGACTTTCGCCAAGGGCGACAAGGTCTATTGGGACAACACGAACAAGAGGTTCACAACCAATACCACAGGCATTTTCGCCGGCGTGGTGACAAACGCCAAGGATCGCAACGGCGTGATCTGGTTCGTCATGTCTAGCGTTTCGGCATAACCGGCGATGTCAATCCTGTAAGCGAAAAACCCTAAGAACGGAGGAGAAAGCACATGGCTGTTAAGGTCATCAGCATTGAGACCCTGAAGGATGCAAAACGCCAAGGCACTTTCGAACAGAAGGTGCCTTTTACGTTGAACCACAGGGAGTACGCCGCCATCAAGCGCATCGTGAACGGTGAGATGGAGGTCTTCTCCTTCAACCGTCCGCTGGGTGAGATGATCACCACCGACGCGGTGCGAAAGGAGCTCATGGAGAAGGTCGTACTCGATGTGGAGCTTGGCCGTGAGGCCACCCCAGTCCTCTTCACGCCCATTTACGAGCGCCTGGAAGACAGCAACTTCCCCGAGGTCTTTGAGGCCAAATGGGCGCAGCGGGGTGTCGTGGTGTTCGCTGAGCACATTGAAGGCCAGGAAGTCCGCTTCGGGCACCTGCAAGCCGAACAAGGCCCGATCGCCCGCATCGTCACCTATGCGGCGGGTATCGAGTACACCGAGGACATGGTTGAGTACAACAGAACATTCGATATGGAGGAGATCAACCGTGCCTTTGGCGAGGCCTACAATGCTCTGCTGAACCACCTGCATCTCGGTCCCATCATCACCTACAGCTACGCCAATGCCAACACCAACACGACCGCTCCGGTGCTTGTGGATGTTGAGGGCAATCCTGCCACATCCGGCTACCACAAACTCCTCAGCCTCCGCGAGACCCTAAAGCAGGGATTGGCTGATGCCAGGAAGGAGAAGCGCCCTGGTACCATCCTGCTCGTAGCTGGCGAGCGCCTGGAGCATGTTCAGGAAGCCCTCGGTAGCTTCTACGTCCGCGGCACCGACTATCCTCCGCTGTCGGGCATTGAGCAAATCATTGCCTATGACGGCTGGGAAGCCGAGGTGGGGAAGAAGAAGGTCACTTACAACGGCGTCGCGAACGACAAGGCATACTTGATCCGCCCGAAACGCGGGTTCAAGGAGCTCATCAAGCACGATCTCCGAATCGATGCGACCATGCCTGATCTCTCTCGCTTGATCGAGGCTCAGATCGTGGGCCGTGCACGCCGCGGCGTGTTCGCAGCTCTGCCCGAGAACGTCCAGGAGATCAAGCTGCCTGACTTCTAGGCGGTGAACTCATGAGATGCATTGATTGTGCGCATTATCCCTGGGTCCCGACAGCGAATCCAGGGATGATGCCTCCCATGAGGTGCCATCCAGAGCTGGAGGCCAGGCGTTGGACGGAGGAGAGCAAGAAGCTGGATCTCCGCTGTCCTCACTTCGCCGGCATAGGGGAAGACCCCGGCCAGACCGAAGTGGCGGTGATGGAGACTCCCTCGGGGGATAACGCCGGCGCAAGCGGCTTTGTCAGCCCAGACGATTTCACGGCTAAACAGCTGAGAGCTATGGCCGATGAGTACGGTATCAAGTACAAGGCCAGTGCCACCAAGAAAGAACTGGCAAGGTTGATCAATGACCATTTGAAGGGGTGATAACATGACCCCAACACAAGAGGCGATCGTGAAGCTCAGGCTGTACCTGGACGAGAAGATCCCGCCAGGCGGCAGTCAAGATGACACCCGCTTCTCCGACACCGAGCTTGAGGTGTTGCTTGATGACTCTGAAACCATCTACGGAGCGGCATCGCTTGGTTGGAGCATCAAGGCAGCCATGATCCAGAAAGAGATGGGCGATATCGAGGAGACCCGGACGGGCCAGGAAACGTATCGCTACGTCCAACTGAAGGATCGGCTTGCCCATGCACAGACGATGGCTGAGGACTTCCAGCGACGTGAGCAGGAAGAGCTCGGGAAGAAAAAGACGGGCAGCTGCATCCTGCGCATAGCCGCTCCAGAGGTGCTGTAACATGGACCTTCAGAAGCGAAGAGAACTCACTCTGAAGGCCATAGCCATCAACCCATGCGAGATCGTCCTTACAAGGCGCCAGCGGGTTGATGATGGTGCAGGCGGATGGACGGATGAAGACACACAGTTGATCCCCCAGACTTTCCGGCTCTTCCTCGGAAACAGTTCCTCCAAAGAGATCGTGAAGGACGGCGGGACACTCCAGGTGAACAACCGAGAGATGCTTTGCCCATGGGATGCAGATGTGCAGGCCGGCGACACCTTTGAGTTTGGCAGGGTCCACCACCGAGTGGCAGTGGTGAACCCCGTTCGCTATCTGGGCGAGATCGTCTCGTATCAGTGCGTTGTGGAGGAGGTGGTGTGATTGCCCGGGGCAGATCAAGTGAACCGAAATCTCATGGCTTTGGCCGACAGGCAAAAGGCGGCGCTGCTTGCTTTGAGCGAACAGTATGCGGCCAGAATGGAAGCCTATGCGAAAGCCAACAAGAGGTGGCAGGACAGGACCGGGAACGCCCGCCAGGGCCTCTTTGGATACTCCATCATGCGGGACCAGTCCTTGATCACTCGTGTCGCCCATACCGTGGACTACGGCGTGTACTTGGAACTCGCCAACCAAGGGCGATTCGCCATCCTCCTGCCCACGGTCAGGCGTTTCGTGGCTGACTACCTGGAAGATGCCAAAAGGGTGATGTCCGGATGAGGGCAGCCCTCTATCAATACCTGGTTCAAAACTGCGAGTCCATCACGTCTTGGTATCAATCGGGTGCCCCCAATAAGGACACTAAGAAGCCCTACGGTGTCATCAAGCTTGGCGAAGAAATGAGAGCCCCTTTGAGCAATAGGGGGTTCTTTCGCGAGTTGACCATCTGGCCTTACTTCGCCCCCGGCAGCTTCGTTGCGGTCGACAAGGCCGTGGCGGAGATAAAGCAGTTGTTGTCAGGCGCCATCCTGACAACGAGCGAAGGTCACATGTTTGAGATTGAGTGGGTTCACACAGGTCAGGACTTCCAGGACCCTGACCTAAACGCCATAACTCGCATGGTCGAGTTCAGAATCCCATGCGTTGGGAAGTAATGAGAAAGGAGCTGAGAAGATAGATGGACATCCTTTACGGCTGCAAATTGATGATCGTCAAAGAGATTGATCCTTCGACAGGGCTAGAAAAGACGGACGGTAAGACCGCTCGCTTCGAGACTCCGCAGCAGTGCGGCATCAACCACCAGTGGATTGAGGGCCAGCGCACAGAGTTGCGAGGTGGGGACCGCTTGCTCAGTACTGTCGAAGAGCCGGCCTCCCTGATCGGAGTCGAGCTTTCCTTTACGAATGCCACCCTGCCCGGAGAAGCCCTCGCACTCTTGGCCGGAGGTACCTACGAGAATAACAAATACAGCGCTCCGAGGCTTGGAGAAGAGCCCAGTCCCGTGATCGTCGAGCTGTATGTCGCCAAGTATGAAGAGGGCAACAACGACACGAGCGGCATCACTGGGTACCGCAAGTGGACCTTCTGGAATGCCACAGGCCGCGTGCCCAACTACACCGCTCAGGACCGCAACTTCATCACACCGCAGTTCACTATCCGTGCGAAAGAGAACGTCAAGGCCGACAAGCCTGTCTATGAATGGGAAGACGTCACTAGTCTGCCGTCGGCCAGCTAACCCCCTTGGTGGAGGCTGCTCGCCTGAGAGCAGCCTCCTTACATTTGGCTCGGTGAAAGAGGTGAGAACGTGCAGATCGAGCTTATCTTGAAAGATGGCTTGGGAGAGTCCATCTTGCTCCCCAGTACGCTGGCGATTGACGGTCACGCTGTGAGGAAGGAGATCCCAGGAGTGGTCGTGCCAGGAAAGAAGGGAAGGCGCGTTTTTCGCGACCTTCAAAGGGTGGAGTCGGCCACCTTGAGGGCGTCTGGCACCATCGAGTGCTGGAGCAAAGAAGAGGCTGATGACTATGCCGCTCAGCTGAGAAGCAAGCTTCTAAGCCAACGAGAACCAATGTGGCTCAAGCGCTTCGAGGGAGCCAACAAGTTCATGCGGGTCTACTGCACCGGGATCGAGCACGACTTCGTGAGAGGCCATTTTGGGGGGAGAGTCTTTAGACTCGATGTGACTTTCCAGGCCGATGATCCCCACTGGTACTCCACGAATTACAAGCGCGTGGAGCGGAACGCTCCCTTGACGAGCCCGATCAACATCATCACCGTCAACAACGAGGGCGGAGCCGAGACCCATCCGTTCATCTGGATCTACGGTAAGACCTCGGGCGGCCAGCACACCAGAAACCCCAAGATCACCAACCATGCTACCGGGCTTAGGATACAGTATGCAGGGACCGTAAAGCAGAATGAAGTGCTGCTTTTCGACACGGAGAAGCGGAAGGCTTTGTTCGTTCCCACCAACATCCTTCACTCCGGCGCTGTTCAAGCAGCCACCGCCGACAGCGTGCAACTTGCGATCAGCGCTTCACCGGTTGACGACTACTACAAAGGCCATATCGTCAAAATCGTTAGCGGCCCCGGGGCGGGCCAGTACCGTCACATCGTCGGCTACACCGGCACATCCAAGGTGGCAGTGATAGACACCCCCTGGGTGACCAACCCCACATCTTCTTCCACCTATGAGGTCTATCACTTCTCGTGGGTGGAGGGCTACTACGTGCACGAGGCCCAGTCTTTCGGCGGTACCACTGGGGTGGATGTTACCAACCTGACTAATGCGGGGTACGTGGTGGATGGGTTCCCCCTTATACCCGGTGTCAACCTCATCGAGGTGGAGTGTGACACCAACCTGTTGCATATTGAAGTCCTTTTCAAAGAGAGGTGGACATAGATGGCATACCCACCAATTCCCAGAGATCCTAGCGGTACCCCTTTGCCTGTTGTTTGGGATGATGAAACACAAAATTGGAAGATATACACTGGTGTCCTAACCGGTGTGGTTGACGAAGGAGACATTCTGGAGGAGGCAGACTAGATGAGTGATAAAAAGAAGCCTGTCATGGGTGCGATTAGAGAGGTGAAGCTTGTTTCGCCTGACGGAAGTGAACTCGTCGAAAACAATCGCTTACCAGTCGCCGGCGAGATTCAAATCCTTTTAGCTGATGGCACTGCAATAAGTGCAAGCAATCGTTTGCCAGTAACGCTTGAAGGCGATGTTTGGGTCGGGATCGAGGAAGGAACAGAACTTTAGAAAGGGTGACTCGAATTGGCAAAAGGTATACCGGTTATTGGAAGAGCGCCTGACAAAAAGGCGAAGATTATTAACGTGGACGAGCTGGGCAACCTTAAAGTCTCACAACTGGAAAGTAAGCTGGATGGCATAGAAAATAAGCTGGTCGCCCTGGAACAGAAGTTAACTGATGGGTCCCAGAAAGTTACACTATCTGGCACGAAAGTGGTAGAAAGTGCCCCTGTTACTGGAATCAAGACTGTAACAAGCACCGTGGCGGAGGTGTTTGCTGGGTCCAGTCGGAAGGCCAATAGAAGCAAGATCGTTATCCGCAAC
>Ga0208823_1001645_pt1 | contig 17421 bp, 21 predicted proteins | sample AD_UKC075_MetaG_FD_184440 | JGI IMG/M metagenome (GOLD analysis project Ga0208823, IMG submission 184440) | Active sludge microbial communities of municipal wastewater-treating anaerobic digesters from USA - AD_UKC075_MetaG (SPAdes) (version 2) | ecosystem: Engineered > Bioreactor > Anaerobic >... | reverse complement strand
TTTACTAACCTCGTTTGTCATTATCTACTGCTTAATTGTAGGTATAGACCTTCCTATACAGATAAAGGAGATAATGACATATGTAGTTTCAATCACAATAGGTGCATACTATGCATCAAGCTCGTATGAAGCTGTACGAAAGAAGAAGGGTGATGGGGATGCTTAAAAAGTTGAAAACTGTATTTGCGTGGATTGGTGGAGTATTGCTGGCCCTTTTTACCTATCTGCTAGCATCTCGTAATAAAACTAAAGCTGAAATAGAAAAAACAAAACAGGAATTAGAAAAAGCTCAGCAGAAAACTGATGAGGCTAAACAGGAAGTTAAACAGGCTGAGCAAACGATAAAAGAAGCTAAAGAGCAAACAGACAAGGAGGTAGAACATGCGAAAGATGTTGAAGTGCCTAACGATCCTGCTGCTGTCGCTGGTGCTTTCAATGACTTGCTTGAACGTATCAGAGGCAAAAGTGGAAGCGATAAACAACAAAATTGTGATGGATGTTCAGGACGCAATTGATTTATATCGATATATTGCACAACTAGAAGCTGAAAACAAGGCATTAAAAGATGGGCTGGCCCGTGAACGTGAGGCTACACAAAATTATATAAATAAAACAGGCGTATTAATTCAGAAATATGAAGAAGAACGTTTAGCTTGGTTTGAGCTTGAAAAACAAATGAACATAGAATTACAGGATCAAAAGGTAAAAACTTATAAAACATCTACAATAGCATTGATACTTGGTGGGATAATTGGAGCGGTCGTCTCCGATTAAAATACTTGACAAAACATAAATAATATGTTATAATTATTCGTTAGTATGTATTGAGACGGGAGATGATGTGTATAACATGAGGTTAGTAGTGATCCATAAAAATGGTAATGTCGGATATTTAGAGGATGGTTCTATAGTTAAAAACGTAACAATAGAAGAACTGCCCAATAACACTCCTATATTAGACATCTCAGAAGTGATGGATACCAAAAATGGAATTAACCTAATGATGTGTTCTCCAACAATAGATGTTAGGTTAAAAGATGGTGAGATTTACTATTCACCATCAGTATCAGACCATGTATTAGATGACCTTCTATCATTTGAACGAAGACTACAAACCATACAAAATGAAATGAGAAAGTTGGGCATGGCAGGGCCATTAGACATAATATCAGCTGAACAATACATAAGAAATTGGCAATCCATCGGTGCTAAGGTTGGACTAATTAAAGATAAAGAAATTCAATGGAGTTGTTTAGAAAATGCCTAAAACAGAGAGATTGGCTAATAAATTCAGAAGATTAGGAATTGAACCAATCTCAATATTTGAATATAAAAATGAAATATTTGATGAAACATTGGACAAAATTGAAATAGTACCTTTACCTTGCATACATTATGGACATCCTGCACATCATTCAACGTTATTAAAGTGGGCTATTGAATATATAGCCAATGAACCATACAGATTTGGTTTATTTTTAGGTGATATGATAGAAAACGGATTAATTAACAGTAAAGGTAGTCCTTATGATGATTTAATGAACCCAGGTAATCAATTAAATGATGTTATAGAAAAATTTAAGCCAATTAAGAATAAAATTATAGCTGTACTTAGAGGTAATCATGAAAATAGAACTATAAGAACAGTTGGTATTGATCCAGGTGGAATAATAGCTTATGGTTTAGATGTTCCTTATTTAGGTATAGAAGGAATTATTAAGTTACGGTTTGGTAAAGATAAATGGGACGGAAAACCAATAACATATGCTATTTATGCACATCATGGTTGGGGTGGAGGCAGAACAATAGGTAGTAAGGTCAACACATTGGACAAAATGACACAAAGAGTAGAAGGCTGTGATATATACCTTATGGCACATTCACACCAAATGGCTGCCTATCCAAGTGGAGTATATACTGTAACACCACGAGCTAAAGCTCAAGTTAAACTAACACAGAGATTAATGGTAATGTGTGGGTCATTCTTGGGTGGAGCAGAATATGCTGCAGAAAAGGGATATCAACCAACCATACCAGGAACAGTTATAATAACATTATTAGGACGAACTAAAGGTGCTTATGCTACCATTAGAGTAGGCAACCAATTAGAAGTACAGTAGAAAGGAGGGATAAACATGATATTTGAAGGTGCATGGTGGACACAAATATTAAAAGCTATTGGTGGAATATTGGTAATAGCTGGCTTTTTTAGCTTCATCTATAAACAAAAGAAAGGGCATTGGCCTTGGAATAAAAAAGCTTGACATTTTAATAATAATATGATATACTTCAATCAAATAAAATTCAAGGAGGATTTTAGTAATGAAAAAGGCATTTTTAACAAAATACAAAAACACAGAAGAGCCTGCAATAATGATCATGTTTGACTTTGATTGGGCAACTGTTGAAAATGTTAAGACGTTGCCCAATCGTAAATTTTATGATAATGGTAACAACAGAAAATATTGGCTATGCCCATATACTACAGAAGCTGTAGAGAAGTTGAAGTCTTGGGAGTTTGAGCTAGACCCTAAGTTAGAAGAATATTATAACAAAGTGAACACAATAACTAATACAATTTTACCCAATATAACCATTCCAGAATTAGATGAAATATTGTACCCATTCCAGAAGGAAGCAATAGCATTTATTGAAGCAAGAAATGGTCGAGCATTATTGGCACTTGATATGGGCTTGGGTAAGAGTATAATAAGTTTGGGCTGGCTTAAACTACATGAAGATAGAAAACCAGTCTTAATTGTATGTCCAGCCACACTAAAGCTTAATTGGCTTAGAGAAATTAATAAATGGTTTCCTAATGAAAATAATATACAAATTTTATATGGTAAATACCCAAATGAGAATATAACTGGGGATATAGTTATTATAAACTATGATATTTTAGCTGATTGGGTAAATGCATTAATTAAAATACCATTTAAGGTATTAATACTTGATGAATCTCACTTTATAAAAAATAGAGCTGCTAACAGGACTAAAGCAGTCAAAGCCATATCTAAAAATATTCCTCACATATTAGCCCTCACTGGAACACCTATATTAAATAGACCTATAGAAATATACAATGTACTAAAAATACTTGCACCAAATCAAACTCCTAATTTTTGGGAATATGTAAATAGGTATTGTGGTGCACGTCACAATGGTTTTGGTTGGGATTTCAATGGAGCAACCAACACAGAGGAATTACATAAAAAGTTATCATCTACCATTATGTTTCGTAGGCTTAAGAAGGATGTTCTACAAGACCTGCCAGACAAAATACGAACTTATGTACCAATAGAATTAGATAATAAAAATACTTATGTTAGAGCAGAAGAAGATTTTGTAGATTTCATCTACAAGACAAAAGGTAAAAATGCAGCTATGAGAGTATCCAATGCTGAAGCCATAGCTAAAGTTGAGGTTTTGAAACAGGTAGCTGTAAAAGGTAAGCTAAAACAAGTCAAGGAATGGATAAATGATTTCTTATCAACTGATGGTAAATTAGTCGTATTTGCCATACATAGATTTGTAATAGATGAACTTATGAAAGAATTTAAGGACATAGCTGTAAAAGTAGACGGATCAGTAACTGGTGTAAATAGGGACAAAGCTGTGCAGGCATTTCAAAATGATGATAAAATTAGGCTGTTTATCGGTAACATAAATGCAGCTGGTGTTGGACTTACCTTAACAGCAGCATCCAATGTTGTCTTTATAGAATTACCTTGGTCTCCTGCCATCTTAGAGCAGGCTGAGGATAGGTGTCATAGAATAGGGCAAAAGGACACCGTGAATATCTATTACCTATTAGGAGTAGATACTATAGAGGAGAAGATAGCCAAAATGTTAGACTCAAAGAGGAAAATATTAGATACTGTGTTGGATGGTAAAAAGACAACTCCAGAAAGTCTATTGTCTGAGTTGATTAAATCCTATGATAAGAGATAGATTAATCACAACAACCACTCCAGAAGATATTGTAATATTCTATGAAAATATAAACAGTTTGAGCAAAGAAGCTCAATTTGTGTGTTATTTAATCTTTAATAACACTGATAAATTATACATTCCTTATACACCTAAAAAAACAAAAGGAAACATAAAAAAATGTTTAAAAAAATATAATATAACAGATTGGAAAATACGTCGTGCATTTAGAGAAATAAAGAAGATGTTAGATAATGATGAACTATGAGAGTAAATTTTATACAATTATTACACGATTATAACATTCCATATCAAACCAATGGGCATAAGCATTGTAGGCCTGGTTGGGCCAATATGCCATGCCCATTTTGTACTGGCAATCCAGGGCTACATTTAGGACTAAACATTAAATATAGCTACTGGTACTGTTGGAGATGTGGCTATAAGAAGGCAGATGCTGTAATAGCCAAGTTGCTTAATATTTCCATCAAACAAGCCAGAGACATAATAAAAAAGTACACCACATCCATATTACTAGATGAAGTAATAACTAAAGAAGAAGAGGATAAAGAACCATTTAAATTACCAACAGACCTACATCCATTAACTTTAGAACACAGTCCATATCACTATAAGTATTTGGTAAAACGTAATTTTGATCCTAATAAACTAGTTAAGGAATGGGGTTTACAAGCTGCTGGGCCAACATCAATGCTAAATGAACTAAAGTTTAGTAATAGGATATTTATACCAATTTACTGGAATGGTGAACTGGTTTCATACCAAGGCAGAAGCATTAATCCTAAGAATGAAATACGTTATTTATTCTGCCCTAAAAGCATGGAGATTATCAATCCTAAGGACATATTATATGGCAATCCAGAATATTGGAGTGATATTGGCATTTGTGTAGAGGGAGTCACAGATGTTTGGAGATTAGGCCCATGTGCCTTTGCCACATTTGGTGTAAACTATTCAAGAAAACAACTTAAACTAATGACCATGCTGTTCAAGAAAATATATGTATTATATGATGACGATAAAGCTGGGTTGGAAGCTGGTGAGAAGTTAGTAAGTGAATTGAATATGTACGGACTGGAAGCAGAAAGAGTGCACATTGGTGGAGGTGATCCTGCAGATTTAAGTCAAAGAGAAGCTGATGAGTTAGTAAAGAGTTTATTGAAAAATTAGGACTTTAGACCTAATTAATTTATAAAAATAGGGACTTTAGACCTATATAAATTAGGATAATATAGGTCTCTAGACCTAACATATACATAAAACACATATAAAAATTAAGACTTTAGACCTATATAAAATAGGGACTTTAGACCTATATAAATTTTTATATGCATCTCCTCCAACGTGTATTTTTTTCTCTTTATATAGTGTAAGGGAAGAAAAGTATATGCTTGACAAATTTTAATAAATATGTTATACTTGACCAATCGAAAGGAGGTAGTGTTATGGAAGAAAGCTATGTGCAGATGCAAACAGCAATCAGGGCCATTCCAGTATTATCCCAGAAGCAACAAGAAATTATACAGGACATAGTTCAAATATCAAGACAGAACTTATACTGTAATTTAACCAATGCTGATTTGGCAGACAGGCACGGTTGTTCTACCAGATATGTTTCAGCCACTATCAAGAAAGCAACCTGGCTTGGTTTCCTAATGCATAGGGAGGATATACTAATCAGCAAATTGGGTGGTGGGTTTAGCCAAATTAGGCAAATAGTATTTGAAATTCCAGATGTTTGGTATAGTGTTGGTGAAATATATGAAAGTGCTAAAGATGGTGATGAATTAGCAAAAAAATATTATGGTGAAATAAAGAACTTAGTTAAGAATGCATACAAATCAGACACGGAAATTTCCATAATTAAATTGTTGGAGGAGTGGGGGGTAGAGAAAAAGTGTTCTACCCTAGGTGGAACAAAAATGCACACAAACTATAATACTATATATAATAATATATATAATACTAATATTAAAGATACTAATAGTATTACTAATATAAGTAATAGTATTAGTAATATTAAGTATAATAAGTATTTATCTAAAGATAAATACATAGTTGCAGGCGATGAAACCTCTGGAGAGGTTTCATCTATGCAACAGGAAAGCTTATCTAATATTAATTTTAATGGAGAAACTTACACTACTCCAGAATTAGTATGTTGTGCCATTAAAGATACACACCATAACTCCTTACAGGAGAATAGGTTAATATCTAACAATAACAATTTCTCCAGTATAAATAAAACTGACCTAGTCTGCCATAACTCCTTACAGGAGAATGGGCCAGTTTTGGACAATAAAGGTAATAATGGGATCAGCCATAACTCCTTACAGGAGAATGGGCATCTCCCAAAATTATTTGAAACTACATCTACCAAAAAATTGTTTGCTGACAAAGTTTTGGCCTGTGTTGAAAAGGATTTGTTAAAAAGGCATGCACCAAACAATGAAATCCAATTGATTTTCGCCTTCTGGAATACATTATACAATACACAAAAACACAGAGAGGGTTCCAAGGTGTACGCCAAGGCCTACGTCATCTTGGACAATATGTTGTGCGGTCGGCCAATGCAAGTCAAGCGTAATGGTGAGCCAACCCAGTGGTTGCTTGACTTCATGCGAAAGTACAACATTGACCCATCGTTGTTGCGTAAGCGCTGGACGAAAGAGGAAATTTATGAAGTCTTGGAGGCTGTAGTTAGTGAGGTTCCAGAGGGCACCAAGCTATCCTTGGCTTCCACATTGTTCAACAACTATGGCAAAAGTGGGCCGTATAGCAGGTTCCTCATTGTAGCTGACAGAAGGACCAGTATCAACAGGTCTAAGGATGCATACATTCGTATGATTCAAGAGGTATTTGGCAAAGATGATTTTTACAACATATTTATGCGGGATTGCTTTACGCCAGCACTTAAGCTGTTAACCCATAAGACACCTTCTGAGGAGAGTAAGCTGGCTTCCAATTTGATACAGATGTACAAGGACATTAGGGCTTGTCAGGAAAAGATACCGCATGACGTTCGTAAGGTCTTATCTGCTCCATTGGTTATGGTCAGCAGGTATATCCAATGGCTTGGTGAAAACAAGTGGATAACGGACATTTCAGCCAAAACTATGGACATAAATTGTCCGTTATTTAAGAAGTTTAGGCCAATTGAGGCTAAGCGTCATTTGGATATAGACAGCCTTTCAGGCAAATACGTCCATTAGGAGGCTTGTAAACTATGCCTAGGAGAAAGAAGTTTGATGAGGATGAGGAAGAGGTTGGCAGAATAATATGTCAAAAGTGTGGTTCCGATTTAGGGCCACAGCAACCGTTGAAAAGTGCTCGTGTCTTATGTAAAAGATGCCATGTATGGGTGGATAATTCGGGGAAAGCAAGACGAGACTAGACTGTATTTGGAGGCCATAAAATGATTTCAGAAGTTAAGACGGATAAACACATAGAGCGCAGAATAATTATTGGCATGATAGTTTCAACGGATTATTTATCTAGGATTAGAAAGTTATGGAATCCACAATTCTTTACATCGGAAGCTGCCAGAATTCTATCTACTTGGTGCATTGAATACTTTGACAAATATGGTAAAGCACCACAGAATGACATAGACAATATATTTTGTGATAAGGTTAACAATAATAAAATACCAGAAGATGTAGCTGAATTATTTAATGACATTTTACTGCCTAGCTTAGCTAAGGAGAATGAGCATTTAGATAAATTCAATTCTGGATATCTCTATGACCAAACACTATCTTACTTCAAGGCACAGGAATTAAGGTTGTATACCAAGCAAATACAGGAATTGATAGATCAGGGTAGGGCCGATGAAGCTGAGGAGCTAGCCCAGAACTATAGACCAACAGTATTGGATGAGCTTAATGTTGGTCTTGAACTATCAAGTGATGAGGCTTTAGAGCGTGTTGAAATAGCATTTAACAAAGAACTTGAGCGACTTATTTCATATCCAGATGATTTAGGTGATATGCTTAATGACCATTTAATTAGAGGTGGATTTGTAGGTTTTATGGGGCCAGAGAAACGAGGCAAGACAGCTTGGTTATTGGAACTAGCCATGCGAGCGATTATGCAGAAATGCAATGTGGCTTTTTTCCAAGCTGGTGATATGACTGAAACCCAGCAGTTGAAGAGGATTTGTATATATTTAGCTGAACGATCGGATAATCCTAAATATTGCAAAGAAGGATATAGACCAGTAGTAGATTGTGTGTATAACCAGTTGAATTTATGTAATCACGAGGATAGGACTTGTGATTTTGGTGTTTTAAGGAACTTTACACCAGATGATTTGTATGCACACATAGACTATGATACGTTAATAAAAGCAGTTGAGGATAATCCAGACTATATTCCTTGTAAGGCCTGTAGCAGATTTAAGGGAAGTATTTGGTATGTAAAGGAAAAGGAAAAAATGCCACTTACCGCTGAAGATGCCAAAAGGTATCTAAAGCGATTTTTTGACAAATATAAACAGCGTTTCAAATTGGCTACCTATGCTGCTGATACATTATCCGTAGATGAGATTAGGAATTGTCTTAAATTGTGGGAGCAGTATGATAATTTTGTACCAGATGTTATTTTGGTGGATTATGCTGATTTGCTTACTGCTCCAGTTAAAGAATTTAGGCACAAGCAGGATTACATTTGGAAAAACCTAAGAGGTCTATCCCAGGAAAAACATGCTTTGGTAATAACAGCCACACAATCAGATGCAGACAGCTATGATACTGACTTGTTAAAGCTATCCAACTTTAGTGAGGATAAGCGTAAATATTCTCATGTTACAGCTATGTTTGGTCTTAATCAGGATAAAGACGGCCGTGAGAAGAAATTAGGTGTGCTTAGGTTAAATGAATTGGTGATTAGGGAAGGTGAGTTTTCCAGTTCAAATGAAATAGTAGTGTTGCAATATCTTAGAGGTGGAAGGGCTTATGTTGGAAGTTTTAGAAAAGCTTGACAAATATTCGGGTATGTGTTATAATTTCTGTGTTGGTGCAAAAGCGGATTGATGTATATTTAAAATTTCGTCGAGAAGGGGTCTAGGAGGGCCTACAGCATATCAAACTTTTTCCAGTAGTATGTTTCTTTGGCCATTTTGGATGTTAATCTAGGGCATTCTACGAAAGGTGGTGGGGTAATTGTTAGTAAATGAAATAATGGAAACGATATCGGGTGAACCTGGTTGTATAATACCACAAGGTTCTTGGGTAACATTGATTAGGTTTCAAGGCTGTAATTTAAATTGTGCTTGGTGTGATGCTAAGGAAACTCAATCTTTTGATGGAGGTGTAGAATACACACCAGAGGAAATAGTTAGGCTGTGTAAAACCAGAAATGTTTTGATAACAGGTGGTGAGCCACTTTTACAAAATCCTAATGAATTTGAGGAATTGGTAAATACCCTGTGTGGTATGGGCAAATTAGTTCAAATTGAAACCAGTGGCTCCTATGAAATTCCTTTTAGCAGTTTCAATTTAGGATGGGAAGTGGATATCAAATGTCCAAGCAGTGGTATGATAGAAGCTATGCCTGCTCCTACTGAATATGATTTGTTCCGTTTGATAGCTGGGAATAATGATGGACCTATGGATATTAAGTTTGTCATTGCTGATAAAAATGATTTGAATTTTGCTATGGAATATGTTGACATGTTTATACGCAGTGATTTATTTTCTGGCAATTTTGTATTTAGTCCAGTTGATGGTGATGTTAATATATACAGGATGTTAATTGATACTTTGCCTGCCTATGTTTTAGACCGATCTATACTTTGTATGCAAATTCATAAGATGGTAGGGTTGCCTTAGGTATGTCTAATGAATTCAAGCTGATAGATGATGAAATACTTAAAAAATTAAATGAAACTATGATTGAACTTGATACTACTGTTTATAAATATGATCATGGATTTTTTGATACTGATTTTAGTGATTATATAGAAAATGACAAGACTATATTTGGTCAAGGCATAAAAACATCTGCAGCAAAAATAGATTTATATTTAATTTACAAAAGTAGCAAAGGATTACCAACATTATCAATGGAATTAATTAATATATTTGATCTTAAGGAAACTAGAGTTATATCACATCTTAACTCATTAAAACGAAAGGGATATATTTATTCTGTTCCTGTAGAAGGAAAGCCATATGTGAAATATTATGTTAAACCAGAATTTTTGAAAAAGGGTGATAAAGATGGTAGTGAAGATTAATGATTTGCCTGTAAATGTTTTTATTCCAGATACACCTGAAATATATCAAATTGAAGTTAGTAGAAAGTGTAATTTAAGTTGTTCTATGTGTGCAAGGTTATTTTTCCATAGGAAAGATGAAACTGAATTTATCGATTTGGCTTTGATAGATAAGTTAATTAGGGAACGATCTTTTGAAAATTCATATTTTGTGGAATTGCAGATGTCGGGTGAGCCTACCTTACATCCACAGTTAGATAAAATAATCAACAAGCTTAAGCCATTTGTAGCTCTTGGATTGAGCACAAATGGCACTAATTTGGATTTGGATTGTTTGTTTGAATTGGATTATGTAACTATCAATTACAATGCCATTAAGAATGATCCTACAGCAATAGATAGAATTAGACGTTTTGTACAGAGGGCCTATCGTTATGGTAAACCAGCCATTGATTTGCAGATAATAGAACTGCCTGATTGGGATTTAGATTATGAGATATTGAATGCAGAGTTTAAGCATGAACTTGTTTTACCGATGTTTAATATTAGGACTGTTCCAGATTGTTTTATGACCATATTTGATAAACCAGATAGACTACCAGTAGAAAAGGAATTGTGTTTGAATCCATGGTTAAGTGTTTCTATACAAGCTAATGGTAATGTGGTGCCTTGTTGTTTTTCATTTGGTGATGATACGGTTTATGGAAACATAAAGGAATTGTCGTTATATGAAATATGGAATTTGTACAATGATGAAGTTGTTAAATTAAGAGAAGAGCATAGGGCAGGAAATTATAGAAATATATGTGCTAGATGTTACATGAGAAGTCCAATGTTGTTACATTGGGCCATATTTAAAGATTCTATAAGGAGGTTTGTTTGATGAAGATTATAAATGTTCCAATAGAGAGTTTAGAAGAGCGTTATTCATTACAATGGAATTATTGGTTTCCTATGGAATTTATGAAACATAATATTGATTTTATAACTGTAGGTGGAAGTCGTTTACAAAGCAATATTTCTGTTGGTAGTTTTTTAGATGTAATTGACACAAATTATTATAAAGCATCACAATTAGAAGAACTGTGTGTTTTATTTCATAAAGGTGAGATTAAAGATGGAGATGTAATATTCTTTCACGATTTATGGTTTCCTGGAATTGAAATGTTACAATATATCAGACAAGGTTTGCATCTTAATTTTAAAATTATGGGTATTCTTCATGCTGGTACTTGGGATGAAAACGACTTTTTGTCCAGAAAAGGTATGACTTGCTGGGCAGAGTTTATTGAGAATGGTTGGTTTAGGTTTATTGATAAAATATTTGTTGCTACGGAATATCATAGACGTCTGCTGTTATCAAAACGAATTTTGAATGCTAATCAAGTTGTTGTTACTGGCTTACCTATATATCCAAATGAATTTGTTAAAGATGTAAAGAAGGAAAATATAGTAGTGTTTCCACATAGGCTTGATCCAGAAAAACAACCACAATTATTTGATAGACTTGCTGTTATGCTTAGGTTTGATTATCCTAATTGGAAGTTTGTCAAGACTAAGGAAGTATGTAAGAATAAAAAGGAATACTATGATTTATTAAATAGGGCTAAAATAGCTGTTTCCTTTGCTAAACAAGAGACCTTTGGTATAGCTATGTTGGAGTCCTTATTCTGTGGTTGTATTCCTGTTGTGCCTGATAGATTAAGCTATTCTGAATTATTTGCTAATAATATATTCTTGAGACATGATGATGCTGATGTAATTTCATTTGTTGAAAAGTTATTAAGCAATTCGGATACATTTTATATAGCATCAGAGCAAGCTAAAGTACATGCTAGAGATTTTGCCAAGCCTTATTGTGAATCAGCTATATCAAAGATGTTGGAGGTAATGAAGTAATGTTTACGAATGTAATTATTACCACACAATTTGAGGCCATACATGCTTGGTATGATTGTCCATATGATGATGTTTCCTACTTACGATATCCTCACAGGCATATATTTTATGTTACTATGAAATTTAATGTTTCTAATGATAGTGATCGTGAGCTTGAGTTTATTCGATTGAAAAATAAGATTAATTACTTTATTGAGAATAATTGGCGAAATAACGATTTAGGTGATATGAGTTGTGAGGATATCTGTAGGAAATTGATGGTTTTATTTGGGCCTGTTTATGTATCTGTATTTGAGGACAATGAGAATGGTGTGGAGATGATAGCAAGTTGAGGAATATTCCATTACTGCTTGACTCTGGGGCACATTCGTTGTATAATAGACATATTATGAATACAGGTAACGGATTTATGAATAAGTGTTACGATTGGTATTATACGGATGAATTCAAGCGATATGTGGATGCTTATGCTGATTTTGTAAAATACTATAGTGAGTATATTGATTACTATGTCAATGTGGATGCAATAGGCAATCCTGAGCTTACCTTTAAGATACATGAATACTTAGAGAAGGAACACAACCTAAGACCTATGCCTGTCATTCATTATTTGACGGATATATCTTGGGTAAAGAAATATATGGATAAAGGTTATGATTATATAGCTATAGGTGGATTAGGTCAAGAAGTAGATAAGGCACATTATTTTAGGTGGGCTGATACAATATTTAGGTATATCAGTGATCCTGTTACCAAGATGCCTGTGATAAAGACACATGGTTTAGCTATTGCTAATTTTGAAATACTGCGAAGATATCCTTGGTATTCAGTAGATGCATCTACTTTTATAAAATGTGGTGGTTATGGCATGATATTTGTTCCTAAGTATGTTGATGGAGAATGGAATTATAATGTCCAACCAATGCGGGTCAAGATTACGGCCAAGCCACATAAAAGGAGAATTTTGAGTATATGGACATGTGGAGATTGGCTTAAGAGCATAATTTTACGTTATATAGATGAAATGGGTTATACATTGGGTAAGGTGGTTTGGGATGCTAAAAATGAAAAGGAAGTTGTGATTGAGGAGGGATTATGTAGTGATGATGCTCTACGATTTGAATTCAATGCTCGTTTTTTTCTACGGTTTTGTAGTAAGCTGCATGATAATTTTGTGCCTACCTATTTTGATACACCAAATTTGCTAATATGATTGTGTATTTTGTTGCAAAAACAGCATATTCTATAGAGAGTAATCCTAAATTACATGCTGAGGAGGGATGTGATTGGGGAGTTTTATTGTCTTATATTGATGCCAGGAGTACAGTAAAGAATAAAAGGAAATGTGGGAAACAATTTAGAAATGTAATAAAATATAAACAAAAATTTAAGGAGGAATTAAATAATGGTGCAAATTAACAGACAAGAACTAATCAATATTTTGGATAAGGTTAAACCTGGTTTGGCTAAGAGAGAGATAATACAACAGTCTACTACTTTTGCCTTTATTGGTGGTAAGGTAGTAACATATAATGATTCTATAAGTGTGTCTTATCCAATCAAGGAACTTGATTTTATAGGAGCCATAGAGGCAAAGGAGTTTTATGAGTTATTAAATAAATTATCCTCTAATGAAGTATTTCTAAGTGTACAGGATAACAACCTTATAGTGCAGGCAGATAAATCAAAGGCTGGTTTTATTTTGCAGAGTGATATAGTTTTGCCTTTAGATGAGGTAGAACGCTCTAGTGCAGATTCTTGGATTCCTGTACCATCTAACTTAAAGGAAGCATTAGCCTTTTCATTATTTTCCTGTGCTAGAGATATAGGAATTCCAGCATTTACTTGTGTGCATTTGAACAAAGATGGTTTTGTTGAAGCCACAGATAATGTTAGGATTACAAGGTATAAAGTTGATAGTGCCTTTCCTAAGTCCGTTTTGATTCGTTCAAGCTCAGTTAAAGCATTACTTGACTATGAATTTACTGAAATGTCTTTTGGCAATAGCTGGATACATTTTAGAGATGATAGTGGTTTGGTGTTTTCTTGTAGATTGTTTGATGGACGTTTTCCAAACATAGATGAAACTGGCATATTAGACGTTCAAGGGGAAGAAGTTGTGTTTCCTCATAACTTAGTTGATATGTTGGATAGAGCTTTAGTATTTGCTAAAAACTTCAATTCTTATGATTTGATCAGAACAGGCATACCATTACTAGATGTCTCATTTAAGGATAAGTTATTTAAGGTGAAAATACGTAGTGATTCTGGTTGGTTTGAGGAATTTATTGAATTAGACTATGATGGAAGCCCGATTAGTTTTTCTGCTAATCCATTGTTGCTTAGGGATATAGTAGATAAGACTGATAGATGTATTGTAGGAGATCGTTGCATTAAGTTTCAAAATGATAGTTGGGAGCATGTGATAGCATTAGCGGTGAGGACTGAATGAAATATTATGACGAAGATAAAATAACAATATACTGTGGTAATTGTTTGGAAATAATGTCTCAATTACCAGACGAAAGTATTGATATGGTTCTTACAGACCCACCGTATAATATTTCGCAGAAGAATAGAAAGATTGATAGAACAAAGATACAGAATAGGAATTTGCGAAGAAATGGTAAGCGATCTAAAGAGTTAAATTATGATTTTGGTAATTGGGATCAATTTGATAGTAGAGAAACATTTTTAAAATGGACAGAATTGTGGGTTAGAGAATGTTTTAGATTACTTAAGCCTACAGGTAATTTTGTGTCATTTTTTGGTAAATCTGAAATAAGTTATTTTGAAGATATTGTGAATAAGTATGGTTTTGTTCGACAAACTATTGTTTGGCATAAAACCAATCCTGTTCCGCAGATATTCAGAGTTGGTTTTATGAGTGCTGTTGAATTTATGACGTGGGCTACTAAACAAAAAGGAGCTAAACATACTTTTAATTATCAATTAGGGCAACATCATAATTTTGTTGAAACTCCTATTTGTATGGGTAAAGAAAGAACAGAACACCCAACACAAAAACCTATTAAAGCAATTGATTGGTTAATTTTATATTTAAGTAATGAGAATGATGTTATTTTAGACCCTTTTATGGGTTCTGGCACTACTTTGGTAGCAGCTAAAATGCTCAATAGAAAGGCTATTGGTGTTGAAATAGACGAAAAATATTGTCAAATTGCTATTAATAGGTTAAAATATGGTAATGGATATGATGTTGAATTGTTAAATGATAAGGTAGGGTTATTTTTAAAGGAGGATTTGATTTAGATGCAAAACACATTGTTCAACAATATTATTGATACCAGTTGTTTAGGGTGTGGATTAAACACTAAAGTTAAAACTCCACAAATGAAGCCCTATGGTAATTTCAAGAAGGGCATATTGAATATTGGTGAAGCTCCTGGTGAACAGGAAGATGCAACTGGTAAACCATTTCAAGGTAGAGCAGGGCAGGCTTTGCAGAAAGCCTATGCTGAGGTAGACATAGATTTATTTGAGGATTGTTTGAATATCAATGCAGTTAATTGTAGGACTATGGATGATAATGGAAATAACCGAACACCTACAAATCAAGAGATTGCACATTGTAGAAATAGAGTGTTTAACTGTATTAGAATGCATAAGCCTAAAATAATTGTGTTATTGGGTAATAGTGCTGTGCAATCAGTATTTGGTGATAGGTGGAAAAAGAACTTGGGAACTATAACTAAGTGGAGAGGTTGGACTATCCCAGATAGAGAACTTAATGCTTGGATATGTCCAACCTTGCACCCAAGTTATATTATTAGGCAAGAAGATGCTCCAGGAGTTGAAACTGTATGGTTACAGGATTTAGAAAGAATAGCTGGTTTAATAACAACACCATTTCCAAAATTTGAAAATGAAAGTAAATATGTTAAAATTATTCCTAAGCTTGAAATAGTTAATATTTTGAATAAGTTAATGGGTTCAGATAATATATTTATTGATATTGAAACAACTGGACTTAAACCATATAACAAAGATCAGCATAAAATAGTATGCATATCAATTTGCAATAGTGAAAATAATGTCTATGTTTTACCTGCACCAGATACGGATGAGGAAATCAATGCACTTAAAGATTTATTGGAAAATCCCAATGTAGGTAAAATGGCCCACAATATGAAGTATGAGGATACATGGCTAAATGTCATCTATGGCATAAGTGTCAATCCTTGGATTTGGGATAGCATGATAGCTGCTCATATACTGGATAACAGAACTGAGATATCTAGCCTTAAGTTTCAAGTATATGTTAATTTTGGTGTTGTGGATTATGATAGTGCTATAGAAAAGTATTTACATAGTACAGATGATAAGAATGCTAACTCTACTAACAGAGTAATGGAATTAGTAGCCAATCCTATTAAAAGAAAAGAATTGTTTACCTATTGTGGATTGGATAGTTTGTTTGGTTATAGGCTTGCCATGAGGCAGGTCAAGTTAATAGGATTTGGTGATGAACATGATTGAGCAAGCTACAACTAAAGATGCTTATCAGTTGTTTCATGAAGGTACATTAGCATTAGCTAGAGCAGAACGTCAAGGTATACGACTTGATGTGAATTATTGTGAAAAGCAAAAGAAATTATTAACAAATAAAATAAACAGAGCATATGAGAAATTTAAGGAGACTAAGCTATATCATATTTGGAATAAGGTCTATAAAGACAAGACTAACTTGGATAGTAATCATCAATTAGGTTATATACTATATCATATCATGAAAATAGAACCTCCTAAGCTTACGGTTAGTGGCAAAGGAGCTACAGATGAAGAAGCTTTGATGCAATTGGATTTACCAGAATTAAAGTGGATTAAGGAGATTCGTAAGTTTAAGAAGATTAGAGATACTTATTTAGACTCATTTTTACGTGAACAGAATAATGGTTATTTACATCCATTCTTTAATTTGCATACAGTAAAGACTTATAGGTCTTCTTGTCAATCTCCTAACATACAAAATATTCCTAGGCGGGATGCTGAAACTATGGCTATTTGCAGAAGGGCTTTATATGCTCGTCCAGGACATCAACTTGTAGAAATTGATTATCATGCATTGGAAGTCTCTATTTCAGCATGTATTAATAAAGACCCTAATTTAATTAGATATTTGACCAATCCAGAGTCAGACATGCATGGTGATATGGCTATACAGATATTTATGCTGTATGATTACATGAATTTAATAGATAAAGCTGGTGGTGTAAGCAAAGTTCCTGAGTTTAAGGTATTACGTGATGCTACTAAAAATGGATTTGTGTTTCCACAGTTTTATGGAGATTATTATGGTAACAATGCAGTTAGTATAGCTTGTGATTGGT